>Ga0307487_1001351_pt1 | contig 17332 bp, 20 predicted proteins | sample CBIW12metaG_FD_203665 | JGI IMG/M metagenome (GOLD analysis project Ga0307487, IMG submission 203665) | Sea-ice brine microbial communities from Beaufort Sea near Barrow, Alaska, United States - CBIW 1.2 | ecosystem: Environmental > Aquatic > Marine > Coastal | place: USA: Alaska | collected... | reverse complement strand
CGCCGAGCTCTGTGAGCACCTGACCGCCACCGAGACCCGTTACCCCGGCACCGAACTCGTCCTGCGCTACGAGGTCAAAACCCGCCCCTGACCTCACACGAAATATCGCACCATGTCGGGAGCCCTGTGCTTGGCGAGGGCGATATCGACTGGTCACCGTTGAACAAAAGCGACGGGGACCAACAGGCGACGGTTGCCTCTTCGGTGTTCGCCGTTGAGGACGACCCTGATGACATTGACGGCGGTAGCCCCGGCTAACAGATTTGCCTCCGCGTGGAGGGGCGTGGATACCCCTGCGAAACGCGTCGAGGTACCCCGTTCGAACCTGTGATTACAACCTTGGTCACAGGCTCGGGCGGGGATTTTCTTGTGTATTCAAGCGTGAGGTGCGATGGGGACCACGTGAGGACGGTCGTGGGTCAGAATCCGCCGCTTTATCCCTTGGACTCCCTGTCCAGCACTGGACACACTGTCCGGTAGTGGACAGAGTGACCCCAGTTAGGTGTTGGACACGCTGTCCGGTACCGGACTCTCTGTCCAGTGGATTGGACACGCTGTCCGCGCAGTGGACACAGTGACCCCAGTTACCGCACGCTATAAACCTTAAGCACTCAAAGTCGTGGCGTCGTCGTTCCTCCTCCTTTTTCGACTTTGATAAATAGCAAACAGTCCGTCCGTCCGTCATTGCCCAGGCTTAAGTTAGTAGGGACTCCGATTTTTCGAGCGACGGACGGACGGACCGCCTTCGTCGTTCATTCATTCAAAGCAAATACTAAAAAGCACAACAGCCAAACACCCGCGTCAACTACGATTATCAACTACCCCGACGAAGCGAAGCAGGGCACGGAACTAAATAGGCACCAAATACCGCACTCGCGATTGTTCCGCCGCGAGGGACGCAAAAACGCTCCGTACTAGCAATAGCATCACGCACACTCAACGACAGCGTTTACTCGTTATCCCAAAGTGACCAATGCGCGAAAGTTCATTCACTGCCGATAGTAAAGGCATACAGTCCCCGTCGTGCGTTGACAGTGTGGGTACTTGATTCCGCACGACGCCCGCCCCGCTTCCTCTCCATCTCGGTAGGAAGCGGGGCACTTTTATGTCAAGCCCCTTCAATCAGCCGATAGTAATAACTGAACGCATGAATACCCACTCATGTAAACAATTACGACTGTTAAGGAAAACCCGAGATGAAAACTTTTATCGCAACCAAAGAACTACTCAGCCTTCAGGCTCTCACCCTCGTGGACGGCATCGCCGCTCACCCCGACCTCAACCTGTCAACCTCCGCCCTCGCCGCACTCAACTCACTCGCGAAGCGCTTCTGGGGCGGAGCGAGCGGTAGAGGCTTCTCAGCCGCATCGCGTCAACAACTCATGATGGTCACCAATACGTCGGAGCGCACCATCCGCCGATGCTTACAGAACCTTCAAGATGCAGGGCTAATCACTCCCGTAACTACGCATCGGTCGCGGTACAGCGCCGTGGAATCAAACCCCGGTCCCGAGCCAACCGCCTGGGGCTTCACCGCCGACTTCTTTCGCTTCGGTATGGAAGTACTTAACGACAACGCACGCCGCCCATACCCTGTGGCTCCCCAAACCCTTGAAGGCATTCTCAAGGTGACCCTGCGCGACATCGAGGGCACCAACACCATCACGGTGGGCGAACTCCTGGACACGTCAGCCACAACAACCCCAGAACAGCCTGAGAACGGCGTTTCTAGCCCCTTTGACGGCTCCGGCGAGTATGCACAGGGTGAAGTCATCTATAGCCCCTTAGAAGGCGAATTCCCGCCTGATGATGAGGACGCTGAAATTGCCGTGGTTCACGCGGCAGAAGCCCCTGGCGATATCCCCGGAGAGGTTGATAATTCCACCGACTCTGATGCGGTCATCCCTACCTGGTTAATCTCTGCGATGGAGAAGGCAGGGCACCCCAACGCTGTAGCAATTTGGACGGGCGAGAAATACACGCAAATGGTTGCTCCGCTCCTCGACCTCAACGTTCGCGATGAGTATGCGGAAGTTGTAGCCGCTACCCTCGCTGGTCACATCAAGCGAGCCGATGACGACGGCAGTCAGCCCGACGCTGAGGCGTTCGCCGGGTGGGTTCGCAAGCACACGTTGGACGCAATCGAAGCCGCGAAGCCCGCGCACCTCGTTGACTTAATGAACGTCATCACGGAAATCTGGTCACCCGCTAAGGCGGAAGCGCTGGAATCACACGTTGACCGCCAGCGCGTGCTTGATGCCGCTGGTGCACTCCTCTCTGAATACCCCAATGAGGACGCGCAGTGGGTTCTTCGCACCGCGCTAGAGGGTGCGAAGAAACTGATGCGTCATGCGCTCACGACGAAGAATCTCGTGTGGTGGCTCGCAGATGCCGCGCTGAGCGAGGAGCACGCAGGCACGAGCGTGAACCGCGCGATTCAGGCTCGTGATGGCGGTTCAACAGTCGCAGGTGTTTGGGTGAACAACTCTGAAGATGAAGAGGAGTTGGAACCGTCAGCCGTCCTCGACGCCTGGGGGCAGATGTGGGAAGAACAGATGAATGCCGACAGCGAGGACGATGACGAGGACGAGGACGACCAACGGGGTGCCGCATGAGCACATCTTCAGCCCAATCAGCCGCAAACAATCTGCCTGGAATCCTGAAGTCAGCAATCACGCAAGTGTGGGGCTTCGACCTCGCGTTAGCATTTGCCGCTCACGCTGACCGCGACCGCGCTGTCCTGATGGCGGAGGACGCAACAACTCTTGTCCCCGGCTCCGACGCTCGGACGATGTTCATCCCTCTCTTCACGCAGGCACGGAAGCATGCGCGCAGTGAAATGACCGCAGAGAACGCGGCTTCATGGTTATGCGCAGAAGTACTTACGCCCGAACGCGTGAAGGCACTCTACAAGTGGGTGACGCTGGCGCGCGCCGCAAAGGTGACCGACCCAGAAAACGCTGACCGGGACGCTGTGTGGAGTTACGACGACGACATGGACGAGTTTGGTCGTAAAGCGGAGGCACGCTGGAATGAGATGGCGATGCAGGTTGAGCGCGAAACCGCCGAGTTTCATGTCGCAAAGAAGGGTGAATCAAACGACCACGCAGTACTCCCCTCTGAGGTGAGCGTGGACACTTACGAGGACGCCACTCGACAGCCTGAGGCACCCCTCCGCGTACCCACCTGCGAAAGCCTCCCCGTATGGTTTCTGCGAGCCGCTCAAGAGGCTGGAATCGCTGACGCTGAGCCTTGGACATCCTGGTCGTGGCGCACCATTGTTGGCATCCGTGGCGCAGGGGTAGGCATCACTCCCGAATCTGAAGAGCATGTGGTTGCAGTCATCGCTTCAGAGATACGCGGCGCTAAGGAGCGCGGTGAAGTACCGGTTGAGGATGACCTCTTTGGCTGGCTCCGCGACCGTATTCAGCGCGCGACTATTTCCTCCTGACTCCATTAGGTGACCCCTCGCCGTGCTCGTTACCTCCTGGGAGCGGTCGCCGCTGGAAATGCCGATAGTAAGGATTAGGACGCGCGTGTGATGGCGTGCTCCTCGTGATGAGGTACTACCGTTGCTCCCTTTCGCATCGGTTGTTGGTGATAGAAGAAAGAGCCAGCGCATCCTCCTTCGGGAGTTAATGCGCTGGCTTCTTTTTGCCCGCATGCAGATGAGAACCCGCCCCTCACACGAGGTCGGCGGGTTCTCTGTCGCCATGAACACCTCACCGCTAACGTGTTCACATGAAGCAAACCAAGTTCACGCGGGACGACAGCAATAACCGAATCTGGACGGGCAAGGAAGCGACCTACAGGGTGCTCGACCAGCACGGCGTATGGCTAGTTGAACTTCACCCAAGGGACGGAGTGGCGGCTGACGACATCCGTGATGACAGCGGCGATGCGATGCTCCTGACACTCGCTGAATGCAAGGTATTCATCGACAACTGCGAGCAGGTAGGCGACGCCGTAGCCGCCTACGACTTGACCCTCGTGTGGCGCAATCGCGTGAAGGGCTAGAGGCTCACACGTGCTCAACTTCCTCGACCACCTGGGCAGTAGTGTCCTCACTTTTTTGCAAGGACTTCCCGCTTCAGCCTGGACAGTAATCGGTGTTGCACTCGGAGCCATCGGCGCACTCGGGATAGAGAAATTCAAGCAGAAGGCTGAACGCGAGAAGGAAGCACGGAGGCGCTCGCGTGACCTCGTTGACCGCCTCACTGAACGGCGACGTGACTCCTATCTTGAAGTAATACGGCAATCTCGCGACCTGCGTGAGAACACGACGCTTCTCCGCGTGACGGCGGTCAACGAGGATTTGCCATCAAAAGAGCGTTATGAAGCCCTGTTCGAACTTACTACCAGGCTGACCTCCCTCAATGACGCCATCCTTCGCGCCAGTATCGAAAGTGATGATGACATGCGCGTGACTCTCAAGATGCTTCACCGTGCGGCAGGGTATGAAACCCATAGGGACTTCACGAAGGACGGCTCTGGTGTGTCCCGCGATGAGTTTGGCACGGACTTCCCTGATTTCGGTGACGCCATCAATGACCTTGATAAGGCTGTGCACCGCATGTTTGCACCGGAGTTGATTTACCCGACCACCGTGAAGGAAGGAGAGCCGCTTAAGTAGGCTCACCCTCTGCATCCCCGCTGATGACGGACGAGTTCAGTAGGCTCACAGTCATGGCTGAGGAAACTGACCGTCACAACTATCTGCACTACGGGGACAACCTGGAGGTGTTGTACCGGTTGCCGTCAGATTGTTATGCGCTCATCTACCTGGACCCGCCGTTCAACAGTGCGCGCAACTACAACGTCATCTTCAACCGTGACGGACTTCAACAGTCAGAGGCTGGCGCTCAGATTCAAGCCTTTGAGGACACCTGGGCTTGGACACACTCGACGGAGCAACAGTTCACTGAATACGTCAACGGCGGACTGCCGAACCGTGTTGGTGAAGCCCTCTCGGCGTTCCGCGTACTTGTAGGTGAGAACGACGCTCTCGCGTACCTGGTCAACATGGCTCCCCGGCTCGTGGAGATGCATCGCGTTCTCAAAGATGATGGCACTCTTTGGCTTCACTGTGACCCCACGATGTCGCACTATTTGAAGATTTTGCTCGACGCTATCTTCGACCCGCGCACCTTCCATAATGAAGTGATTTGGAAGCGGACAGGTAGTAAGGGTTACCAGTCACGCCGCCTCGCGAACAATCACGATGTACTACTCGTATATGGGAAGTCGCAGGATGTGAAATGGAATCAGTACGTCGCCTACATCGCGCGCGACCATGACAACCTTGACGCAAAAACGCTCTCGAAGTACAGTAATTTTGAGAGCGACGGTCGCCGGTACCAACTCGACAATCTCACTGGACCGAATGAACCGCGCCCCAACCTGACCTACGAGTTCTTGGGCGTGACTCGGCGCTGGCGTTGGACGCGGGAGCGCATGCAGAAGGCTTACGAAGAGGGACTAGTGGTACAAACCGCACCCGGACGCGTCCCCCGGTTCAAGCGCTACCTGGAGGACTCCAAGGGCATTCCGATGGACGACGTGTGGAGTGATATCCACCCGCTGAACTCACAAGCGCAGGAGCGGCTTGGCTATCCCACGCAGAAACCACTGAAGTTGCTGGAACGTATCATCGCTCTCACGACCGACGAGGGTGACCGAGTGTTGGACCCGTTCTGTGGGTGTGGTACGACCGTTGACGCGGCTCAGAAACTTAACCGGCTGTGGACCGGTATCGACATTACGTACATCGCCGTTGACCTCATTGAGAAGCGCCTCCGTCACACGTACGGCGACTCCATTGTGGACACGTACACAATTTCCGGCATTCCTCGTGATGCACAGGGTGCTCAGGCGCTGTTCGATGCTAACCCGTTCGACTTCGAACGTTGGGCGGTATCTCAGGTGGGCGCGCAACCGAATGACAAGCAAGTCGGGGACCGAGGCGTGGACGGCGTTGCTCGCTTCATCCTGGACGGCTCTTCGACCGGCAAGATTGTCGTCAGCGTGAAGGGTGGCAAGCAGTTGAACCCGGCGATGGTGCGCGACCTCCAAGGGACTGTCGAAGCGCAGAAGGCTGAAATGGGTGTACTCATTACCCAGCATGAACCAACGCGCGGAATGCTCGACGTGGTGAACCATGCAGGCACGTACACGCACCCCGCAAACGGGCACAAATTCCCCCGCCTACAGATTCTCACCACCACGGACATCTTTGCTGGCAAGAAGGCTGACATCCCGCTCACCTTGCTCCCCTACGTGGCGGCACAGAGGACGAGTCGAGCGAGTTCATCCACGAAGTTGTTCTAGTCCGGGCATTGTGTCCTACGTGTCCGTTATCTTGGTCACATGTTCGCTCTCATCTCGACCTCAGGCAACGTCATCGAACTCTCAGATGACACTACTTTTGACTCCATCCGGGTCAAGGTTGGCGGCTACGCGGAACTAGTCCACGACCGGTTCAATGACTCGGGTATCAGCGCCTATGTCGATGAGGATGCGCGCATGAAAACAGGAATCGAACCGAACCCCGTAGCGTCGTTCATCATGGGCGTGCCTCTCTTTGGCGATGTCGTCATGGTGGGGTTATACGACTCGAACGAGGAGCGCGATACTGCCTTAACTGACGAGCAGTGGCGCATCATCAGGGAAGCCTCAAACTCTTAAATTGCGCCGTGCTTTACGCGCAAACCGGGGACAGAGAACTGCGTCGACCGGGTGAGGGACGCAAATGTGCCGGCTAGAGATTCAGCCGTTGACTGCGCTCACAGCCCTGCTCTCAAACCTCTCAATCACCTCAATTAGGGCATTCAGGGCACGCAAAGGTGTCCGGATGACATTTAGTACCCAAATCTTGACCAGTCCTTGACGTTTCAGGCGAAAATCGCCCAAAACCAGCAAGTATGAAAAAGCACCACTTATCACTGGTTGCTTATCAGCCCTAGTGGGGTCGCTTTTTGATGGTTGAGTGTCACACCCCTCTGAGAGGCTGTTTTTGCCACCAAATCAGTCGAGGAGCCGAAATCATGCGCGCAGAACCTTTAACCACTGCCCTAAGGGACATCGACGCGGACGAGGGTATCCTTCAGGCGGTCCCCTCCCCCTTATTCACCGAAGAGGAGCGCTCACGGTTCACCGAGGACTTTGCAAACGCTGTACGCGGGAGCACGCAACGGTCGTACGCCGGAGCGTGGAAGAGGTATTCGCAGTGGCTACAGCAAACCGACCGCAAATCTTCAGCGTTCGATGCGCCAACCGTAGGCGTTTATCTTTCCACTCTTGGACGCACTCACTCCCTCTCCACTGTTGAAACTGCACGGGCGGCAATTCTCGACAAAGCAACCTCCACGGCGGGCGCAGATGTACACGCGTTGAGGACGAACCCGCAGGTGATGCGCGCCCTCCAAGGGCTTCGAGCAACCAAACGCCGTACCTCTACTCCACGTAAGGCGCGCGCACTCTCCAAAGAGGAACTGACCTCACTTCTGCGCTCATTGCCGGACAATAATGCAGGCAAGAGAACAGCCGCTATGCTCACCCTCGCGGTCAGCATCGGCTTACGTTCGAGCGAAGTGTGCAACCTCCGCGTAGGCGAACTCTCATTTGAGGAGAACGGGCTTTTAGTCACTCTGAGGAGCACCAAAGCGAGCGACTTGCCGGTGACCGTTGGAGTGAAATCATTACCGCTGGCGGAGGACGGTAGCCCCTCAGAATTTGACGCTATTGTGCGGCTTCGCAGGTGGTTACATGCTTACCGCTCGCTTGACGGCGTGACCTCAGCATCCCCCCTCTTCCCCGCCGTATCGCGCAATAATGTCGTCCGCATATCTTCCACACCGCTGACACCTCAGAGCATCACGAAAATCATGCTCACAGTGGCTGGCACAGCATGCGTGGAGCAGGAGCGCTTAACCAGCCATTCGTGCCGCGCGACGTTCGCGACAGGCGCTTTCAAGGCGCGTATTCCACTCGCAGAAATCAGGCGTACGGGCAGGTGGGCGAGCAACGCCGTGTTCGGATATGACCGCTCCAGCGCGCTTGATTCCAGTGCGAGCGACTGGTTAGCAAGTTAAGCCGTAGGAGGAGGGACCACGCTCGCGGCGACTTACCGCACCAAGCCCGTCCATCCTCCGATATAACCGTTAGAACAATAACGCGGCGTACATCACGCCGTATCTAACGAGAGGAAATCACCATGTGTAGAGCAACAACCGAAAACGGCGGACGCAGATGCGTCAGCCATACCAGTATCGCAATCGAAAAAGCAGAAGCGGTACAAGAACAAGAGGACTTTCGACTTAACGTACTTAAGAATCTTCAGCGGTTCGTGAAGGCAAAGAAGGAACAGGGCATTCCGTACGCGGTTGCCCTACGCCAATTCTCAGATGAATACGGCGTGCATATTAGTAACTACCCGCCCACCCCGGCGAAGTTGGACCGCGCGCTCACCGGCTTAAAACGCGCCGCAAAGAAACGCAAATTAAACATCGCTGTTCACCGTGCACGCATGGACGAAATGGGCATTCCAGTTACACTCCAGGAAATCCTTGCGGCAGAACGTCGTGGTGACATCTCGCATGCGGCTGGTATTGAACTGCCGCCTCGGGACGCTTCTATCGCCGTTGAAGAGATGCCCTTCTTCTCCCAATCTGCTTTCGATGCGCGCATGCGTGGAGCCACCACAGAGGACGAGAAGCGTGCCGATGCTGAATGGGAAGAGATGAACGAATCCGCTCGCGCCCCGTTCGTAGCCCAGGTCCAGGAGCGCCACCCGAAACTCGAAGGCACCCGCCTCGACCGGTTCGCGAAATCACGTCACCGTAGTGCATTTACGGCAGAGAAAAAGGACACCACCGAGGCTCGCGTTCGCTCCGAGTACGCCGCTCACCTAACTCAAACCGCCCCTGTACTGACCGCCGCGCGAGGGGTGCATGCAAGCGAGTGGACACACCCTGAAACGGGCGAGCAACGTTGGTATGTGGACCGGGCACAGGTCGAGAGCATCATGGGCTTCGAAGTCGAAACTCACAAGTCAGGCTCCCTCTCAAGCGTGAAGTTGAACGGCGAACAACTGTCCAACACTCAAGGCGCTAAGGCACTGTCCACCATCGGCGGCAAGTGGTTCTTGACCGCTGATGAATCCGAGCGAGGCTGGGCTTTGAAGGCTCAGGACTCCGAGCGCGTTGACGAAGTTCGTGACGCGATGGAAGCACATCTCGCTAACCAGGGACAGTAATCTGCACGCAGTATGAGAGGGACAATAATCTGTCATACAAGGAAAACCCGGCTCCTCAATCTTCCGAGGAGCCGGGTTTTCTTATGCCTCTGGACTAGCGCTGAAGCCAGTCCCCGCCAGGTATGTACGGCAACGCCCTTCCGCTTCAGATGCAGATGCAGATAACCAAGTTACGCAATCAAGCCAACTAACTCATTTGAACGGAGAACATCAACATGCCGATAGTCAAGGTGTAAGCGCGAGGCTTGTCATCCTCTGCTTGCAGTTTGTGTGCTCGTTTTATGTGTAGAAAGCCCTCCCGCCCGCTGAGAAGCGAGCGAGGAGGGCTTTCGCGTTCCCGCAGGGTGTTGTAGTGACCTCTTGACCACTGTGACGACCTCCGAGTGGTCCCTCACCGCCGCTCGATTCTCCGGCATAGGCGGACGCCCTCAGATGGTCGCCGATGGAAATATCCCGATAGATAGGAGAGAAGGGATACCTCCCTGTCACCACCAACATAAAAAGAAAAGGAAGTACATCACATGACAACCACGACCGAAGATTTAACCTGGACTGAAGGACTCATCCGCCCCAGGTGGACCGCTGACAACATTGAAGAATCAGCCGAAGAACTACGCACCGTTATGAAGCGCAAGGAGAGTCAACGCCTCGGAGAAACCCCCGGCACCATCGGCTACGAAATTGCCGCCATCCGCTTGCAGGTTCTACTCGACCAGTTACGTGTGGTCGAGGGCGATGAGAGCATCACCATCGAGGACGCGCTCGGGGTCAAAAAGCGCGAGCAACCTGATGACAACACTGGATTGGACACGAACGAGGACGGCACCCTTGCAGAGTCCGCGCTCAAGGATTCAATCTACGAGAACCACCCCGCACTCACTGCCTTCACCGGTAGTAACGCCACCGTCGTTGACTCCCTAGAGAACGCGTAAGGAGGCGCTCATGTGTTACGCAAAACCAGGAATGAGATGCTCCCCTCACGCGGAGCAAGCAATGGCTCAAACCGGAAACAAAATCCGTGAGTTGCAACGCCGTATCGACGGTGTGTACGCCTACCGGTCAGAACGCACCATCGGGGCGGAAGTCACAGAAGAACATCACGATGTAGCGCGCGACTCACGCATGTTGCGTGAACTTGAGCATCGACTCACACACGTCGAGGCAACCGAAAGAGCGCTAGAAGAGCAGTGGTTCTTAACTCCCATCGGAATGGAAGAGGCGTCACGAAGGTGGGCGGCATCATCCAACGGGCACGTGAACTATCCTGCGCTGAATTCTCTTCGCATGCGCCTGTTGGAACAGTCGAATACTGACCGTCGTAAGAAGGCGAAGGAGAAGCGTGCACTTGCTCGCAGGGACTTAAAAGCGAGCGGCGCGAAGCCGGAAGGCAGGTCAGGGAACTGGAAGCCTAGGAGCGAGTGGGATAACCGCTGGACACACGAGAAGCAGTTGGCTGGACGCGATACTCAAAGCCTGCACGTCGCCGCTCACGCCGTCCTCTCGAACAATGTTTCAGGTGCTGAGCGCATGTTGGTAAACCTCGTGGAGAAGCGACACTCATCACTCGTCACCGTGAGAATGGTCGCGATGTCCGCTGAGAACCCGAGGGTGCGCGAGAAAGCACTTACGGTGCTAGCCACCCGCATGATGCGGTCAGAGCAAAATATGAAGCCCCGTGACCGTGTGAAGCCCTTGAGGGACGACAGTGCATTCGTCGCTCCAATCGTGGATGAGCAGGCACACATCCGCGCAGTGGAAACTGCTTGCTACCGGATGCTCGCCTCGAAGCGCTACGACGCCGACGCGGACGACGACACCCAGGCGGCACGCGTCAACGCGGCGCTAGCCAAAGAGCACAACGCTCTCGACGCTGGACCGCTCGGCGTGCAGAAAGCGGCACATGCTCGATAACAGTTCACCTCTACAAGAACCCTCTCCGGCTAAGGCTGGAGGGGGTTCTTTCATGTGTGGGCAGATGTCAGCGCCCCCACGTAGTGTCATCCCTCCCCTTAACTACCCGCAAAATGGAGTACATCATGCCGTCAAACTTCCCACCGCCGCCCCACGGTGCCGACGCCGACGGTCAACGCGAACAGGCGACCATCTCGGCTCTGTTCGACAACCTTCACGCATTCAACAAGCATGTGACGGCTTCAGGAATGCCCTGGCTCGCGGTCACCTCCGTCACCGTGCGCGGCGAAACCTATCCAGATTCTGAGTGCGTACAAGCACCAGGCGGCGGTTGTACATCTTGCGACGCGTTGATGCCCTCTGAGAACGATGAGGACACGGCTGTGGACACTTTCGCGGGACTTTCTGAGGAGGCTCGCGAAAGTGTTGACTGCCCCGACTGCCAAGGGGAAATTCTCGCTAACGCCCTCGGTGAGGACGCGCCTCCTGCATGCATCTGCCCGCCCGAGCACGATGCCGACTGTAACCCGCTGTGTGAGGCTCCCGGCTGTAACTCTTAGCGCCTCCGCGACACACCCCGAAGCCCGCCCCCAGCGCCAGCCAAATATCCATAGTCGAAGGCTACTGACTACGGGTTCCGGCTGTGAGCAACCTAGCCGTCAACTGGGCGTTCGATAGGATGTCCAAAACGCGGCGTCCGTGCCGCAGAACGCCTGAGGGGGCAGAGGTATGAGGAATAGTCGCACGTTGACCATTGCAGCGGTAATGTCCATCATCGCAGTGGCAGGTTGTTCACCCGCGCCGTCAGCGTCCTTTCAGGACGGCTGGGAGTGGGGGATGAAGCGCGACGCTTCGTACCACCTCCTTGGCGCAGATTTTGATTACACCACCGGTTCAATCACCTACGAGGGTGACGGCACAAGCACCGGGCTATCCATCGCTTCGACTACCACTCCTGAAACGAACGAAGAGGCGACAGCCATTGCTGAGGCTGAGGCGGATGCTTGCGAGCGATACGTGGACCCTTATGGCGATGATGTACTCCGGGACCAGGGGTATGACATCTCTGGGTTAATGCGCGACTCGATACAGGCGGCAATGGTCAATACCTATTCTGACGAGTACATCGCGGCGCACGTTGACGTAGACGCGTGGGTTGATGAGAACGCACCGTCGTTCGATGGCGTCGATGTCCTCTCTGACGAGTGGGACGAAGTATCCGAAGAACGAAGTGCAGTTTGGAGTGCGCGGTGGGAGGACAAGCACTCCAAACTGAAGGAGGAGGAGGCGGGGTATGCGGAAACCGGGCGCGGGCTTCTCACGGAGATGTTCACCTCGGAGAACGTACGAGCCGCGCAGGACTTCTTCATCGAACAGTGCGGTATTGAGGTACCGGACGACTACCAATACCCCACAGCGGAGCAGTTGAACATCGTGGTCGATGAGGATTTCGTCAGCGACCTTGACGAGCGCACGTCATAGCGAGCGACGCGACCAAAGAGGAAACCCTCAATTGGCTCGACGCGCACGACATCCATTGGTACGGCGTTGACTCATGGCAAGTGCAGAAAGCCCCAAGGAACTTGGCGGACCCCCTCGTCAAATCTTCGTCAAGCACTACGGGGTCGCTTGCATTACCTTGGACGACTCGCCCACGTGGAGCGGCTCAGAACCCGACTCAATAGGGATGGCAATCCTCGACCATGAGGATTGCCCCTTATCGTTCTCGCTCGCGCGGCGGGAACGTCACATTGAACGCTTGCAGAGCGATGATGATGAGGATGCCTTCACCTGACTCCACACCGTCAGCGTCGATGCTTCCGCCTTCTGGGATACCGCCCACTCGCCCGTTCTCTAGCGCCCAAGCGCGCCAGTACCTATCCAGAGCGAAGAAGGCGGTCAGCGCCTTGTTGATGGCGTAGTAGTCAGGCTCACGACTGGGGACCATCACGTATGAAGCGAGTTCGTGGACGACCGCGTTGCGCTCATCTTTGAGGTCATCTAGCGCGGTTGCCTGCTCATCAGTGATAGCGCCCTGTGCCACCAGCCAGTTCGTACAAGCCTCAAAAACCTTTCTCGGCTCTGCTAGCGACAGCACCTCACGGGTATACCTGGACTCACCGCCTTCGACTGTCCACTCGCCATTCTCAAACCCGTAATACAACTTCACGCCATCTAACACCAGAGCCTTGAGAACATCGTGGGTGAGTTGAAGTAACCCCGTATAGGCGAGCGTTTTCGCTACCCGCTCAGGCTGGAACTTCTCATACAGCGCGGACTGTTGAGGGGTGAGGTCATTGAGGTCCATGAGTTGAGGCTATCCGTGTGGACGCCGCATAGGACGAGTGCGACCGTGAAAGCGTTCTTGAACACCGAACTATCTTCAGTTTCCGCTCGCGTCCGGCAGATGCACCTCATAGAAGGCGTTTACAGCCGCTGAGAGCACCATTGCGGGTCCGGTGAGCACATCGTCAACCGTAGCGCCAGGGTGCTCTTCGAAGGTTCCTAAGTCGAAGTCGATACTTATCCAAAATCGGTTGAGTTTCGCGAACACCTCGATGGCATCTGTAAGGACACGAGGTTCCACTTCGTACCCTGGCATCAGCAAGTAGGGAGCCAGCCCATGTGTCAGTTCATCACGATGTTCTTTGACCTTTGCCAGCCGCGCGGCGTCATCGGCTGTCAGAGCATCCATCTTCTGTAGCCACAGGAGGGAAGCACTAAAAGGGTTTCCAGGGCTGAGTGCGCGCACATTGCGTTGATACTCTTCCCCGTCGTCATCGAAGGACCACACGTGCTTGTTGTCCCATTCGACGTATCCGAAGAAGCCTTTAGGACGGTCAAGAACATCTGCCTTGATGAACTCGTGAGCGAGTTGCAGTAATCCAGCGAAGCCGAGTGTCAGGGCAATGTTCGCTGGTTCATTCTTTCGCTCGAACTCTTCCAGCGTGAGGTCACTTGGGTTCATACATCGAGGTTATCCGGGTGGACATCCTGCGGGACGGCAACGACCGCGCGACTTCGCGGGGACCGCACGCGGGCACAGGTGTCATTTCCGCGCCTCGAACCATTTCGCGAAGAATCCGTTCACATCTGGCTCCGTATCAAGCCACTGGCGAAGGAAGCCACCATCGTTGAATGTCAGCCGGTACGACCTCATCGCGACTCGAATGGCGTCACCCGCTCCCGACTGGACCTCCTCTATCGTCAGTGCTTCACCTTCATCAGAGTCAACCCAACCCTCGTCAATTGCAACCTGACGCCAGAAGTCATCCAGTGCTCGGAACGCACCGTAGGCGTTGTTTATGATGTCAACATCCGGCTTGCGCGCGGGGAGCATTAGATGGTCGAAGATTCGATGCACAACGTCATCGCGATGGATTTTTAAGTCCTCAAGAGCCGACGCCTGCTCACCTGTGAGGGCACTACGTTCGACTAGCCACTGGACATGAGAAGCGAATACATCCCGGTCAACCAAGAACCGGCACTCCTTGTCATACGACGAGCGCCCTCCCTCCCGAGTCCACTCTTCATGGTGGAACCCATAGAAGCGCTTCGGAGCATCCAGTACGAAAGCCTTCAGCGCCTCGTGCATCACCGACAGCAATCCCGCCGAGGCAAGAACCTGTGTGGCGTCCACTACCTCTTCTAAAACGCGAGTCGCACCCCGTGAGTCCAATGCATCAAGAATCTCATCGCGTGACATGCGAACAGGCTAGCGTCCGGGTAGGTACATCGCCCGGCATCAGTAGTCCTCGGGAAACAGAACGCACGTACTAGCCCGGAATCCGTCCCCGTTGCATGCTTCTGTGAGCACCCAGATTCGGACAGGCTCCCGGACGCCATCCTCTTCGTAAAGATGCGCGGTTAGCACCCGTGCCCCACTGATGACAGCGTGGTCATTCGCTTCCTCGTCATGCTCGTCAAGGTCACACAAGTCCCAGCGCATTGACGCGTGTATCTGGATGCAACGGGCAAGGAAGGTTGTACGCGCATCAATGAGGGCGTCATCAGATGTAGCCCAAGCGTTCACGGCGGAAGTTTGGACGAGCATGCGCCCGATGAGCGGTTCACGGTTGGTTGAGGGCTCTGCGGGCATGTTCGGATTCGTAGTCATGGGCACAGCCTGACGTGCGGGTATGACACCTACATCGGAGCGCACCGATACCTCTTTGGCTAAAATTCCTCGGGCAAGAGTACGAGGGTAAAGGGGCGCACACCTTGAGCATCCTCTGCCTCAGTGATGACCCAGATACGTGTTTGGGTTGCGTCATCGCCACCCCACTGATGCGAAGTAATGACACGCACCCCATCACGGTGAGCCTGGGATGCCGCCAATCGTTCGCGAGTATCCAGGTCGGTGCTTTCCCACTTCGCGAGGGCATGGAATGACACAGATTCGATGACCCATTTTTGCCGCGCGTTGCGTAGGAAATTATCTTCACCCACCCATGCTCGAACCGCTGGTGATTCGATAAGCCGGTCACCCAAGAGCGGAAGATTATTCTCCAAGCCGTCAACTTTAGAGAGAGATTCGCGCATCTTCTCGCTCAGCCCTACCTCAGCCTCTCCATTCTCCGCGTCCCCTAGCACGTGGTCCAACGGGGCATTACGCAGGATTTCCAGAGGAGTAGTAAGGGATTCCTCTTCTACGGGTATGCGCGGCTTGAGGGTTATGGAGATGCGGTCAGGTGTGAACTTTGCACCCCGCCGTGCCGCTGGCTTCACCACGATAGATTCCACGGCGGCGGCAATGAGGCTCCTTCGCGTTTCAATATTGGCATCAGCCCACGCAACTCCTGCGTCCAATCCAAGTTCCAGGATGTTTATTTTGAATCTGATGAATGCACCCCAGGGATGGACACTGAGCGCACTTAAAGCCTGTTGGTGCTGACCTTCGAGTTCGACCAACGCGGCTTCAAAATCAGCCTCCTGAAGGCGACCAAGGCTGAACTGGCGAGCGATGACACCCCGGCGCTCGTCCAGTTCTGCAAGGGTAGGAATATTCTTGCGCCGAGCGACCTCATCTATCGTGAGCGCCGTGGAGTCACGCAAGAGTTTGAGAATCTCCTCATCCACCGCAGGGGACAAATATCTGTCACTCAGTGATAGCCCACCGCACCGCGTCGTACCCAACACTTTGATGCATGCCCATCGCCCGCCCTGGTCCGGTCGGAAGATTAGAGTATTGCCGCAGATGCCGCACCTTGGGAAGCCACTTAAAAGATGACGAGGGTTCGACCGGGGTCGTGAACGGCTGTGATACAGCGCCCTAATCTCAGCCGTTTGCTCTGGGGTCAAGATTGCTTCCCATTGACCCTTCGCAGTAATAACACCGTTGTGCTCCCGCTGTCCTGAGAGGTGAGCGCGCGTCAGCATCTGCTTCAGAGTGTTTAGGGTCCATTCCTTATTGTTCACGGTAGTGATGCCGTTGTCATTCAGCCATCTCGCCTGAGAAGCGAAAGTTTGCCCCTTAGCGAGGACGTTGTGCACGACCGTTTGGATTGCCTTCGCTTGTACCTTGTTGACCGTGCCATCGGCGTTGTATCCAAAGGAAGCCCTGAAAAAATGTTGCCTGCCAGCCGCCGCCGCTTGTGAACGTTGGGCGCGAAGCCGCGCTTGCTTCTGAGCGGTTTCCTCCTCAGCAAAAGCGGTGAGAAGAACAAGCATCATCCGCCCAGCGGACGTTGTTAAGTCAATCTGACCATCCTTGATGAAATGGACTGGTCGCCCATCCTGACGCACACGTTCAGCATCAGCGTTGCGCCTAAGCAAGCGGTCAAGCGCCCAGCAGATGATGACATCTGCGTCATGACGAAGAAGTTTCTCAAAGCCTGGACGAACCTTGCCGGTGGATGCTGAGATGTCGTTGTCAGTGAAAACCTCAACCACTGTAAAACCCTTAGCCTGAGCCAAAGCTTTACATGCACTCACCTGACGTTCGATACCCTGAGCCTCACCAGAACGGTCCTGCGAAATACGTGCATAGATGACCGCTGTCGTCAGGGAAGGAGTCATAGTTGGCTAGTGTACTCATAGTGTGCACTGGCAACATCTGCCGCTCCCCCGCAATGCATTACCTGGCGGCGCGCGACTGGGGCGACGACGCCGAGGTGCAGTCCGCGGGCACGTACGCGGAAAACGGCGTAGACGTCCCGGCGCCGATGC
>Ga0307487_1001349_pt1 | contig 17336 bp, 14 predicted proteins | sample CBIW12metaG_FD_203665 | JGI IMG/M metagenome (GOLD analysis project Ga0307487, IMG submission 203665) | Sea-ice brine microbial communities from Beaufort Sea near Barrow, Alaska, United States - CBIW 1.2 | ecosystem: Environmental > Aquatic > Marine > Coastal | place: USA: Alaska | collected... | reverse complement strand
GAGATCGACTGAAGGCACCGCCCCGGCCGCGACCAAGTCGATGCCGCCGCCGTTCCCGTAGGTTGGCACGACTGGTCCCCAGGCCACTCGGGTTGAAAGCACGATGGGTTGGGTGGAGAAGTGCACTACCTCGGCGAAACCGGGGCCGGCGTTACCGACGCCAGTTCCGGAGATGACTACGGCAGCGGCGCCAGCCAGAGCAGCTGTAAGCAGCGCCGGTGCGGCACCGGGATAGGTATTCACGATATCCACCATCGTCTCGTCGAAAGCCTCGGTCGGTAGGTCGAGGGGACTGCGGTGGATAGTGGATGCGGTTGGCACGAGCCGCTCGCCGGCGAAATGAGCCACTTCGGTGCCGCCCGAGAAGGGCGATGCCGCGACGGTGTGGCTCTTACGTGCGCCACGGGCCGTGCGCACGACACCGCTGAACGAGATGAGCGCCCCAAGGCACCGCATGCTCGGGTCGGCGGCGACGGCGATAGCTTCGGCGATATTGCTGGGACCATCGGGGGACTCGGAGTCTGCTGTGCGCTGCGCGCCTGTGACCACAACCGGTTTTGGTGAGTTGTGCACGAGGTCGAGCAGGAACGCGGTCTCTTCGAGGGTGTCCGTGCCATGGGTGACGACGATGCCGTCAATATCTGGGTCGTTAGCGGCCGCCGCCACGCTCTGTGCAATGAGGCGCAGGTCTTTGAGTGTGAGCTGGTAGCTGCCGAGGCTGAAGATATCGCGTTGAGAAACGGTGTGGTCTCCACCTAGCTCAGAGATGAGATCGCCCGCGCTGGCCTCGGCCACGGCGCCCGCTGCCCCATGTGACCAGGAGGCAATGGTCCCTCCGGTGCCAAGCACTTCAATGTGGGCCACTCGCTGCTACTTCCATCTCGCTTCGGCTTCGCAAGACTGCGTGCGCCGCTTCGCTAACGCAAACGTATGCCGCAAACGTATGTGTTTGTGCGTTGATACTATGGCAAAGGATGTTGTTCACGCAACATGACTATCAGGTGTGTTACTGGGTGCCGCAGAGAATTGGAGCTTCACCATGGACGTTCCGGAGCCCGTGACCCTCAAGACGCTCGCCCTTGAGCTCGGACTCAACGTCTCAACTGTCTCCCGGGTCATCAATGCCGCACCGGGTGTAGAAGCCAAGTGGGCATCCCCCGAAACCATCCGCCGCGTGCAAGAGTTGGCCCTCGCGCGCGGCTATGCGCGCAACCCGCATGCGGCATCCCTTCGAACCTCGCGCTCCGATCTGATAGGGGTGATCGTGCCGCGCCTGCAGGATTACGTGCTCGCCACCATCTACGAGGGCATCGACGCGGCGGCTGAAGCTCGCGGGCGGATGACGGTGGTTGCAAACTCCCTCGACGACCCCATCCGTCAGCGAATGCGAACAGAATCGCTTCTGGCCCGCCGCGTTGACGGGCTCATCTTTGGTGACGCGCATCTGCAGTCGCCGTATCTCGACGAGCTCGCGGCGCGCGGTGTGCCGCTCACGCTCGTGTCGCGTCGGAGAGCTGGCCACGTTTCCGTCACCTGCGACGACGTTGCCGGCGGACGGCTTGCAGCTTCGCATCTGCTCTCGACCGGGCGGCGGCGTTTCGCCTTGATAGCGGGCGCAAAGTTCGCCTCGACCACGGTCGACCGCGTTGGAGGGTTTCTTGAGGTGCTGGAGATACATGGCGTCGGCGGCTCGGATGTGGACGTCCACTACACGGGATTCGACGCGCCTGCCGGGCAGCGTGCGATCGCTCAGATTTTGGACTCCGAACTCCAGCCCGAGGCCGTGTTTGCGGTCAATGACTTTGCAGCGATTGGAGCGATTGGAGCCTTGCAGATGCGCGGAATTTCGGTGCCGGACGACATTGCAGTGATCGGCTACAACGACACACCCATTGCAGAAGCCGTGAAGCTCACCACCGTGCGATCGCCGATGGTCGAGATGGGACGTTTGGGCTTCGAAAAGCTACTGTCGCTGCTCGACAAGGAAGAGGTAGAGAGTGAGCGCCTCGCACCTGAGCTTATTGTGCGGTCGACAGCGTAGACATGCTGCGCTGAGGTGTTTGGCTGGAATACGCCCAGTTTGTTCTGACCGCCGACAAATCATCACCATCGGGTCAGTGTCAACGGAACCGCGGGCGGCGGGCCTGCCCAGTGCTCTGGAGTTTCGTCGGGCCTGACTGGTGCGCAGCGCCGCTGCGATAGTTCGATTACGTGCTCTCGAGCAGGTCGGCGAGTAAGCCGGGGAGTACAGCTTCCTCATGGACAGCATGGTTGAGTGCATTCATTCTCGGAACCAACCACGAATTCGCCCAGCAATACCGGGCCTGGCTAGATCAACAAACTCAACAAAACGCCGCTTGACATCAATAGGAGCATCTAAACCCTCAGCAGTCCCCACACAACCGGCTCATGGACCAGGATCTCATCCGGGCACTCCACCCGGGACAGGGTACGGCCCTCATGGCCGGACTGGCCGCCGGACTTACGCCCCGTGCGTTCCCGCCGCGACTTCGGTGCCGGCTTCTCATACCCCTCGCTACCAGGAGGCCTATGCGAATTCCGTGGCGTCTGCCCCAACCGGGCACGCAACTGCGCATTCTCAGCCCGCAACGTCTCAATCAGCCGCGACTGCTCCGCTGTCAGCTCGCGCAACTGCGCGACCTGACCGGCGAGCTCTTCATGCGACGATGTACTACTCACCCCACCAGCATCACCCGCTACATCCCCAAATCAACCAAGCGCGCCGTCAAAGCCAAAGACCAACTGAGTAGTTACCATTTCTAATGGTTGCAGGCAGAAGGGAGTCTTGGCGATGTCAGACCGTGTCGAATTTGCTTCAAATCAGACAAAGCATCCGGAGTCGAACGAGACGTGGTCTGCGCTGCCGACCGTTCGTGATGTGCTGCAGCTGGCCGACGCGCTGCCGGAGGTGCTCGCCGGGCGCGATGCTCTCGACTCTCCGGTGCGCTGGGTGCACGTCAGCGAGAGCCTCGGCGTCGCTGAGCTGCTCAATGGCGGCGAGCTGCTGCTGACAACGGGCGCCGGTTGGTCGGCGGATGTCTCGGAGCTCAACCGTTACATCGACGACTTGGTGCGGGTAGGAGTCGCCGGCCTTGTGGTCGAGCTCGTGCCGCGTTTCGATGCGGTGCCGCGCGCCGTGATCGATGCCTGTGATCGGCGCGGGTTTCCGCTGGTCAGGCTGCACAAGGTTGTGAAGTTCGTGGCAGTGACCGAGGCCGTGCACAGCCGCATCATCTCCGAGCAGACGATTGCGCTACGAGCACGGGACGAATTGCGTGAGTTGTTCACCGGGCTGAGTCTGCGGGGGAGCCCGGCCGACTTCATCGTGCGTCAGCTCAGCCAGGCATTGAACGCGCCCGTCGTTCTGGAGAATCTCGGACACGAGGTGATCGCGGTGGAAGGCGCAGCCGAAGGCGACGCGGCCGCCGGCATGTTGCGCAACTGGGAACAGCGGTCCAGGCGGGCGCATGCGGGGGCCGGGCGAAGGTCTGCTGGGTCACGCGCTGGCGCAGCGAGCGAGGGGCGCGAGGACTTTGCGACGGGCCAGGGCGAGATTCCGGCTGGAGACGAACTGCTCGTTGTTCCGGTAGAGGCACGCGGCACACGCTGGGGAGCCCTGATCGCCTTGCCGGGCGAGCCTCATCCCGCAGGGCGCTCGGCAGTGCTGGAACAGGGTGCCATCGCGCTCGCGTTGGGTCGACTGGCCGATCGCGACGGGGACGAGTGGCTGCGCATCAGTCATCAGCATCTGCTGGATGCGCTCCTGAGTAGGCCGGTACGCGAGTTCCGTCGGCGTGACCGCGCGGGTGGAGGCCGCGGGGTTGCCGGTTACAGGTCGCATGCTGATCGGCCTCGGTGTCGAGGACCGCGACCGGGCTCTGACCGTCAAAGCGATCCCGGCCGTAACCGCAGCGGCCTTCAGCATCGGGGGTCGGGCCATCGCCGGGTTGGCGTCGAACGTGTTAGGAAGACTGGCCGTGTGCCTTTCGTTGCCGTCCGATGCGCGATTCGACGATCGGCAGGTGGAGCGGTTCGCGCGCGCGTTGGCGGTCTCGGCTCGAGTGGATGAGAGGGGGTTGTCCGTCGGGTGGGAGCCGCGGCATCCGATGTCTCTGGTCTTCTAGGTTCGCTGCAGGAGTCGCTTGAACTGCTGGACCCGCCCGCGCGCAGCCAGCAACGCGGTTTGATGATCCGGCGCGCGCAGGATCGCCCGCTGCTGAGCCTGATGGTGGCTTTGCGCGACGATCCGCGTGTGCAGGAGCATGCGCAACGGGTATTGGGGCCTTTGATCGAATACGACCTGAACTGTGGCGGCGACCTGCTGGTGGTGCTGAGAGCGGTGCTGGCGCATCCGACCAGTCGCACCGCGGCGGCAGGGGCGAGTCATCTGTCGCGGTCGGTCTTCTACCAGCGGATCGAGCTCATTGCCGATCTGCTCGGCGCTGACCTAGACCCTCGCGTCGCTGCACGTGGCGCTGCTGGCGGCCAGTAAGTAGCCCTTATGGCTAGCGTCAATCCGATGTGGGCGCCAGGGTCGTCTTCTGCTCCGCCATGATGCTGATGAACTCGTAGGCGAGGTTCGCTGCGGCCACGGACGTGATCGCCGCGTGATCGTAGGCCGGCGCCACCTCGACGATGTCGGCCGCGACGATCTTGTTGTGGCGAAGCCCGCGCACGACGGCCAGCAGTTCACGGCTGGTCATCCCGCCCGCCTCCGGCGTTCCCGTTCCCGGCGCGTGAGCAGGGTCGAGGACGTCGATATCAACGGAGACGTAGAGGGGAGCATCGCCTACGCGCTCGAGGACGTGCTCCAGGATGCCGTCGACGCCGATGCGGTCGAAGTCGTGGCAGCTGACAATGGTGAAGCCGAGCTCCTTGTCATCGATGAGATCCTTCTGGTCATAGAGCGACCCACGCACTCCAACATGCACAGAACGGTCTTTACGGATGAGGCCCTCTTCCGATGCCCGGCGAAACGGGGAACCATGCGTGTACGGCATATCGAAGTAGGTATCCCAGGTGTCGAGGTGGGCATCGAAATGGATCAGGGCGAGCGGGCCGTGCTCACGGTGGGCGGCGCGCAGAGCGGGCAGTGCGATGGTGTGGTCGCCGCCAAGGGAGACGACGGGGGCGCCGTTCGACATGAGGTGTGCCAGGCCGGCCTCGATCTCGCCGAGGGCCGTGGGAATGTCGAACGGGTTGCAGTCGATGTCGCCGGCGTCGACGACCTGTGCGTCGGCGAATGGTCTGTTTTCCAACGCTGGATTGTATGGACGCAACAGCCGCGACGCTTCACGGATCGCGGATGGCCCGAATCGCGCTCCAGGCCGAAATGTCACCCCGGCATCGAAGGGAATCCCGACGACGGCGATATCGAAGTTCTCGACATCCTCGCGACGAGGAAGGCGGGCGAAGGTTGTCAGACCGGCGTAGCGCGGGGATTCCTGGCCATTTACCTGACCGATGATTGCATTCATGCTGAAGAACTCGATTCGAATACTGGGGTGCCGTTGACCCATGTTTGTGTGGGGATGATGGTGAGCAGTTCGTCGGCGGGAACGATCACCGGGTCAGCCGATAGAACCACGAAGTCTGCAAATTTACCAGTCTCGAGTGAGCCCACGGCGTGTTCCCTGTGGATGGATTCTGCCGCACCGAGCGTGTGCGCGCGGAGGGCCTGTTCCACGGTCAGGCATTGCTCTGCAGTGCCCAGCGTGTCGCTCGCGAGGGTGCGCCGGGTGACGGCGGCGTAGATGGCTTCCATCGGATGCGGCGGGCACACGGGTGCATCAGACGAGAGCACGAGCGGCAGTCCGGCATCGCGCATCTCGCCGAGAGGGGTGATCCGCTGGGCACGATCACCCAGCGCTCGAACGAGCTCGTCGCCATACCGGCGAATGTATTGCGGCTGCGTGACGGGCCAGAGCTTCAACTCGGCAGTCCGGCGAATCTGTTCGACCGTCGGCGCGCCGAAGTGTTCGATCCGATGACGGATATCTGAGGGCCCATCGACGGTCTGCATTGCCGCGTGGGCGTCGAGCACGATCTGGATGGCCGCATCCCCTTGGGCATGCGTCGCAGTCTGCAGCCCGAGCTTGTCGGCTCGCGACAGCAGCTCAGCGAGCTCTCCCGGTGCATGGTAGACGTATCCGAAATCTTCCTGTGTGCAGCAGTATGGTTCTTCGAACCGTGCGGTGGCGGCCGTCAGCGCACCGTCGACATACAGTTTGATGCCGGTGAATGCCAGCTGGTCGTCGCCGAGACGGCCGCCGAGTCCCAGCGCTTCCACTTCGCCAAGCAGGCTGGAGATGATCAGCATTTCCACACGCATGGTGAGGGCGCCGCGCTCGCGTAGCCGCAGATAGGTGTGCAGTTCGCGCGCAGTGACCTGCGCGTCGACAACACTTGTCACTCCCGCGGTATGCAGGGTGCGCTGGGCGGCAGAGAGGTGTGCGATCATGCTTTCGGTGTCTTCCGGGAGGTGGAAGTTGGGGCCGTTGTTGGTGATCTTGACACCGCGGGTTCCCGTCAGCGCGTCTGCTGCGGCATCCCACACCTCGCCGTTCGGGGTGCCGTCCGCCTCTCGGCCGAAGTGGCCTCCTGAAGGGTCGGGAGTCTCGGCTGTCACCCCGGCCATCTCGAGCGCCCAGCTGTTGACGATGGCGCCGTGACCGCTCGAGTGGAACACGAGCACTTCGCGGTCGTTCGCGACCCGGTCAAGGTCATGCCGGGTGAGCGACCTGCGCTCTGAAACGTTTCCGTGATGGAACCCCTTGCCGCGAATGGGGCCGGTCGGCTGGCCGGCTGCACGACGGCTGAGAGCCGCGACAACATCTTCAATGCCGGGTGCCGCTTCCCAGCCGCAGTCGATCCACGAGGAGAACTGCCCGAACATCAGCGGATGACAGTGCGCGTCGACAAATCCGGGAAGGACGGTTGCCCCATTCAGGTCGAACACGGCCGGCTCGGTGATGGCCTCGTCGCGGCACTCCTGTTCTGTTCCGACGCACACGATGCGTGCGTCGCGAATCAGAAAGCCCTCGACCAGCGACGCATGCGCCATCGTGCGGATCGTGCCGTTCATTACCAGTGTTTCCGAGATATCCACCGTTGTGAGCTCCGTTCTTCATGGGGATGTCTGTGCCCAGGTCGAACTCATGAGCGGCTCGGCATTTCGGTCGAACCGCTCATGAGCATGCCGTCGTACTAGCGGATTTCTGTTACCGGATCGTTTGTCATGACGTCGTCGTGAACCTGAGCCGCCACAGCTAATTTCCTGGTGGCAAGCACACAGCCGATAGAGACACCGCAGAAGACCGCGAGGTAGCCGAAGATCAGCCACGGCGAACCGCCCGCGATGCCGAGGAGGGTTGGCAGCACGATCGGCGTCAGAACTCCGGCGGTCAGAGCAGCACCCTGGTACGCGAGCGATGTGCCGGTGTAGCGAACGTTGGCCGGGAAGATCGACGACAAGATGCTCGCCATCGGTCCATAGTTGAACGCTGTGAACAGCGCGATGATGGACAGCATAACCGTGATGATGAGCATGGAGCCGGTGTGCGCCAGCAAATACAGCGGCACCGCAAAGATAGCGATGCCGGTCAGGCCGACGGCGACAACATATTGCGCCTTCCACTTGTCGCCGAGGAGACCGGCCAGCGGCATGAACGCCATTTCGAACAGGCCAGCGATGATCAGGGCATTCAGCACGAGGGTGACGGGAACGCCTGCCTGCTCTGTGGCATACGCGAGGAAGAACGACGACGTGACATAATATCCGCCGGTGGCCACGAGCATCGTGCCGATGCCAATGAGCAGCCTCTTCGGCATCTTGGTCAGCACCACCTTGGCCGGTGCCTTCGAGATCTCACCCTTGGCCGCCACTTCAGTGAACTCAGGTGACTCGTCGACCTTCAGGCGAATAACCAGACCGATGATGAGCAGAACCGCGGAAGCGAGGAACGGAATCCGCCAAGAACCCGCGACCAGGCCGTCGCCGATCAGCTCCGAAAGAGCGAAGACCGCAGCTGAGAGCGTAGCTCCGACGGAGGAACCGAGCTGCACGAACGAGCCGAAGAACGTGCGACGGTTGGCCGGAGCATGCTCGACAGACAGCAAGGCGGCGCCGCCCCATTCTCCGCCCATCGCGACTCCCTGCAGCAGTCGCAGGGTGATCAGAAGCAGGGGAGCGAGGGGGCCGACTGCCTCGTACGTCGGGAGCAGACCGATTCCGATGGTGCCGATACCCATGAGTGTAAGGGTGGCGACCAGAACCGGTTTGCGGCCGATGCGGTCACCGAGGTGACCGAAGATGAACGCACCGATCGGGCGGCCGAGGTAACCGAACGATGTCGTTCCGAAAGCAACGATCGTGCCGATGACCGGATCCATGTCCGGCGGGAAAAAGACTTGCCTGAAGACCAATGCAGCCGCCGTGGCGTAGATGAAGAAGTCATACCACTCAATGCTCGTTCCCGCGAGAGCGGCTGCAGCCGCTTGGCGAGGTGTGGTGCGCGAAGCTTTCGTGTTCATGGAATTTGTCCTTAGTTGGCTCTAGAGTTGAAGGCTTGCTATTCCGTGCGGATCTTCCGTGTCGGCTCAACATCGAGCCCATCGAAGTCGTTCTGGAACGACAATGTTCCGCATGCGCTGATCCGACACTAAAGTGTTACAGCTGGCAACGCAAAACATTTTTGTGCTGTTACAAACTTGTTTTTGGGAAACCGCCGGGCGGGAACCCAGAGTGGTGCAGTGCCGGGATCAGGGTACGATCTCGAATATGTCGGCTGGTGTCTTCTGCAGGATCTCGGCTCCCGTCTCGGTGACCAGGATGTTGTAGCCGAAGATGACCGTGACACCGTTGTACTGGCCGACAGACGGCTCCAGCGAGAAGATCATTCCTGCTTCGAGAATGTCGGGGTCGCTGACGAGAATATCCGGGTGGCCGGCCCATACCGGCGGGTACGCGACACCCATGCCGAACCCGGCCCGCGCCGGGATAAAGTCGGCATAGTCGCGCCGGGCCTCGCGGCTCAAATGGTCGATTTCGGCGACAGGCATTCCAGGCCTCACCTGTTCGAAGGAGGTCCAGAAGGAGTCGTTCACGACCTTCCACAGCTCCTTGAGCAGGGGAGAGGCCGCTCCGGCAACGATCGTCCGTACAATATTGCTGTTGTAGCGCCGCGCGACGCCCGTGAGTTCGATCATCACCGGGTCTCCGTCTTCGATGACGCGTGTTGTCGGGAGCCCGTGGAACAGTCCGCTGCGCGGACCCGATCCGATGATGAATGGCAGGGTCGGATATTCCGAGCCTGCCCGAACCATTGCGGACTGGATCTCGGCCAGCAGGTCGACTTCCCGGATGCCGGATCTCAGATGCTCTATGGCTGCGCTCATTCCCAGGTCGGAAAAGGCGGCCGCCTGTCGCATCAGTGCGATTTCGGCCGTCGACTTGATAGTGCGCAGGCGCAGGACCGCAGAGGTGATGTCGACGAACTCGACGCCAGGCATTGCTTCCACCAGCTGCCTGTATGTCGATGTCTTGAGATACCAATTGTCCATTTCCAGGCCGACGCGGCTGCCGGGGGTGACGCCCATTTCCCGCAATTTGGCGACGGTCAGTTCCAGCGGGGAGACGCCGTGTTGCCACACGATGACTTCCGAGATCCAGCATTGCGTGCGCGCCAGCTCTTTCTCGCATTTGTGGGTGAGGAGTACAGGCTCCTGATCACCCGGCGCGTAGAAGATCTGCTGGTAAAAGTACAGTCCGAGCGGGTCGAATCCGCTGAAGTAGTTGAGGTTCTCCGGGGTTGTCCCGAGATAGACGTCGATGTCGTGATCGCGAAGTGTCTGGCTGAGGCGCGCGATCCGCCCGCGGTATTCCTCGATGGTGAAGACCATGGCGGACTTGTCTTCCAATTCGCCGGGCTTCGTCATGTCTGTCATGTTGGTTCTCCTAGATGGCTGGCCCTCATGGGTGAGGTAGGGGGGGTAGAAGGTGGGTGGCGGATGATTCTGGCAGCCCTCAGTTGGCAGTCCAGACTTGATCGGCGCCGACCCAGGTCGAACGCACCTTCACATCGACGATTTCATGGGCATCAATGGTGGTGAGGTCCTTATCGAGTACAACGAAGTCAGCGAGGTGACCCGGCGTCAGCTTGCCCTTGATGCTGCCCTCACCCGTCGCATGTGCTGACCCCGTGGTGTAAACGCCAAGTGCCTGACTGACTGACAGCCGTTGGTCTGGCCCCACCACTTGGCCAGATGTTGACTCGCGCGTGACCATGCTTTGGATACCGAGAAGTGGGTTGATCGGAACGAGTGGATAGTCGGAAGAGCCTCCGACAACGAGTGCTGCATCGAGCATTGATTTGTGCGCGCTGGTCATCCTGGCTCGATCGTCGCCGTAGTAGCTCGCGATCTTTTCACCATAGAGGTGTACAAAGGCCGAAAATGGAAGGGCCATGATCTGCGCTTGCTTGAGGCGGCGGATCAGCTGCTCGTCGACGATGCTGCAATGCTCGATGCGGTGGTTGATCGTGATTCCGTCAGGGCGAGCAGGCAGCGACTCCACTACCTCGAGAACTTTCTCGATTGCTCGATCGCCGTTGGCATGAACCGCTGCTCGCATACCAGCGGAATGAACCCGGCCGATTTCTGCGCGCAGCTCTTCGTCGCTGAGAATCTGGAGCCCGTTGTCGGTGCCAGACTCTCTGGCATAGGGCTGGCGGCACAGGCAGGTTCCACCAGACAGAGCCCCATCGAGCATCATCTTGACGCCAGCAACCTGCAAACGGTTCGAGGCGGGGGCAATCGGCGCCGTCTCATCGAAGTAGCTGTGCCACAGGAGCATGTTCACCCGGGTGGTGAGGGATCCGTCGGCCAGGGCGGCCGCGTACATTTCTTGTTCGACAGGGGTGACGATGGCGTCGCAATACGAGGTGATCCCGACCGCGTGAAGTTCTTCCGTTATCTGCCCGAGCGCCGCGATCCGTGCTGAGATCTCGCCTCCCGCGGCAATAGATTCCCGGCCGCGGCCAGGCAGCCAGGGATCCAGCCAGGCCCTTTCGAACATCCAGCCGTTCAATTCTCCGTCGGCGTCGACAAGCAGTTCCCCACCGGACGGGGCATCCTGGGCCGTACGGTAACCGATCTGCTCGAGCGCGCGGCTGTTGGCTACGGCGCGATGGAAGCTGTAGTGCACGACCACGATCGGCTGGGTTGCAGAGATCGTGTCGAGAAATTTCCGGTCGACCACGTTCTCGCCGACCAGCCGCTCATCGAAGGCTTGCGCGATCACCCACTCCGTCGATGCGGGGGACTTCAGCCGTTGCGCCAATGCTTCCCTCACGCCGGCAGGGCTGGATACGGCCGTGAGGTCGACGCGAACGCGGGCGAGGGCCGCCTGTGACGGATGGCAATGGGCATCATTGAACCCGGGAACAACAAGGGCGCCTTCGAGATCGACTAATTCCGCGTCACGGTACTGTTCCATCATGGCTGCCCGTGGGCCTGTGGCGATGATGCGGTCGCCTCGAGTTGCGAACGACTCGGGCTCGCTGCCATCCATGGCGAGAATCCGTTCGGCGGCGAATATTCGTACGCGGCCTTGACTGGCTTCGTTCACGCGGCTCCTATGCAGTGTGGATGGGGGAGATGATGGGCTCAGAACGGCGTCTCCCTTCTCGACCATAAAGGCGACGTGTTGCCAACACAATAGACTTTTTGTTATGTTACATAAATGCCCATCGCGCTGGAGAACTACGAATGGCAGGTGAAGACCGCCACGGCGCGCGGTGTCGCCAACGCCGTGAGCCAGGCGATACGAGACGGAGTCCTGGTGGCGGGAATGAAATTGCCGCCCATCCGCGCCATGGCACGGCAGCTGGACATGTCACCCACGACCATCAGCGCGGCTTGGTCAATGCTGGCGCGATCCGGGACGATCCGCACCGAGGGGCGGCGTGGAACGACCGTGGCCGAGATGCGCTCCGGATCGGCCCGATACCGGCAGGCGCTTGAGAAACAGGCAACATTCGAACTTGATCTGTCGACCGGCATACCGGACCCGCACCTACTGCCCCGCCTCGGCAACGCGCTGAAAGGGCTTACAGCGGCCACGCCCGGTAGCTACCTTGATGATCCGATATTGCCTGGACTCCTGGAAGAGTTGAGAGCGGACTGGCCATATGAGGCCGAGGAATTCGCAATCGTTGACGGCGCAATGGATGCGCTGGACCTGGTGATGCGATCGTTGATCGGCTTTGAAGACCGGGTCATCGTCGAGAACCCGACCTTTCCACTGCTGCTGGACTTGATCGAGGGTACCGGCGCGGATGTAATCGGGGTTCCGGTCGACGACGAGGGACTAATCCCCGCAGCGCTCGCGGAAGCACTGGAGACTGCGGCCACCGCCGTGATTCTGCAGCCGCGCGCACAGAACCCGACCGGGGCATCGTTGGGGCTCGTGCGGGCGGAGGAGCTCGCGAAGATCGTGCGGGCCTCAGGCGTTATCGTTATCGAAGATGATTCGGCGGGTTCGGTCAGCATGGCCGCGCCAATCAGTCTCGGCCGATGGGTTCCGGACCAGGTGCTGCATGTGCGCAGTTTCTCGAAGTCTCATGGACCCGATATTAGGCTCGCAGCCCTCAGCGGGCCTATCGAACTGATGCGAGGAATCAATGCTCGTCGACAGCTCGGTCAGGGCTGGAGCAGTCGGATCCTCCAGCGGATCCTGCTCGGACTGCTCACTGACCAACAGTCGATTAATGAAGTCACCCATGCCCGCGAAGAGTACCAGCGCCGTCGAGATGCGATGGTGGCGGCGCTCGCGGAGAGGGACGTCCGTGTTCAGGGTTCCGATGGCGTCAACATCTGGGTGCCTGTTGTCGACGAGTTGGCGGCAGTCGTGCGTCTCGCCAGCCAGGGAATCGGGGTCACTCCGGGCACGCCATTCGCAGTTCTCCCCGACCAACAGCACCACATTCGCATCACTGTCGCCACGATCGCAGAACACCATGCCGAGCTGGCGGAGCAGATTGCCTTGGCATCCCGCACCGGCGGGTGGAGGCAGGGCCGCCTCTAGCACCAGCAGTTGTCTGGGAATAGCAAGCCCATTTGGCCCCGGCTTTGCATGGCGGATTCCAGCGAACGTCGCAACACTTGATGATTGGAGTGTTGTGAAAAGAGATCGGAGGAAGTCGGCTGGGGTGGCACCGATGGAAGAGAAACGTGTCCGCTATGAGCGGCTGGTCAATCTGGGTGTTGGCACTACTGAGGCGTGCCAGATTGCCAGTGTCGATCGTCGGACTGGGAGTAGGTGGCGATATGGTCGCACCGTGATCAACACTGCTGGTACCGCGCACGTTTACGCCCCAACCGCTGTGCGTGCCCCCTGGACATACTCGGCCCGATATTTGTCCGAGACGGAACGGATCGACATGGCTGATCTGGTGGGCGCTGGTGCGTCGATCAGGTCGATCGCACTAACGATGGGGCGAAGTGCTTCGATTGTTAGGACGCGCCAGTAAATAACTACGCGTTCTGATGGTTTAGCCGTCTCCATATGCCTATGCCTATTGATTCTGAGGTTGAGGCGGGTTTGGCGGCGAAGTTTTCATCGTTGTTGCCGCACCTGGATGATCGCAACCGGCGGCTGGTTTTGGGGGCCGAGGCGCGTGTTCTTGACCACTGCGGGATCAAGCTCGTCGCCCAGGCAGCGGGGTGCAGCCGGTCACAGTGTCCAAGGGGGCTGCCGATCTGGAGTCAGGCGCAGACCTGTTGGATCGGGTCCGCCAACCCGGCGGGGGACGCAAATCCTATACCGAGGTTGACCCCGGGTTGCTGGGCGCCTTGCTGGCGTGGGGCTGCTGATGGGTCTGCTGAACGGATAGGTGACTCATGAGCGCATCGAGAACGGGGGCCCCGCCCTTCGATCAGAGGTCGAAAGCGGCTTCCGCAGAACTACGCGGAAGTGCCCAAAATCGCTGCAAAACACTGGCGACTGGGCGCGACTCCGATGCCGCGAGTTGACCACGATGCTCTCCGAGTGTGGGTGAAATGTGGGCACGGAGTTACTGATTTTAACTCAAACAGCTCCTTGATGCTTCGATCCATCGACATCCGTGGGTCAAGGCCCACCAACTCACCATCGACGAGTTTCCCTACCTGCTGGAAACCAGCTTATGCGGCGAAATAGAGCTGTCCGAGCCCGAATCACTTTCCAGGTGAGGTGGCTCGACGGGCATGTCCGGGCTCACCGGCGATGGTAAAATTTAAAGAAAAGCTCTCGGCAGCCGCCACAGTTTCGAGGCAATTGACGATGCCTACGACCACACAAACCCGACTCTGGTCTTTCACACCTTCCGCATCAACGTCAGCAGAATCGACTATCCGCACACACGTTCATGTGGCGAAGCATGGAGAGATGCGAGCTCACCGACCAAATCGGCCTGTCGTTGCAGACGACTCGTGACGACGACGAAATCGGTCTGGTCACTCCAACGGAACATACCGAAAGTGGCTTTCGACTGTCAGCTGGACGAGGAGCGCGACCGGCTCCCGCTCATCCGACGACCGAAGCCGCTCGGCTACGGTCTCAAGGAGATGACCGAGCCACTGGTTGCTCTCGATGCGTTGAAAGCCGAAATGGTAGCGCCACTGACGCGACGCTTACACGAGGAGAGCTGCGTAGTCGACCACGTTAGATCTGCGAAATCACGCGCACATCGACGCCCGCCTGCATGAGCTCCGCCGACATTCCAGCGGTCAGTCGTTCGTCGGTGATGACGGCGTGGAGTTCCTTGAGGCCGACAACCCACAGCGCAGTGCTTGCGCCGAACTTGCTGCTGTCCGCGAGCAAGACCGTGCGCTCCGCCGCAGCGAGAACCGCGGTCTTGAGCTCGAGCTTGTCGATCGCGGGAGTTGTGACGCCGTGGGCGCGACTCCACGATCCGGTGCTCATGAAGTAGATGTCGATGACCAGCCCCGCGACCGCCCTCGCCGCGAGGTGGCCCGCGGCCGAACCGCTGTCGGAGTCGATGAGGCCGCCGGTGTGAATCACGCGGACCGTCGCCCGCGTCGCGAGCGCGATTGCGGTGTGGAGGTCCGCCGTCACCACGGTCAGCCCCGCCTGAGTGAGGAACGGGACGATCGCCTGGCACGTCGTGCCGGCATCGAGGTAGACGACTGACCCGTCGCTGACCATGGCGGCGGCGGCGGCGGCGATCGCACGCTTCTCAGAGGTGTGCAATTGACTACGCTCACTGCGGCTCGCCGGCGGCTCGACCCCGTCGTAGAGTCGGGCACCACCCGCGACGAGCGACGCCAGTCCGTCGGCTACAAGAGTTGCGACATCGCGACGCACCGTCATCTGAGAGACCTCGAGCCGCGCAGCCGCGCGACGCAACGAGACCACACCCTCTCGCCGCAGCAGCTCAAGTAAGATGCGGCGGCGCTGCTCAGGAATGAGGGGCCCGGGCGTGGGCGTTTTGGTGCTGTGGGGTTCGGAGGACGGCCGCGTTTCGGTTCCCATGCGCCGACCCTACCCTCAATGTGACGTTTTGAGATAATGTGTTCACTTATGTACCGTAAATTTCATAATCTGAGCGCTGTGCACGAGTCCGGTGTCGTGCTGATCATCCGCCTCGACTCCGCTACCGAGGCGCGCGACGTTGCGGAAGCCGCAATCGCCGGCGGTATCCGTGCTCTCGAGGTCACGTTGTCGGTGCCCGGTGCGCTCGACGTGATCGAGCAACTCGCCACCCGGCACCGGCATGAAGGCATCCTGATCGGTGCCGGCACCGTGCTTGACGAGCACTCTGCGTACACGTGCGTCAACGCCGGTGCCGAGTTACTCGTGAGCCCGCAGGTCAATCGCGGGATGATTGCGCTGGCCAACCGCTACCAGGCTGTGAGCATGGCCGGGGCCTATACCCCAACCGAGATCGTGGATGCTGCGACCGCAGGTGCGGATATCGTGAAGCTGTTTCCCGCTGAGCTGGGTGGGCCCGCCTTTGTCAGAACAGTGCTCGCGCCCTTGGCGCACCTCCCCCTCGCGCCAGCGGGAGGGGTCACTATCGACAACGTCGGGGACTGGTTCGACGCGGGCGTAGCGTGCGTGGGCGTCGGCAGTTCGATCACGAAGGCGGCGCGAGAATCCGGCGACTATGGGCACGTGACCGCAGCGGCTACTGCGTTCCTAGCCGCCGTCGCCAAAGCTCGGGGCTGACGTTGTCCATGAATCCGCTCGCCTTACTGTTCATTGGTCACCCGGGATCGGGAAAGTCGAGCGTGAGCAAGGCCGTGGCTGCTCGGTACCGCGCCGCCTACATCGACAAGGACATCGTTGGCTCCGGGTTCATCAGGCTCCTGCTCGAACAGCGGGGTGATGCCGGCAATGAGCGTGAGAACAATGAGTTCTACCAAAATTCAATCTTTCCGATCGAGTACCGCACGGTGATGGCCATCGCAGCGGACAATCTCCGACTCGAGATGCCGGTGGTGATCGATGCGCCGTTTAGCCGATACCTCGACCAGAAAGACTGGCTCGAACGGGCCAAGGCTGAGGCAGGCTGGCCCGACACCGAGACGTTGGTGGTGCATGTGACCGCAAGCGAGGAGCGCATCAAGCAGCGTGTCATCGCCCGAGCGAATCCGCGCGACGAATGGAAACTCGCCAATTGGGACGAGTTCTGGGCAGCGGCAACCGCCCGCGAATGCCGCTGGCGCGGGACTGAGCACGTCACGGTCGACAATGACGGGGCGACGCCAAATCTCCAAGCGCTAGAGGCCGCGCTCGCGCGCGGCCTCTAGCGCTTGGAACGCTATCTAGCGTCGCGCGTGACTCGACCATTCGCGGCCGGGATCTTCCGCGGTCGGTAGACCTGCAGCTCCGAGGATGCGGTCGAGCAGCAACTGCGTCTCCGCGGCCTCGCGGCCCGACGTAAGCGGCGCCGCGCGGTCGTGCACCCGGTCGATGAAGTGATCAACGGCCGCGCGGAAGCCAAACGTCTCGGTGGCGGTCGCCCACCCGAAAGCCTCCGCGCGCATCTCGCGGCTCGTCGTGGTCCCCGATCGCGTGACGTCGATCCTGTCGGGCGCGGCGACGTGCACCGATGTCGAGTTTCCGTACGCGTCGAGCACCTCCTCCCACCCGCCAGCCATACGCGCGGCCACAAGCACGCCCGTGTTGCCGTTGTCGAACCGCACCGTCGCGGTCAGCCCGTCCTCCTGCCATGGGTCGTCGCCTACCGCGTGCGCGTTAACCTCCACCGGTCGCCCACCGCAGTACCAGCGGATGAGATCCACCATGTGGA
>Ga0307487_1001346_pt1 | contig 17362 bp, 10 predicted proteins | sample CBIW12metaG_FD_203665 | JGI IMG/M metagenome (GOLD analysis project Ga0307487, IMG submission 203665) | Sea-ice brine microbial communities from Beaufort Sea near Barrow, Alaska, United States - CBIW 1.2 | ecosystem: Environmental > Aquatic > Marine > Coastal | place: USA: Alaska | collected... | reverse complement strand
GGGGCAAATTCTCACCTAATAAAATAAGATCGCCGTTCGAAAAACTACTCACTGTGTCTCCAATATATTGGGTGCCTTGTCCTTTCACTATGAAATGAAGTTCCAGCTCAGGATGGAAGTGCCAAAGTGTGCCAAAATTTGGTTTTTTATCATGTCGGATACTAAATGAGTTCTCAGATGCCAGTGGGACTTTATGGAAATGTGGTTTCATGGGCTTTTTTGCAATTATATTAAATGTTTGACCATGATTAGCTTGGCAAGTTGGCTTAATATTATAGGATTTTAAATTCAACTTTGAATGCAATCGATGTCATTATCTATTTCTAGGGTGAACAATGATAAGATAGTATAACTTAATGGCAAAATGTAATAATGAGTCAGGTCTGTTTTCGCACATATTTGTACTATCCATTCAGTAAACCCAAGAGTAAACAGATGCGCGAGCCAAAAAAAATACTAGTAGTTTCCAGCGGAGATTTACGATTAGATGCCAACCAGGTAGGTTGGAAGTTCCAGGAAAAAATGGAGCTTCAACTTGAGTCTACCCTCAAAGAATTTGGGTTCCAGGTTCACCGCGGACACAGCTATGATTCCTCAAAAAAACACGGATTTATAGATTCTCAAAAGATGGGGATGGAAGTCTTCAAGAACCTTGATCCCAGTGCCCCGATCATAGTCGCAGAAAGTGTTTGGCAGTACACTCATCATGTGCTTCCCGGACTTATGTCTCATAAAGGGCCGATTTTAACGTTGGCCAACTGGGAAGGAATGTCCTCGGGATTAGTAGGAATGTTAAATCTGAATGGCTCACTGACAAAGGCAGAGGTGAATTATAGTACGCTTTGGAGCAAGGATTTTCAAGATGAATTTTTTAAAGAAAAATTAGCAGAATGGCTTAACACGGGAACGATCATACAAGATGAATCTCATGTGATGCCCTATGACTCGGTACAAATATCAGATTCTATCAGAACATCATCCGAAAGTTTTGCACAAGATTTTTTGAGAAATAAAGCCATAATGGGTGTTTTTGATGAAGGCTGTATGGGTATGTTCAATGCCATCGTTCCGGACAGGCTTTTGAATAAACTGGGAATTTTCAAGGAGCGGCTAAGTCAATCAGCGCTGTATGCAGAGATATTGAACGTGGAGCTGGCAGATGCGCAAGGGGTATTGGATTGGCTCATTTCGAAAGGGATGAAATTCAATTGGGGCTCCAATCCAGAGACTGAGCTTACAAAAGAGCAGACGCTGGAGCAGTGCAAAATGTATATCGCTGCGCTGAGGATAGCGGATCAATATGGCTGTGATACAATAGGTATTCAATATCAGCAAGGCTTGAAAGATTTGGTAGCAGCGAGTGACTTGGCAGAAGGACTATTGAATAACACCGATAGGCCTCCGGTTTTTGATACCGAAGGAAAAGAACTTTACCCTGACACGCTATTGCCGCACTTCAATGAAGTAGATGAATGTGCTGGCATAGATGCGCTAATCACGACACAACTGTGGCAGAAACTTGGGCAAGCTCCTGAAACTACCCTTCATGATATCCGATGGGGAGAAGATTATATCATCGACGGTCAATCGGAGTTTGTTTGGGTGTTTTTAATTTCTGGAGCGGCACCTCCGGCTCATTTTATTGGAGGGTATTCCGGGGCTAGTAGTGAGCGTCAACCACCGATGTATTTTAAGAAAGGCGGAGGAAGTCTGAAAGGTGTGAGCAAACCAGGTCACCTCGTTTGGAGCAGAATCTATGTGGAAAATGATGCGCTTTGCTGTGATTTGGGAATCGGTGAGGTGGTTTCTTTGCCCGTAGAAGAGACCCATCGAAGGTGGGAAAACACCACTTCAGTATGGCCTATTATGCATGCGGTGCTACCGGGAATTTCAAAGAATCAGATGATGGCCAGACATAAGGCCAACCATATTCAAGTGGTGTATACTGACACTAAAGAGATGGCCATAGAAGCAGCAAAGGCGAAGGCAACGGTTATTAATTCCCTAGGAATCAAAACCTTCATTTGCGGAGATCTAGCTTAATTATCATAACCCAAAAACCATAAAATAAAATGAATGTAAGACTACTTTATTTCAGGAGGTGTTCAGTGATTTTGCTACTGCTCTTTGGAGCAATGGTTTTATCGAACGTTTCCTATGCGCAGCAACGCACCGTCACAGGAACGGTGACAACAGGGGACGATCCTTTGGGAATTCCGGGAGTAAATATTCTGCTAAAAGGAACCACTACAGGGGCGGTTACAGATATCGATGGAAAATATACGATCAATATCCCTGAAGCAGGTGGAGTTCTGGTATTTTCTATGATAGGATTTGAATCCATAGAGGAGCAAATCGGTAATAGATCTGAAATCGATTTAGTGATGCAAGAGGATATTGCCAGTTTGGAGGAAGTGGTCGTGGTAGGCTACGGCACCCAGGTAAAAAGAAATATTACTGGCTCGATTGCTTCAGCTGATTTATCCAGAAACAGCGATGATGTATCAGTAACGGAAGCAATGGTTGGTGTTCCTGGGGTGCAGTTTACAGAAACTGGCCGACCAGGACAGGTTGGGAATTTATTGATTAGAGGTCAAAACTCTCTTAGTGGTTCTAACAGTCCATTGATTGTATTAGATGGGATAATATTTAGTGGAAATCTAAATGATATAAGCCCAAGAGATATCAAGTCCATGGAGATTTTGAAAGATGCCAGCTCCACTGCAATATATGGGTCTAGAGCAGCCAATGGAGTTATACTGATTACCTCCAAAGGAGGAACTACTGAGACTCCTTCAATTAGCATCAATACCTATACAGGAATTTCCGAGTGGGCATCCGAGCTTAAATTACTCAGTCCGGAGAGGTATATACAAAGGAGGCTTGATTGGAGAACGCAATCTGGCTTAGAATCAGATCCAAGTAAAATTTCAAATTACATATCTACTACAGAAGCTGAAAATTTAAAAAATGGAAAATCTATTGATCCATGGAACGAGATTTCTCAACAAGGTAAAACTAGCTCTGTTGATCTGAATATTTCTGGAAGAACTAAAGCGACAAACTATTTTATTTCGGCTTCTATGAGTGATGATAAGGGGTTGATTTATAACGATAATCAAAAAAGGAGCACGTTTCGAGCAAATATCACAAGTACAATAAAGCCTTGGCTACAGATCGGTACGAATACCATGTTTTCACACAGGGATCTTTCAGGAGTGAGCGCAAGCATACGAGATGCCTATAGGATAAGTCCACTTGGAACCATGTATTATGAGGATGGTTCTCCAACTCAATACCCGGTGCCTGATGAGCAGGCAGCTTCAAACCCAATGAGAACTTCTTTACTGTCGGATGATGATGAAGTAAGAGAGAACCTGTTTAGTAATTTCTTTGCACAAGTGGATGCACCCTTTTTGGAAGGTCTTTCTTACAGAGTGAATTTTTCTCCTAGTTTTCAATGGAACCATGCGTATAATTTTATGCATCAGGATAAGAATGTATCATTCAACAGCACGTCTGCCTCTAAGCTAAACGAAAGACAATATAATTGGGTACTAGAAAATATTGTGACATACAATAAGAGGATAGGTGAGAATCATAATTTTGACGTCACCTTACTTTTTGGAAGAAATCATGTAGAAGCGGAGTCCACGCTTGCCTCAGGTGAGCAGTTTAATGTAGATGTTCTAGGATATAATAATTTGGGTCTTGGCGAGATTCAGCGCATTAGCTCTTTTGCTTATGCAGTAGATATGGTTTCATACATGGCAAGAGTAAATTACCAATTCAAAAACCGGTATTTATTTACGCTTACCGCTAGAAAGGACGGGAGTTCTGTGTTCTCAGTAAACAATAAATATGCAACTTTTCCATCTGGCTCCATAGCTTGGATAGTGACAGATGAAGGATTCATGAAAGATCTTGAGTTTCTAGATATGTTAAAGCTAAGAGCTTCTTATGGAGCAGTTGGGAATCAGGCGATTGAGCCGTACCAGTCATTGACATTGTCTTCTACTAAAAGATACGTCTATGGTGATGGTGGGAGTAGTAGTTTGGGGGTAGTTACTTCTACTTTAGGAAATGACGACCTTACTTGGGAGACTACCAAAACGGCGAATTTTGCGATGGATTTTGAATTTTTTCAAAGAAGAATTGCCGGTACTGTCGAATACTATTCTAGTAATACAGAGAATCTACTCGTGAGAAGAAATATTCCAGTTATGAATGGATACACGAGTATTCTGACCAATGTGGGTGAAGTAAATAACAAAGGTATCGAGGTGTCATTATCTACAGACAATATCAGGAAATCACAGTTTCAGTGGAGTACAGACTTCACTTTTTCTCATAATAAAAATGAAATTGTTCACTTATTCAAAACTGATCTTGATGGAAATGGGCGAGAAGATGATAATATCGCTAACAGTTGGTTTATCGGCAAGCCAATAAATTCATATTATGATTATGAATTTGAGGGCATCTATCAAGTTGGTGATGAAGATATTCCCGCAGGTTCCAAACCAGGTTTTGTAAGGGTAAAAGATCTGAATGGGGATGGCAAAATCAATACAGATGACAGAACGGTAATTGGATCCGGAAATATACCTAAATACCAATTCAGCTTTAGAAACAACTTTAGCTATAACAATTTCTCTTTATCAATTTTTGTCAATGCCATGCAAGGTTGGATTGCCCCATTTAATCTAATAAATCCCCTAGTACCGGGAAGAAGTTTGGGTCAATTTGATGCAGGTTATTGGACTGAAGGAAATCAATCTAACGATAGACCTTCATTGGTTTATTCTAATCCGCTTCAGACAAACTGGTACATGAGCAGGGATTTTATCCGACTTAGAGACGTGACTTTTTCATATGATTTCAGTAAGCCAATGCTTGATAAACTGAAGCTAAATGGCTTAAAAGTCTACGTGACCGGAAAGAATTTGGGAACCATCACAGATTGGTTGGGCACAGATCCAGAGAATGGCGGAGCCTATACGAGCGAGCAGGGTAGTGATAATCTTTATCCTATGCCCAAAACATTTTTGGTTGGGTTGAATGTGTCATTTTAATCCGGACAATCTTAATCCTTAATGACTAGACAAATGAAAATATTCAATAGAAATAATAATGGAATAAAGGCTTTAGGAATGTGTTTCATGGCCTTGTTATTTTCCTGCAATGATGACTTCTTATACGAAGAACCTCTGTCCTCCTTAAGTGCAGATAACACTTTAGTTTCAGTAGCTGGATTCCAGACGTATATGACCGGTCTATCTTGGGCTGCTAGAGAAGAGTATTCTCAGGATGACAATACCTTTTTCATCACTAATTTCCCTGGCACGGATGTAGGTGAAGATGCTGGTGCAGAATACTTTACGTATAGGAATTGGATTTCATATTTAACTTCAGTGACTCCTGAAGTGAATAAGAATTGGAACTGGGCTTACGGGACCATGCTTCCTCAAGCTAACACAGTAATAATATATGCGAACAAGGAAGAGAACAATGGTATCTGGGTGAGTCCAGAGCAGAAAAATGCTGTGATTGCTGAAGCTAAATTTTATAGAGCCTATGCGCATAATTTTCTAGCCAACCTGTATGGTGGTGTTCCAATCGTCGATACAATTCTCAATGTTCCTAAATATGATTATGTAAGACAAGAGCGTCAAAAGGTATATGAATTTGCCAAAAATGATTTGGAGTTTGCCTCCAAATGGCTTCCAGTAGCTGATAAAACTTTACCTGGTAGAATAAGCAAAGGAGCGGCTGATCATTTATTAACTGAGCTATACATTAGCTTGGGACAATACGATAAGGCTATTGAAAGTGCCTCTAGAATAATTGAATCAGGAGATTATAAGTTGATGACTTCGCGCTTCGGTAGCAGTCAGGACAAGCCTGGTGATGTATTTTCCGATTTATTTAAAGATGGGAACTTCAATAGAAGTTCTGGAAATATGGAGTCCATTTACGTATGGCAGTTTGAGAGTTTCACAGCTGGCGGTGGTGGCACACGTGACGGGAATCAAGCGGTAAGAAATTTAGGTCCCTTCTTTGTCAAAATTTCAGATCCAAATGGTATACCAAATATCCCAACCGATGAGATGGGAAGAGGAGTAGGGAGAGTTAGAGGTACTATTTATTCTCTTTATGAAATTTGGAATGATGAGGATGATATTCGAAATTCTGAATTTAACATGCGCCGGGATTTTTATTTCAATAATCCAAAATCTCAATTTTTTGGTCAATTAGTGCCTGACAGAACATCTGCTGAAGATACCCTGCGGAGTATGTATTCTTATCCTAGAAAGATAGAAGGCGAACCATGGAATTTGAACAATACCTCTGGGCGTACTTCAAAGGATGTATATGTATACAGACTGGCAGAGACATACTTACTTCGAGCTGAAGCATATTTTAGAAATGGGAATGCTGTCAAAGCTGCAGAAGATTTAAATGCATTAAGAGCTCGTTCAAGTGCTGCTTTGATTGCTCCGGGAGAAGTTTCTATTGATTTTATTTTGGATGAAAGAGCACGGGAACTACTTTATGAAGAGCCAAGAAGACGGACGTTAATCCGTATGGGTAAGCTAGTAGAAAGAGTTAGAAAATATGGGCTGTTAGAAAGCTCTCGTACTACAATTCAGGATCACAATCAATTATGGCCAATTCCACAGGTAGCAATAGATGCAAACTTTGGTGAGGACTTACTGCAAAACCCAGGATACTAAACCACATACATTATGATTTTCAACATGCGCAATTCATTACTTGGCTTATTTGTTATGCTGATCCCTATGTTGGGATCAGCACAGCAGGTGCCCAACGATATTACAGGTAAGTATTATTTGCCACCCATGGCAAAACCAGGAGAAGGAGCTTTGGTAGAGTCCAAATTGATTTATGAACTAGATAATAGACCAACTCCTCAGGTGCATGCTTCCACTTTAATAGAGACTCCTGAAGGGTATGTTTCTGCCTTTTTTGGAGGTACCCATGAAAATAATCCTGACGTAGGAATTAGAATATCCCGCTTAGTAAATGGCGTGTGGTCGTGGCCTGAAGAAATAGTCAATGGAGTGCAAAATGACACACTTCGATATCCCTGCTGGAATCCTGTTTTGTTTCAACCGGAAGGAAAGCCATTGATGCTATTTTATAAGGTAGGACCTAGCCCAACCACCTGGTGGGGAATGCTGACCACCTCTGATGACAACGGGAAAACTTGGTCTACACCTCGGAAGCTGGGAGACGATCCAACGATCGGGCATATCATCGGTCCAGTTAAAAACAAACCGGTGCAACTTGAGTCAGGAAGGATAATCAATCCTACAAGTGTGGAATACATCATCAATGGAAACGAACAAGATTGGATGGTTTATTTTGAGATCAGTGATGATGGGGGAGACACTTGGAAAATGATTGGACCTGTGCATGACGGAGTAAAGTTTGATGCTATCCAACCAAGCATTTTGACTTATGCCGATGGTAGAATTCAGGCAATTTCCAGAACGAAGCAAAGTGTATTATCTCAGGTTTGGTCTGATGATGAAGGAGAAACTTGGGGGGAGATGACGGCGCTAGATTTGCCAAATCCAAATTCAGGAACTGACGCAGTTACCCTTAAAGATGGCCGACAGTTATTGATTTACAACCATTCAACCAAAAATGGAAAGGAGCCAAAAGGAAGGAATATTCTGAATCTTGCTATTTCTGAGAATGGAAAAGATTGGACCCCGGTGATGACATTGGAGAACGTTCCTGTGGAAGATGGCTATGCTTATCCAGCAATAATTCAAGGTTCTGACGGGCTAGTTCATATCACCTATACCTATAACAGGAGATCAGTGAAGTACGCAGTCGTCGATCCAACTAAGTTGTAAAAGTGAATTATATAAAACTTTAAAAATGAGATATTTATTAGGCTTTTTAGCACTGGTTTCTTTTTCTTTTATTGGATTGACTGCTCCGGCAGTTGCTCAGCAGAAAGATAAATTCATTGAACATAAGGTAGTCTTTCAGGAAGATGGTGAATATGCTGGATGGCCCGCAAATCATGGAATTTGGGGTTGGGGAAATGAGATTTTAGTAGGCTTTGTAAAAGCATCCTTTAAACAGACGCAGCCAGGATTACATACATACGATCCGAAATCTGCTGAAAACCAATATGCCAGAAGTTTTGATGGTGGGGACACTTGGGAGATCAAAGATGCTTATTCCTTGGGACAGACTGCTTGGGGACATGACAATAATATAGTTCCTGATAGAGCAGTGAAACCAACTGTCCTGAAAGAGCCTATGCCAGATTTTACGTCGGAAGGTTTCCTACTTACGTTTTTAAGACATAATAATCACGATGGGCCAAGCCACTTTTATTATTCTAAAGACAAAGGGGAGCGCTGGGAAGGCCCCTATGTATTTCCAAACATGGGAACTCCGGGGCTTGCAAATAGAACAGACTATCATGTGGAAGGAAAGCAAGTGCTAAGTGCATTTGTGACTACCGCAAAATCCAATTCTAAAGAGGGGCGAGTTGCATTTGTAAGAACCAAAGACGGGGGACTAAACTGGGATTTGGTCTCATGGATTACAGCTGAGCATGAAGGGTTTGATATTATGCCTTCTTCCATCCAATTAGCTGAAAACACCTGGCTTACCACCATCAGAACGCGCTATGAAAATGGTCGGGATTTGATTTCAAGTTACATATCCAAAGACAACGGAAATTCATGGAATAGATTAGTGGACCCAGCATCAGATACGGGTAGAGGTGGTTCTCCGCCGGCATTGGTCAAATTGAAAGATGGCAGATTAGCACTTGGGTATATCCATAGAAGTGAATTTGGCTCTAGAGTTCATGTACGTTTCAGTGCGAATAATGGCGAATCTTGGGGAGATGAAATTATCCTGAGAAGTGGTGACGGAGCTTCTAGAGATGCAGGATACCCGCGGATGGTTCAGCGAGAAGATGGTAAGTTGGTGATGATTTATTATTGGAATAATGTGAATCAGGCAGATGCTAAGCCATTTAGGTATATAGCAGCTACAGTTTTTGATCCTGAAGAGTGGAAGTAAGTTAAACGCGGAAATTAATATCAGTATTACTGCCAGTAAGCTTGATTTGAATACTGTAAGACCGAAATAGCCTCAATAGTGAGTTGACCAAATCTTTGGAAGCTTTTGGCCCCTAACTGGTAGAAAAGCGGATATAGAGATTATAGTATATTCTAAACCTAACATTTCAAAAGACAACAAATAATGCATCAGTTTTTCAAGCCTTATTCATTGCTAAAGTATTCATGTACGCTCAGTATAAGTGTTGCTTTACTATGGAGTTCAGCATACGCACAGCATGCTGAACTAGACTTCGAAATCGTCAAGTACAATAATCCAAACACCACATCCTTTTTGGGGGTAGGGCTTTGGGCCTGGCCGCTGCCGATGGATTACGATGGAGATGGAGATATGGATATGTTGGTATCCTGTCCTGATAAACCGTTCAATGGACTTTACTTTTTTGAGAATACTTCAGGAGATGTTTTTCCTGATTTTGCCGCTCCGGTTCGCATAGGGGACGCAATCAGAAATGTGCAGATTTCCCATATCGATGAGGGGATGAAAGTCAATATTCCGGGAGTAGAGTTAGTAGATTTCAAAACCAAGTTGGCGAGTAATGAAAAGGCGCTTTTTGATGCAGAGGAACTTAAGCAGGGTTTTGAGAAGGTCCGTTTCAATCAATGGAAAATGGTTGATTATGAGGGGGATGGCGATCTGGATGTGGTTGTTGGAATAGATGATTGGGCAGATTATGGCTGGGACAATGCCTTCAATGACCAAGGGGTTTGGATCAATGGACCTCTTCATGGGTTTGTGTTCTTACTTGAAAATCAGGATGGAGAATATGTAAATAAGGGAAGGATAGAAGCTGGCGGCAAAATGCTTGATGTCTATGGAGCGCCTTCACCTAATTTTGCTGATTTTGATGGCGACGGTGACCTAGATCTTATCTGCGGAGAATTTTTGGATCGTATGACTTACTTCGAAAATACTGGGACAAGACAAAAACCAGTTTATAAAGAAGGAGTTTTTTTAAAAAATGATGCTGGTCTGATCAAAATGGATCTGGAGATGATTATTCCTGTCGCGGTGGATTGGGACAAAGACGGGCATGTGGATTTGGTCGTCGGTGATGAAGATGGACGTGTTGCTTTAGTCAGGAATACCGGGAAACAAATTGACCATGTGCCTCAATTTGAATCTGCTAAATACTTTCGTCAGCAATCTGATAACCTGAAGTTCGGAGCTTTGGCTACGCCAGTAAGTGTGGATTGGGACAATGACGGAGATGAAGATATCATCACAGGAAATTCCGCAGGTTATTTTGCTTTTATAGAGAATATTGGTGGAGGAGAAAATCCAAGTTGGAATGAGCCTAAACTTTTGGAAGCTGGAGGGAAACCTATCCGCATTCAGGCAAATGAAAATGGATCGATCCAAGGTCCGGCCGAGGCCAAATGGGGTTATACTACGCTTTCCGTTGCCGACTGGGATGGGGATGGGAATAATGATATCATTTTTAATTCCATCTGGGGAAAGATTGAATGGATCAGAAACACGGGTTCAGGTTTAGAAGCACCCAAACCTATCAAAGTAACTCGTGGAAGCGAAGCTGCAACTTCTCCAGCTTGGAACTGGTGGAAATCAGCACCAGATGAATTAGTAACCCAGTGGAGAACTACTCCTTATGCGATAGACTGGGATAAAGACGGTGTGATGGATTTGGTGATGTTGGATTTTGAAGGCTACTTATCCTTTTTCAAGGGAGTAAATGAAAATGGGGAGCAGGCAATACTTCCCGGCAAGCGGATTTTCTATGGAGATAAAGTCTCAGTTTATACCAATAGAGACAAAGCTGAAAATGCCGAAGGTGGCCCGTTGCGTCTGAACAATGCAGAAGCTGGAGGGAGTGGGAGAAGAAAAATCTCTTTTGTGGATTGGGACAACGATGGTGATTTGGACCTGCTAGTAAATAGCGTGAATGTGACGCTTTTTGAGAATATCAGTGAAGAATCAGATAAAGTTATTTTCAGTCACAAAGGTCCGCTATCAGAAAAAGTACTGGCAGGGCATACCACGAGTCCTACGTTTGTCGATTGGAATAAAGATGGCGTGTGGGAGATTTTTGTGGGTGCTGAAGACGGTCATTTTTATCATTTCCAGAGATGATTTTCAATGAAAATTAGTAAGAAAATAAATTGCCAAATTATAGTAGACAATGCATTTGGCTTTCTATTACTGAATGCGATATGCATTACTATGATACAGTGTAATCCTAGAAACTCTAACGTGAATAACCGAACCGATTCTCAAGAATCAATTGATTTTGTGGAAACCCAGCTTACAAGTGACGCGAATGGACACTTTTTAAATCAACGTCAGGCTTTCTCACCTGACGATAAATGGCTGGTGTATGACACTAGAAATGATGAGACAAAAATCGGTGAGAATGCTTCTATTCAACTTGTGAATGTGGAGACCAAAGCCATTAAAACTATCTACAAATTGGAAAACCAAACTGAGTTTGGTCCTGGAGCAGGAGCAGTAAGTTTCCATCCTTTCCAGAATGAAGTGGTATTTATTCATGGCTTGATGAATGCATCTGAGGCTCATCCCTATGGATTTACTAGGAGATTTGCTATGCAAGTAGATCTGGATAATGCCAATAAAGCTGAACCGATGGAAGCTCGGGATGTAATTGAGCCATTTACAAAAGGAGCTTTGCGTGGAGGATCGCATGCTTATTCATACAGTGCAGATGGAAAATGGGTAAGCTTTACTTATAACGATCAAGTTTTAGCGAAAGCATCTGAAACCAATCCCAAAGTGCATGACCTGCGAACCGTAGGTGCATTTCTCTTAGGCGAAAAGGTGGCAATTAATGGAACGGCAGACGAAGAAAACTTTGACGGGACCAGCTTTGCCATTTTGTTGGCAGAAGTGAAAGCCAATCCTCACCACGGTTCAGATGAAATCAGCAAAGCCTACGAAGAAGGCTGGGTAGGAAAGGACGGTTATAACAAGCTAGAAGAACCCGGCCAAACGCGAGCACTGGCCTTTTTGGGAGATGTGATTTCACTATCAGGGGAGAAAGTAACGGAAGTTTTCATCTCTGATATTCCGGATGATATTCAGGGTTTAATGACTTCGGTGACAGCAGGAACCCGAACCATGTTGCCTTCTTTACCGCAAGGAGTGAAGCAGCGGAGATTGACTTTCACCATTGCAAATAAATACCCCGGCGTGCAGGGGCCAAGGCAATGGCTGAGGAGTTCTCCGGATGGCGATGCTATTTATTTTTACCAAAAAGATGAGGAAGGAATTGTACAGATTCATTCTATCTCACCGAACGGCGGTCTTATCAAAGCGGTCACAACTAATGACTTCTCTGCAGATACTACGTTCGGTCTCAGTTCTGATGGGAAATACCTCGCCTATGGTGCAAAAGAAAAACTTTATATCACAGCTGTTGCCGACGGAAAAACCACCCTTGTCTTACCGGCACCCAGTACTTCAACTAGTCAACTCAGCAATATCAACTGGTCAAATTCCGGCCATACGATCGCCTATAACAGAATGGTAGCCCTCAACGGCGAAGCATTTTATCAACTATTTACTTTAGAATTTTCAACTTTATTAACCCACTAGCATGTCCTCATTTTTGAAATTCACTGCCCCACTAAAAGGTATTGTTCCACCCATGATAACCCCACTTACCGGCGATGGGTCGCTTGATTCGGATAGTGTAGAAAAGCTCATTGAGCATCTAATATCCGGAGGGGTTCACGGCATTTTTATACTGGGTACCACCGGGGAATTTTCCGGTTTGAGCTATCAGACCCGTAGAGAATTGATCACCCAGACCTGTGATCAGGTCGGGGGAAGAGTGCCGGTATTGGTAGGCGTTACCGATGTGTCCATCGAAGAAAGTATAGCCTTGGCTGAGTTTTCAGCAGAAGCCGGAGCCTATGCGGTAGTGGTAGCACCTCCGTTCTACATGAATATCGACCAGCAGGAATTGACTCATTATTACCTTCAACTCGCAGATGCGATTTCATTGCCGATGTTCCTGTACAATATGCCCTCGCATACCAAGCTGACCATAGAAGTGGATACCGCTGTCCGGCTTTCCGCACACGAGCGGATCATAGGTCTGAAAGACAGCTCGGCCCATGCGGTGTATTTCCAGTCCTTATGCCATTCGTTCAGAAATCATTCTGACTTTGTGCTGATGGTTGGGCCCGAAGAAATGATGGCGGAAACCGTGCTGATGGGGAGTAATGGCGGAGTTTGTGGCGGTGCAAATCTATTTCCTGAGCTGTATGTGGCCTTGTATGAAGCGGCAGCGAACAGGGATTTTGAGAAAATAAAGGTGTATCAGGAATGTGTAATGGAGATCAGTCAGAATATCTATCAGGTAGGTGGCTACAAATCCAGTTACATGAAAGGTCTGAAGACTGCACTGTCTTTTGCGGGTCTTTGTCAGGCACAGTTTGCACCTCCCTTGTATCCGTTTTCAGAGCAGGAAGTTGAAGAGTTGAGAAGAAGAGTTGAAAAAATCACCTCGGTACTGGACCTCAAAGAAGTTTGATTTAATTGCCATTATCGAAGAAACTGATTTCTCCTACACCCAAAATACCTACCTATAAATGGATTTACCCATCCTGGATTTAATTGTTTTTCTTGTTTACATGGCCGCCATCGTACTGTTCGGTATTTCTTTTTCCTTCCGGAAAAGAACTGCCCTTGAGTACACGACGGGCGGTGGACGACTTCCGAGCTGGGCTATCGGAATGTCTATTTTTGCCACCTTTGTAAGTAGTATAAGTTTCCTGGCGCTTCCCGGAAATGCCTATTTATCCAATTGGAATGGTTTTGTATTTAGTCTGTCCATCCCTTTTGCCGCCTGGATTGCGGTCAAATATTTTGTTCCGTTGTACAGAAACCTAAAGAGTGAGTCAGCCTATTATTATCTGGAAACCCGCTTCGGTTCCTGGGCGCGGATCTATGCATCCATCTGCTATCTGTTGACTCAGCTCGCCCGCATGGGAGCTATTATGTATCTGCTGGCACTTCCGATGAATGCACTCTTCGGTTGGAGCATACCGATGATCATCATTTGTACCGGCATCAGCGTGATGGTGTATGCCATGCTGGGTGGGATAGAGGCAGTGATCTGGACGGATGCGATTCAGGGAATCGTGCTGATTGCTGGAGCGGTGCTTTGCCTTTGCGTGATCTTGTTTTCCATGCCCAATGGTCCGGGAGAAGTGATCACGATTGCCGCTGAAGCGGATAAGTTCAGTCTGGGAAGTTTCCGATTCAATTTTGTGGAATCAACTTTCTGGATGATTCTGATCTACGGACTGTTTATTAACCTCCAGAATTTCGGAATTGACCAAAGCTACATTCAGCGCTACATCACAGCCAAATCTGAAAAGGAAGCTGTGAGATCCACTTGGTTGGGAAGCTTGCTTTATGTGCCGGTTTCCTTATTGTTTTTCTTTATCGGAACAGCTCTTTTTTCATATTACCAGGCTTTTCCAGACCTGTTGCCGGCAGAATTGCAGTTGGCGGAGAATGCGGATAAAGTATTTCCATACTTCATTGTTTCGGGACTTCCTTCAGGAGTGACGGGGATTTTAATCGCCTCTATTTTCGCTGCTGGGATGAGTACGGTCTCTACAAGTATCAACAGTTCTGCTACTGTTTTTCTGTCAGACCATTATAGAAAATACATTAACAAAAACACCACAGAGAAGCAATCGATGCGTGTTTTGCTGATCAGCTCGTTTATGATGGGCTGCCTGAGCATTGTTGTGGCGTTGGCATTCAACGGAGTTACCAGTGCTTTGGAAGCTTGGTGGGCACTTTCATCGATATTCAGCGGCGGGATTCTTGGCTTGTTTTTGCTTGGATTTGTGGTGAAAAAAGCCACGAGCAAAGCCGCAGCAATCGGTGTTTTATGTGGGGTAGTGGTGATAGGATGGATGAGTCTTTCACCAGTTCTGTTAAGTGGAACAACCTTGGAAGGTTTTCAGAATACACTCCACACCAACCTGACTATCGTAATGGGGACACTCACCATATTTATAGTGGGATTCCTTTTGACTTATCTATTTTCAAAACAAAAAACTAGCATTGAATTATGAATTATGTGATCGGATTAGATTATGGGACAGATTCAGTTCGGGCAATTTTAGTGAATTGTGCGAATGGAGAAGTCGTAGGAAATTCAGTTTATACTTACCCAAAGTGGGCGAAAGGACTTTTTTGCGATCCCCAAAAAAATCAATTTAGGCAGCACCCATTAGATCACCTCGAAGGTTTGCAGTTTACGGTATCTGAGGTGGTTAAGAATTCAGGAATTGACAAGAATGCTATCAAAGCAATCTGTGTAGATACAACTGGATCTTCACCTATGCCTGTTGATGCAGCGGGGAAATCCTTGGCTTTACTTCCTGAATTTCAGGATAACCCCAATGCAATGATGGTGCTTTGGAAGGATCATACAGCTATCAAGGAAGCCGCTGAGATTACTGATTTGGCCAGAACTTGGGGAGGGGAAGATTTTACCAAATATTCTGGTGGGATTTATTCTTCAGAATGGTTTTGGTCTAAAATACTTTCTGTCCATAAAAAAGATAAGGCAGTTGCACAGGCCGCAGCGTCCTGGATGGAGCATTGCGATTATATAACAGGAGAGCTCACAGGTTTGTCCGTCGTTGAAATAAAAAGGAGTCGATGCGCCGCAGGACACAAAGCCATGTGGCATCAAGACTGGAATGGATTGCCTTCAGAAGATTTTCTTTTTAAACTAGACCCATCCTTAGCGGCCCTACGTGAAAATCTGTACGCAAAAACTTATACCTCCAATGAACCCGCTGGCCATATCAGCAAGGAATGGGCGCGAAAATTAGGACTTTCTGAGAATACTGTAGTTGCTGTAGGAACTATAGATGCACATGCAGGTGCAGTGGGCGCTGGCATCACAGAAAATACGCTTGTAAAAGTTGTAGGAACCTCTACCTGCGATATGTTGGTTGCTTCAGATAAATCTCTGGGCAAGAGTCTAGTGAAGGGGATTTGTGGTCAAGTAGATGGTTCAATACTGCCTGGTTTTCAAGGTTTGGAAGCAGGACAGGCTGGATTCGGAGACGTCCTAGCATGGTTTACTGGGTTGATATTGTCACCATCTATCAAGCTATTAAACGCAAGTCAATTACTTGATTTGGAAACCAAACGTTCGTTGATTCAGGAGCTTAAGGATAAAATGATTGTTCAATTATCTGAAGATGCCTTAGCTCTTCCAGTAGAAGATAGTAAAGTAGTTTCGCTCGACTGGATAAATGGCCGTCGCTCTCCTGATGTAGATGAATCACTTGAAGGTGCAATCATCGGGCTGAATATGGGAACTACTCCGGCTCATGTTTTTAGAAGTTTGGTTGAAGCCCTGTGCTTTGGCTCGAGGAGAATTATTGATCGATTTGAAGAGGAAGGTTTGCGAATCGAAGAAGTAATCGCGATTGGTGGTGTAGCCAATAAATCCACGTTGGTGATGCAAACTATGGCGGATATACTTGGCCGATCCATCAAAATCACAGCTTCTACCCAAACTCCAGCTTTGGGAGCAGCCATATATGCTGCAGTTGCATGTGGAGAATATACGACGATGAAAGAAGCGATTAAATCGATGGAGCCAGGATTTGATCTGGTGTACGAACCAAATCTATCGAATAAGGTATTTTTTGATACTAAATATCAACACTATAAAAAGTTAGGTGAAGTAATAGAAGGGTTTGGTTTATAAACTCACTTGGCTGATTCTAACCCTAATGTATAATGTTTAGAGCAGGGCTCAAAACCACCATGGCTATGCAGAGTTGCGCTTTTAAAGCATTGGTGTTCCGTTTTCGTTATACAGATATACACATGTTCCGGTTCCTTGTTGGTGACTGGCCACATAGGAATGAATTCATGGTCTTCAAGTATACCGCCTTCCTCTGACGCCGTGAAAATGTGGGTAGTGTATTTCGATCTGCTGGAAGATCCTGTCAAACACCATCCTATTCAGATAGGCTATCCGAGCCTCGGCATGTTGCACTCCGTTATTTCCTATCAAAACTATAAAGGAAGGCACGGCCTGCGTGACAATTCGCTTGGTTAGTATATCGTATCCACCCGAGCAAGTACATATTTCGCGTGTTAATTTGATCCACTAGGTTTGCATCAAAAACAAACCAATGAGACGAGCAAACCAAGACCAGATGGAGGCAGTTGTTGCTTCCTACCAATCCAG
>Ga0307487_1001342_pt1 | contig 17389 bp, 20 predicted proteins | sample CBIW12metaG_FD_203665 | JGI IMG/M metagenome (GOLD analysis project Ga0307487, IMG submission 203665) | Sea-ice brine microbial communities from Beaufort Sea near Barrow, Alaska, United States - CBIW 1.2 | ecosystem: Environmental > Aquatic > Marine > Coastal | place: USA: Alaska | collected... | reverse complement strand
ATTATAATCGTGGGCTATATTTGGATCAGGAACCATTTCACCTCATATCAATCAAGATTTTAACGCAACCCTGGCAGGGTTATTTTTTGTTGAGGAAAAGATATGGATGGCTTCCTTTCTCTATCCAAAAGTATATTTTGTAGAAAAGCTAAAATTAAAAAAGCCCCAGGATTGGGGCATTTTAATTTTTTAAGAAGTAAGTAATTATCTTCTTTGCTCTTTAATACGGGCTTTTTTACCGGTAAGACCTCTAAAGTAATAAATACGGGCTCTTCTAACAGCTCCACGCTTGTTGATCTCAACTTTTTGAAGTGCGGGCATGTTTATTGGAAAAATACGCTCAACACCTACAGTACCACTCATTTTTCTGATGGTAAAAGTTTTTGATAATCCTGTTCCTTTAATCTGAATTACTACCCCTCTATAAAACTGGGTACGGGTTTTAGCCCCTTCCTTAATTTCATAATAAACAGTAATAGTATCCCCTGCTGAAAATTCAGGAAAATCTTTTTTGGTAACGAATTCGTCTTGTACGAATTTAATTAAGGCTTCCATAAGCTATAGTTTAAAATATTTGCCAAAGCAACATTCACGGTTATCGCCAGAGGTTGATTTAGGGGTGCGAAATTATGAAATTTAATAATATAAACCTTATTAAAAATCAATTATTCATCTTTTAATAGATCGGGTCTTAGTTCTTTAGTTCTTAAATAAGATTGCTCCTCCCGCCAGTCTTCAATTTTGGGAAAATTTCCGGAGGTTAAAATTTCGGGAACTTTCCAACCTTTGTATTCTGCAGGCCTTGTATAAACAGGCGGAGCAAGTAAATCGTCCTGGAAGGAATCGGTCAGGGCAGAGGTTTCATTTCCCAGCACCCCCGGGATTAGCCTTATTATGGCATCACAAACTACGGCTGCAGCAAGTTCGCCACCTGAAAGCACATAATCTCCTATGGAAATTTCTCTGGTTATAAAATGATCACGTACTCTTTGATCTACTCCTTTATAATGCCCGCAAAGAATGAGAATATTTTCTTTTAGTGACAGGGTATTGACCATCTTCTGGTTTAGACGTTCCCCATCTGGAGACATATAAATAATTTCATCATATTCCCGTTCAGATTTGAGGTGGGTGATGCATTTATCAATTGGTTCGATCATCATTACCATCCCGGCACCTCCACCAAATTGGTAGTCGTCAATATGCCTGTAATTATCGGTAACGTAATCGCGTAGATTGTGCAAATGGATTTCAACAAGGCCTTTGTCAATAGCGCGTTTTAAAATGGATACTTCAAATGGACTGGTTAAAATATCGGGAACGACGGTAATAATATCAATTCGCATTTTAATAAAAATTTATTTTGCAAAGATCAGGAATATCTACGCAATATTTTCAGATTTGCCTGCACCTATTATTTGTCGCTGGCCCTGTTTCTTTCGTCTTGCAGGAGTCTGCCAAGTCGTTGTTCTTTTTCCAAAGCTTTTGCGCGATAGGCTTCAAATTCCTTTTCAGTTAAAATAAGGTTCTTTTTTGCTTCAGTGGTTTGGATATTTCCTTTTTTAAATCGGTAAATAAAAAAGAGCAAAGCAATGATCAAAGCGGCGACAATTCCCCACATAAGGGCCATATAACTGCCTTTGCTGAAGGGCATTCCCATGAAGGTAATGGCATCTTTTTCTGCAGTAACATCAGCCAGATTTTGTTCAGTAGTTTCCAGGCTTGCCTTTAATTCTGAAATTTCATCTTTTTGTTGTTCAATAGTGTTTTCCTGGGTAGTAATTTCATTTTTTAGAAAATCAATAAACTCGATGGTGTTTTTCTTTAAAGTAACCAAATCGTTATAATCTACTACTTTATAGCCTTGATAATCGTTTGATTTTTCTATTAAGGTTGTAAATCCGTCCAGAATTGGGGTTTCACTGCTATTGTATTCCTGAGCGTTAATATGGGTAACGTAAGAAAAAAATATAAAAATCAAAAATAATGTTTTGTTCATTTGGGGTATATTTCGGTTACATTTAATTAGAAAACGTACAGGCAAAAAACTTATTGCCAATTAGTTACTTTTCTGAAGTTTATTTTCTGAAAATTTCAAAGTACAAAAATAAGACATTGTTTCTATTTCTTACTTCCGTTTTTATCAAAATACTCAAAATAATCATATTTTTTTTAAATGACAGAACCCACCTTATTAAGTGGGTTTTGTCTAAACTAAAATAGTTCAACTACTAATAATATGTAAATCTTCTCACTTCAGCAATATACTTTGCAAGCCGAATTACTTGTTGGCTATACCCGTACTCATTGTCATACCATACATATAAAACGATGTTTTTACCATCTTCAGTAGCGATGGTGGCTTTGCTGTCAAAAATGGCAGGTGCCGAAGTCCCAATAATATCGCTGGAAACAAGTTCATTATCCAGGGAGTATTTAATTTGCTCCACCATTTCGCCTTCCAGGGCATATTTTTTTATGATGTTGTTAACTCCTTCAACCGTTATAGAGCTTTGGACCTCGAGGTTCAGGATCGCCAAAGAGCCATTTGGGACAGGAACACGGATAGCATTAGAAGTTAATTTGCCTTCAAAAACAGGCAAAGCTTTCGCAACAGCTTTTCCTGCTCCGGTTTCTGTAATAACCATATTTAATGCTGCAGACCTTCCTCTTCTGTACTTATTATGCATATTATCTACCAAATTTTGGTCATTGGTATATGCGTGAATGGTTTCCAAATGCCCGTGAACCACTCCTAAGGATTCTTCTATTGCTTTAAGAACAGGGACAATAGCATTTGTCGTACAGGAAGCTGCAGAGAAAATTGAATCTGTTTTTGGGTCGTATTCATTATGGTTTACGCCATAAACGATATTTGGAATACCTTTTCCCGGAGCGGTGAGCAAGACTTTGGAAGCTCCCTTGGAAGCCAAATGCCTGCTTAATTCTTCCTTATCCCTGAAAGCGCCTGTGTTATCTATAATAAGGGCTTCTTTAATTCCGTATTTGGTGTAATCGATGTTTTCCGGATTATCTGCTGAAATGATATGGACGGTGGATCCATTGATAATTAAGGCTGAATTTTTTTCGTCGATGGAAACAGTTCCCGAAAAATGACCGTGAACTGAATCATTTCTTAAAAGTGCAGCTCTTTTTTCTAATACAACGGCATCTACTTTTCCCCGGGTTACAATACCACGAAGCCTTAACTGGCTTCCTTTGCCTGTTCTCGTCATTAATTCCCTGGCCAAAAGCCTTCCAATTCTTCCAAAACCATATAAAACAACATCCTTTGGAGTAACTCGTTTGTATTCCCTGGCATTTTTAAGTTTATTTGAAATAAAAGCCTTGGGATTGTTATAATCTGCTTCCTCAATATGGTACTCGTAGGTAAGTTTCCCAATATCCAATTTTGCGGGGGGGATATCCAAATCTTTAATTGCCTGTGCAATTTCAACAGAGTCAAATATGGAAATTGGTTTTTGAACAAATTTCCCGGCATATTCATGAAGATTTAGTATGTCGCTTACATTAAGGTTGATCAATTGGTTCCTGAACAGGACCAATTCTATCGATTTGTCGTACCATAAATCGCTGATTATTTTAATAAATTCAACCGAGGCACGTCTTCGGTCTGTTTGAAATGCGAGTTCTTTTTCGTAAACTTTGTTAATTCCCATAATTTTTTAGCGTTATGTTGTTTGTTACAAAACGCTGCAAAAGTATATATTTCAAACGTTTTCGTAGCACATTTATCAATAAAAATAAACTGCCATAAAAATTATTACGGGTTCAAAAGTCGCATCTTTTATCTCCAAATATAAGTTTGTTCTTTTCCTTGTCGGTTGACAAAAGTTATGCTTAAAGGTTCTGATGGATCTTTTGAATTTATGATCTTTTTAACATCGGCAACATTCGATACCTTTTGATCGTCAATTTTGGAAATTATTGCTCCTGCTAAGGCTTCTAATTGTTTGTCTGCCTTGATTGACCGGTTAATTTTAACGCCATTTTTGGTTTTAAATTCCTTGAGATCATTCACGGACGCATTGGTAATCTCCAGCCCAATTGGTTCAATAACGAAAGTTTCATATTTGGTCAATTTTACTTCTACTTTTCCCTCGTTTCCTTTTCTGAAGAGACTTACAACCACGGTTTCACCCGGTCTTTTTGAGTTGATATAACCTGTTAGATCAGACATTTTCCTGATCTCTATATTGTCTATTTGTTTTATTATATCTCCGGTTTTGATTCCCGCTTTTGCCGCACCGCTTTCTGAATCTACCACCGCAACATATACTCCCTGGCTGGTGTTGATATCAAATTGTTTTGCAATTGCCGAATTCATATCACTTCCGCGAATTCCTAATATCCCCTGCTGTACATGGCCATATTCCATAATATCTTCTACAATTTTACGGGCGTTGTTGGAAGGAATGGCAAAACTATATCCTATATAACTTCCTGTTTGGGAGGTGATGGCTGAATTGATACCAATTAACTCCCCGTTTATATTTACCAATGCACCACCGCTGTTTCCCGGATTAATGGCAGCATCAGTCTGAATAAAAGATTGTGGGGAACCGTCATTTAAATTGATATCCCGGGCCTTTGCGCTTACAATTCCAGCCGTTACGGTAGAAGTTAAGTTAAAGGGATTTCCAACTGCCAAAACCCATTCCCCCAGTTTGATGTTGTTTGAATTTCCGAAGACAAGAAAATTCAGGTCAATGGCATCTATTTTTAAAAGAGCAATGTCTGCCTTAGGATCTGTGCCAATTACATCAGCTTTGTAATTTTTATTGTTATTTAATGTCACCTGAATTTCACTTGCGCCGGAGATCACGTGATTATTTGTAATAATATATCCATCTGGAGAAATTATAACCCCGGAACCTACACCTTGTAAAACTTTTCCACTATTCTGGCCAGAATGATAATATTCCCAAATACTGCCGGGCTTATTGAAAACAGCCATATTCTTCACGTTTACAACCGCATGTACGGTCTTTTCGGCGGCCTCAGTAAAATCGGCATTGGTACCGTATAAAGTGGAATCATAAGTAACGGGTAAAATTTCGGATTTAGTTTCGCTCAGAGTTTTATCCGATAATAATGGATGGTTTTCTTCAATAAATAATTTATAGGAACCTAATGTGAGAATCCCTCCCAGGATTGAAACTAATAATAAAGCGGCAAAATTTTTCATGTTTTTTTGAGGATGTTATTTTAAAATTAAAGTTTTCAAATTCCTTCTGCTAATCTTTATCGGGCTATTATCAACGAAGAAATATGTCATTTTGTTGTACCTTTGGCCTGTTCAAATAAAGCTATGAAACTCAATTTTTATAAATACCACGGAACAGGAAACGATTTTATAATAGTTGATAACCGTATGGCATCTTTCCCCAAAAATGATGCCAATCTAATCAATAAATTATGTCACCGTCGGTTTGGAATTGGAGCCGATGGCCTGATTTTATTGGAAAAACCGGTAAATGAGCAGGAGGATTTCAAAATGGTATATTATAATTCTGATGGAAATCAAAGCAGTATGTGCGGCAATGGAGGAAGATGTTTGGTAGCATTCGCCAAATTCCTGAAAGTCTTTGAAAACGAGGCTGTTTTTAGCGCGATAGATGGTCAACATAAAGGGATTGTAAAAGATGGATTGGTAAGCCTGAAAATGAAGGATATTTCAGCTGAAAATTTAAACGAAAAAGAATTGTTTTTAGATTCAGGTTCGCCTCACCACATTTTATTTTCAGAAGAAGTTGAGGATATAGACGTCAAGAAAGAAGGTGCGAAAATCCGCTATTCAGATAAATATGAGAGCGATGGAGGAACAAATGTAGATTTTGTGCGGCAAACCGGGGAAGATTCCTTTTTGGTGCGCACCTACGAACGCGGGGTAGAGGATGAAACTTATTCTTGTGGCACAGGGGTGACAGCGGTGGCACTTGCGGTTCACGCAATCGGAAAAACCCTGGCTAAAACTGTGCATCTTGAAACTCCCGGAGGAAAATTAACTGTTTCTTTTAAAAATGAAGAAAAAAATTATAAAGATATCTGGCTGACCGGACCCACAGAACAAGTGTTTAAGGGAGAAATGGAATGCTGACTTTAAGAGGAAATAAAGTTTATTTAAGGGCATTGGAGCCTGAGGATCTCGATTTTATTCTGGAGGTTGAAAATTCTGAAGAATTTTGGGAAATAAGTGCAACGAAGGTGCCGTATTCCAGGTACTTGATCAAGAAATATTTACAGAATTCGCACAGGGATATTTATGAAGTTAAGCAGTTGCGACTGATGATCTGCAATTTTGAAAATCAACAAATAGGTTTAATAGACGTATTTGATTTGGAACCAAAAGATAGAAGGGCTGCTTTGGGAATTTTAATGGTCAGCGAAACCAACAGGGGCAAGGGATACGGAGCTGAAGTGCTCACTTTAATTTGTAATTACTGTTTTACTCACCTCAACCTGCATCAGGTTTACGCCAATGTTACAGATGATAATCCCGCAAGTATCAAGCTTTTCGAAAAAAATAAATTTGAAAAGGTTGGGGTTAAAAAAGATTGGATCATCGCAAACGGAAAATTTAAAAACGAGATATTATATCAACTGATCAATAATGTACATTAAAAAAATCCTTCTGGTAATTGCCCTATTAGGACTTGTCGCTTTGGGTATTTTCAGCTATATTATTTACAATAAAATTTTCTCACCGAACACGGTTTTCGAAAATAAAACCCAAGCAGTTTATGTTCCTACCGGGGCAAATTATGAAGTAATACTGGACAGTTTAAAACCACTCTTGAACAATTTAGATGCTTTTGATCTGGTCGCTCATAAAATGGATTTTACCTCAAAAGTAAAAGCAGGGAAGTTTATGCTTGAAAAAAACATGAACAACTACGAGATTGTAAAAGTATTAAGGAGCCAAAGCAGTCCTGTTAAAGTGGTTTTCAACAATCAGGAAAGATTGGAAAATCTGGCCGGAAGGATCGCACCGCAAATTGAAGCAGATAGTACGGCTTTGATCCAGGCTATGATGGATGATGAATTTTTGTCGCAAAACAATTTTACCGAAGCCAGCGCGCTTGCTATGTATATCCCAAATCAATATGAATTTTTTTGGAATACTTCAGCGGAAGGATTTCGGGAAAAAATGTTGAAGGAATATCATAGATTCTGGATGCCAGAGCGTTTAGCTAAATCAAAAGAAATCGGCTTAACTCCCACCGAAGTTACTGTAATAGCATCTATAGTTCAAAAAGAAACAGCTAAAGTAGATGAGCGGCCAAAAGTAGCGGGAGTGTATATGAACCGCTATAAAAATGGCTGGAAACTGGATGCCGATCCCACCGTTATTTATGCCATAAAACACCAAACAAGGGATTTTGATACGGTTATAAAGAGGGTTTTATATAAAGATTTGACCATAGATTCCCCGTACAATACATATTTATATAAGGAATTACCTCCAGGACCTATTGCAATGCCGGATATTTCCTCTATAGATGCAGTGCTTAATTATGAAGTCCATAAGTACTTTTTTTTCGTAGCTGATGTTGAAAATTTTGGCTACCACAAATTCGCTGAAACCTTAGCACAACATAACCAAAATAAGCAGGCTTATGTGCGCTGGATAAACCAACAAGGGATTAACAGGTGAATTGATTCTTATACGTTTTTAATTCCACCTCCTTGGTATCAATCTTTTCAAGTCATTTAGCAATTGTTAAATGGCTTGAGAAGCATTAGAAAATATTTAATATATTGTGTGACACAATATTAAAAATTCGTGTATCTTTGCACGCGAAATTGAAAGGGGTCACGTTGGCTATCAACCTTTCAGAATCTAAAAATTATGAGAAGGAAAATTGCAAAATTTTCAATTCTAACAATAGTAGCAGGTTTTATGTTTTTGAGCTTTTCAACTAAAAAAGTTGCAAATTTAGATATGTACGCTACTTCCACCAACGACACATTTGAATATACTGTAACTACCCCAGAGGATCACGCTTTGGTTGAAGAGCCCGTTTTAAAAGTTCTCCCGGAATTAGGCAAAAATTATGTTGGTTTTAAAGAAGCAGTTGCTTTTAAAGAATCCCGTGGTAATTACAAGATCGTCAATCAATACGGTTATATGGGGAAATATCAATTTGGAAAAGGCACTTTGAATTTAATTGGAGTATATGATGCTCAGTTATTTTTAGAAACCCCTGAGCTGCAGGAAGCAGCCTTTTATGCCAATGCTTCCAGAAATAAATGGATATTAATAAGGGATATCGCCCGGTTTGAAGGTAAAAAAATCAATGGGATTTTAATCACAGAATCTGGAATTCTGGCAGCGGCGCATTTAGCCGGCCCCGGAAGTGTAAAAAAATATTTGAGAAGTTGGGGTGCCAATTCCTTTAGCGATGGTTTTGGAACCACAATTGGATCTTACATAAAGAGATTCGCAGGATACGACACCTCCTTTGTCAAGCCAGACAAAAGAGCGAAAGCTATTGTTCAGAGGGCTTAAATATCTTTTTGAATGACAAAAATAGTAGGCCTTTTATGAAGGTCTATTTTTGTTTTACCCCAATCCAATATAGATTTTGTCACAATATATTCTGATGTCAGGGTTAAATCGCAGGCAATGCATAGTTGCGTCCCGGGATTCAGGATTTGTTTCATATCCTCAAGCAAATTATTATTCCTGTATGGTGTCTCAATAAATATTTGGGCCAGATTTTTTTCTGAAGAAATTCGCTCCAGGCTTTTAAGCTCGTGTTTCCTGTCTTTTTTATCTATAGGAAGATATCCGTGAAACGTAAAGCTTTGCCCGTTCATTCCACTACCCATCATCGCCAGTAAAATTGAAGAGGGACCCACCAGCGGAACGACCTGAATTCCCATTTGATGCGCAATTTTCACGATCTCGGCCCCGGGGTCGGCCACTCCAGGACATCCCGCCTCACTTAAAAGCCCGACGTCAATTCCTTCCTTACACGGATCTAAAAAGGAAGACAACATACTCTTTTCGGTGAATTTGTTGAGCAGACTTAATTTTAATAGAGGTTGACTTTTTTCAGGAACGACTTGTTTTATGGATTTTCGGGCCGTCTTTTCGTTTTCAACAATATAATAATCTACCCTTTCAATTATTTTTGTAATTGAATGCGGAAGAACTTCAATGGGGTTTGATTCTCCTAAAGTGGTTGGAATTAAATATAATTTTCCGGGATATTGAAAAGTAGCTTGAGCCATGAAGAATGATAATTGTCTATTAATTCAGAAAAATAAAAAAGTTAGTTTTCCTTTAGTTTGGAGGCTATAATTTCGCAGGCTTCTTCCAACATCTTGTAAACATTTTCGAAACCCGTTTGTCCTCCCTGGTAAGGATCGGGACAATCCACGTTTTCACCGGGAAAAATCTCGTTTAAAATAAGTTTCACCTTTCTTTTGTCTTCTTCATTTCTCGCCAGGGAAATAACATCCGAAAAATTGAAATTGTCCATTACGTAAATAAGATCAAAGCGTTCAAAATCTTCAGCTCGAAATTGCCTTCCCCGCTGATTTGAAATGTCCAGTCCATAACGTTTTCCAACTGCAATTGAGCGAGGGTCTGGAATATCATCTATGTGATAATCCCCCGTTCCTGCAGAATCAACAGAGACTTTTTTTGGATCTACCTTCGATCTTAGAATTCCTTCGGCCAAAGGCGATCTGCAAATATTCCCCAGACACACCATCAAAACCTTGGTTTTCATAAATAAATTTTAAGATATTATAAGGTCAGTTTTTTGTTGAGGTCTTCAACAAATTTTTTGAATTGTTTATCGGTAGCCGCGAGATTATTTACCGTTTTGCAGGCATGAAGCACAGTGGCGTGATCTCGTTTTCCTATTTGACTCCCAATACTTGCCAGGGAAGCCTTAGTGAATTTTTTGGCGAAAAACATAGCCAATTGCCTTGCTTGCACAATGTGGCGCTTGCGGGTTTTAGATTGCAGGGTTTCCACATCCATCTGGAAATAGTCGCTCACAATTTTTTGAATATAATCTATAGATACTTCCCGTTTGGTATTTTTCACGTAGTTGTCTACTATCTTTTTTGCCAAATCCAGAGTGATATCTTTTTTGTTAAAAGATGAATGGGCGATAAGCGATATAATTGCCCCTTCGAGTTCCCTGATATTTGTCTTGATATTATTTGCCAAAAATTCGATGATATCTATTGGCATTTCAACCCCGTCCCGGTATAATTTGCTTTTTATAATGGAAACGCGGGTTTCAAAATCGGGATTTTGCAGCTCAGCCGAAAGTCCCCATTTGAAACGTGACAATAAGCGTTGCTCGATATCCTGCATATCAACCGGCGCTTTATCACTGGTTAAAATAACCTGTTTTCCGTTTTGATGCAGATGATTGAAAATATGGAAAAATACGTCTTGTGTTCCAACCTTTCCTGAAAGCAATTGAATATCATCCACGATAAGGATATCAATAATCTGATAAAAGTGAATAAAATCATTGCGGTTGTTCTTCTTTACAGACTCTATATATTGTTGGGTAAATTTTTCAGCAGAAATATAGAGGACCGTTTTTTCGGGGTATTTATCTTTAATTTCAACTCCAATAGCATGTCCTAAATGCGTTTTTCCTAAGCCAACTCCTCCAAAAATAAGCAACGGGTTAAATGATGTTCCACCAGGTTTGTTTGCAACTGCCAGGCCGGCCGATCTTGCCAAACGGTTGGAATCGCCTTCAAGAAAATTCTCGAAGTTGTAATTTGGGTTGAGTTGTGATTCTATTTTTATATTCCTTATTCCCGGAATTATAAACGGATTTCTAAGCTCGGCACTTTTGCTTTTCACCGGCACATCTACTTCCTGTGAAACCATGTGGCTGCGTTGGGTGCTTGGGATTTTTTCGGTAAACGGAAGTTTGTTCCCGTAGGTGTTTTCCATTCTGATCACATACACCAATTTGGCTTTTTCGCCCAACTCTTTGGTAAGGGAAACCTTCAGCAATTTGACGTAATGTTCCTCCAGCCATTCGTAAAAAAATTTGGATGGAACTTGTATGCTCAACGCACAATCTGTCAGTTTTACTGCTTGTATAGGCTCGAACCAGGTTTTGTAGGCTTGGGGTGTTATGTTATCTTTGATAAAAACAAGACAGCTATTCCAAACTGATTGCGCAGTTTTTGACATGCTTTTAATTGAGTTTAGTATTGGTTAGTAGTTGGTCTTAAACACGTTGGAAAATTGGTTAACGGTATTTTTCCTTAGAACAAATATGTGAACAAAATATGTAATAAAAAAACCTTTTCGCTCTTGACTTTTAAGAAAATTTTGTGCATACTTCCTTCCGGCAATGAATGTACAAAAAGCAATTTTAAAAACTGATTTATTTCTTATGAAAACACAACAAACCTATGTTAAAGTCAGATATTCCGAAACAGACCAAATGGGAGTCGTGCATCATGGCAATTACGCCCAATATCTTGAGATTGCCCGTTTAGAGTGGCTTGCACAATTCGGTATTTCCTATAAAACTATGGAAGAACAAGGTGTTATGCTCCCGGTTTATGAAATGGAATTTAAATTTCTAAAACCTGCAAAATTTGATGATATTTTAAGAATTGAAACCAATTTAAACAAAGTTCCCCGGGTTAAAATTGAATTTAATTATACGGTCTATAATCAAGATAATGAACTGATTACAACGGCTACCACGGTTCTTGTCTTTATGAATTCATTAACAAGACGTCCAATTCGGTGCCCTGAATATATATTAGACAAGCTAGGGAATTAATCGTTCAAATTTTTAATTTCAACTTTATAAATAGACTCAAATTTTTGAAAAATTTCTTCAGCAATTTTTTTTCTTACCGAAAGCCGGATCTCACAATTCAATTCCAGCTTTTGTTCAATAATTTTCAAATTGTGCTCCTTAATTACACGTTGCACTAAATTCATCTCAGGATAATCAAATTTCAGCACAAAAATTTCGTCTATGGTTCTCTTGACGATCTTACTATTTTCCAATGCCATTTGGGCAGCGGTTCTGTAAGCGTTTATCAATCCTCCTACACCTAAATTTATCCCGCCATAATGCCTCACTACAACTATTAAAATATTGGTGACATCAAAAGATTGGATTTGTCCGTAAATTGGCATTCCTGCCGAGTTAGAAGGCTCTCCATCATCATTTGCCCTAAATTGGTGTTCTTCCTTCCCAATTTGCCACGCATAGCACCAATGCCTGGCCTGGTGATGCTTTTTCTTCAAATCTTCAATATGAACTTTTGCTTCCTCCTCAGAAGTTACTGGAAAAGCATAGCCAAAAAACTTGGAGTTTTTATCTTTGAACAGAACTTCTTCCGAAGCTATTGTAATGCTTTTATATGTGTCTTTCAAATCGATTTAATTTAACCGTTTACAACCAGTAAAATACTGAGTATGGCCAGTGCAATTCCTATCCAGTTTTTTGTAATTAAGCGTTCTTTGAACAACGCGATCCCCAAAAGTGTTGAAACCAATACAATAGCGACATTGTTGATTGTAAAAACGGTGGAACTTTCAAATCCTTCACTCCTTAAGGCCATCACCAGAAAATAGATCGAAAAAAAGTTTGGTATACCCAATGCGATCCCGCCTAAAATATTTTTTCCCGTAATTTTCAAGGTACCCATAAAAGCCTGAACAATCAAAATTCCTGTACCAATAGTTCCTGCGATAAAAAAAATGGATGAGGAGAAAAGAGCAACATCAGTTTTGTTTACATAGCTTGTTTCAAGAAATTTGATACTGGTGTCTATAATTCCACTTCCCAAAAACACCAAAACGGGAAAAATCAGGTTTTTCCTGTTGATTGGAATTCCCTCCCTGCTTTTTACTGAAGTTAAATAAACAGCCGCCAAAGCCAAAATAATTCCAATGATTTTTATTGTTCCTGAACTTTCATCAAAATATAATATTCCAAATAAAACCGGAATGGCAACCGACATCTTTGAGGCTACTGATACTACCGAAAGACCGCTGCGTTGTGTGGTAATTGCGGCCAGGTTGAAAACCACTATAAATAAAACACCTAAAAAAATAGTTCCCGGAAACCAGGGTTTATAAGGGATCAAGGTGATGTCGGTATCTTTTAAAAATCCAAAAAATCCTACCAGACAGGCTATAAAATAGTTTATAACAATGGCCTGCATCGTGTTTATGTCAAATCTCTTGAAAAGTTTGAACATAACAAATATAAAACTCGAAGAGAGAACGCTGAGCAAGAGATATATCAAAACAATTCCTTATTTGAGGTAAACAAGTCGATAACATCCTCCCGGCTTGGATCAATATTCCAGGTGTGAATTCCCAAAGCAGAAGCCGCATCGGTATTTTCCCTGGTATCGTCAATAAAAAGGCATTCTTCGGGTTTTAAATTGTGTTTTTCAAGTACAAATTCAAAAATATCCGCATCCGGTTTTCTGAAATTTATTTCGTGGGAAAAATAAAAGGCGTCAAAACAATTTTTGAAATCTTCATAAAAAGGGATATTTTCTTTCACCCAATCAATATGAATTTCATTGGTATTGCTCAAAAGGATCAATTGATAGTATTTTTTTTCTGAAAGTATTTTAAGAAAGGAATAACGATATTTTGGAAAATCGATTAAAATAGCATTCCAGGAATCTCTAATCTGAACTTTGGTTAGATTGGAAAATGATTTTAAATAGGAAGTCAAAAAAACATCAGAAGAAATCATACCTTTTTCATAATCCAGGTTTTTCTGAAGAATTTCTTCAGAAATAATTTCAATTTTCAATTTTTTCATTTCCCTCAGGGTCGCCGCCTTGTCTAAATTGATGAAAACATCACCAAAATCAAAAATAATGGTTCTAATCATGTGTGTAAATTTTTAATTGATCTCCAGCGATCATTTCTTCGGATTTCAATGTACCCATCAATTTTGGAGCTTCCACTCCTTTTTTAAACTGAACTCTTCCTGTAAATACCCTTGCTTCATCCCATAGTCCCGCCTCGATAAAAGTTTGGAGTGTTTTGGTCCCGCCTTCAATGATTACCGATTGCAATTCTTGCCGGTACAGGATTTGGCAGATCTGCTCAGCTATTTCTTTTTCGAAATCATTGGTTTCAAACACGAGCAATTCGCAATTTGATTGCCTTAACTGAATGGAGTCAAGGTTTACTTTTGTATTTCCGCAAATCAGGATGGTTTTAATACTGCCGTCAAACAATGCGGAATCTTTCGTGATCCGCAGATGTTGATCTATTACAATCCGTACCGGATTTGGCCCGTTCCATAAACGGGTATTCAATTTTGGGTTATCGGCCACCGCGGTATTTGTTCCCACTAAAATGGCCTGTTCCTCGCTTCGCCATTTATGCACCAGTTGTTTTGAATAGTTATTGGTAATCCAAATAGGCTTTCTTTTGGAATTAATTTCAGGGGGAAGTGGCGCTATAAATCCATCTTCACTTTGCGCCCATTTTAAGATGATATAAGGCCTTTTAAGCTGGTGAAAGGTAAAAAACCGTTTGTTGAGTTCCTCACATTCAGCTTCCAAAACCCCCAGGGTCACTTCACATCCGGCCTCAAATAGCTTTTTAATTCCCCTACCGGCAACCTTTGCAAACGGATCCATGGTTCCAATCACCACTTTTTTAATGCCGCTTGCGATAATTAGATCGCTGCAAGGCGGGGTTTTTCCATAATGGCTGCAGGGTTCAAGACTTACGTAAATTGTCGCTTTTTTCAGCAGGGATTTATCCTTCACCGAATTAATTGCAATTACCTCGGCGTGAGGTTCTCCGGCTTTCCGGTGCCAGCCCTCCCCAATAATTTTGTCTTTATAAACCAGCACACTACCAACCATCGGATTTGGATAGGTAGTTCCCAGCCCGTTTTGAGCTAGTTGAATGCAGCGTTTGATATATTTTTCCTGTATCTTCACACCGCTAAATTAAGATTTATTAACAAGAATGAACAGTTTTAAGATTCGGGAAATTCAACCCAAAGACAACCAGGGAGTTGCAGCGGTAATAAGAATTGTTTTAGTTGAAATGGGAGTGCCCAAAGTTGGCACCGCATATGAAGATAAATCATTAGAAGATATGCACGGTAACTATGAGCATCCCCGAATGAAATATTTTGTGGTGGAAGAAAACGGGAAACTCATTGGCAGCGCAGGAATAGCTCCTTTAACCGGAGCAGATGAAAGCATCTGTGAACTCCAAAAAATGTATTTTTTACCCGAAGCCCGCGGAAGGGGAATTGGTTCAGAAATGATGCAAACTTGTTTGAATTATGCGAAATACGTAGGTTTTAAACAATGCTACCTGGAAACCCTGCCTTATATGGAAAATGCTCGTAAACTCTACGCCCGCACCGGATTTAAATCTTTGGAAAAACCTATGGGGGATACAGGACATTATAATTGCAGTATGTGGATGTTGAAAGAACTAAATAGTATTGAGATTTGAGTATTGAGTATTGAGAAAATCAGAAAATAGAAAATAGTGGAAAGAGGAAAGAGAAAGTGGCAGATATAAAGAAAAATATTCGTGCATTAGTGGCTAAAACAAGAAACTAGAAACAAGAATCAAGACCATTTAAATAAACCTTTGCGGATTATCTTTGCGCTATTGTGGTAAAATTGGATATTCCTGCAGGACAAAATCTAACCATCAAGTTTGTTACTATCCCAATTAAAAATAAAGTTTTTAAATCTTCTGAAGGAGGAATATCCTGTTCAGGAAGTGAATTCGTTTTTCAATTTGTTGACCGAATGCTATCTGGGAATGAATAGATTGGATTTTGCGTTAAAACCAGGGAAGGAGATTTCTTCAGAGGAAAAAGAGAAATTTGAATCGGCAATCTACAGATTGTCCCAACACGAACCTATTCAATACATTATCGGGGAAACCGAATTCTTCGGATTAAAATTTAAGGTCGATAAAAACGTGCTTATCCCGCGGCCGGAAACCGAAGAATTGGTGCAATGGATTCTGAATGATATCAAGGAATCAAGGACTCCATCAAAATTAAGAATCCTGGATATAGGCACCGGCAGCGGGTGTATTGCCATAAGTCTGGCCAAAAACCTGCCCAATGCCGAAATTTTCGCGTTGGATATTTCAGAAAAAGCTTTGAAAACTGCAAGAGAAAATGCCGATTCAAATAAGGTAAAGGTCAATTTTATTCAAGCCGATATTTTAAATATGGAAGCCTTGACCGAAAAATTTGATTTAATCGTTTCAAATCCGCCGTATGTTCGCGAAATGGAAAAGGCCGAAATGCATCGAAATGTACTTGAAAATGAACCGGATCTCGCACTTTATGTTAAAGATACCGATCCTTTGATCTTTTACAGAAAAATCGCGAAATTAGCTGAGGAGAGCCTAATAAAAGACGGGAGCTTGTATTTTGAGATCAATCAATATCTGGCAAACGAGACCAAAGAAATTTTAAAAAATACCGGTTTTAAAACTGAATTGAAAAAGGATATTTTCGGAAATTACAGAATGCTTAGGGGAAGTAAAAATCAAACAATTGAATTTAAAAAGGACAAATTTTGATAGACAAATTAAAAGATCACAACATTCACAGCATAGCCGTTTTTTGCGCCAGTAACGACGGAAGTGATCCGAAAATTTTTGAAGAAGCTTATTTGCTCGGGGAGTTTTTGGCCAAGAACAAAATAGAACTGATTTTTGGCGGCAGTAAACTCGGTCTGATGGGACAAGTTGCAAAAGGAGCATTGGACAACAACGGGAAAGTCACCGGCGTGATCCCTGAATTCCTGAAATCCAAAGAAGTGGTGCACACGGGTTTAACCACTTTGATTACGACCCAGGATATGCACGAACGCAAGTTGAAAATGCACGATTTAAGCGATGGGTTTATCGCGCTTCCGGGCGGATTTGGAACTATGGAAGAATTGTTTGAGATTTTGACCTGGGGACAACTCGGGCTGCATAGAAAACCTATCGGCATATTAAACACAAACCATTATTATGATGATTTGCTGGAGTTGTTGCAAAAAATGCTTCAAAAAGGATTGCTGAAAGAGTCAAATATGAATTTGTTGCTGGTTTCAGACAAGATTGAAGATCTGATCCTAAAAATGCTCGAATTCAAACCCCTGCCCGTTCCCAAATGGATGAATAAAAATCAGACTTAAAGTTTGAAAAATGAAGATCGAGAAACTCGAAATAGCTACAGCTGATATAAAAAAGCAATTGCATTTTTACAGGGATCTGCTCGGACTTGAGATTCGGGATCAGAAGGAAAAATCTTTTGAAATTGTGATGGAATCTTCAATTTTAAAATTCAGACAGGATAAAAATTTTACTCCTTACCATATTGCCATA
>Ga0307487_1001341_pt1 | contig 17412 bp, 20 predicted proteins | sample CBIW12metaG_FD_203665 | JGI IMG/M metagenome (GOLD analysis project Ga0307487, IMG submission 203665) | Sea-ice brine microbial communities from Beaufort Sea near Barrow, Alaska, United States - CBIW 1.2 | ecosystem: Environmental > Aquatic > Marine > Coastal | place: USA: Alaska | collected... | reverse complement strand
CCAACAGGTGCGGCTGGATTTCTTGAATGGGTGCTCTCACAATTTCGATCGTTCGGAACGATTTCTAAGACAGTTGCTTCGTGCGTATGACACCCGGTCGTCGGGCTTAATGTCGAAACACCTATGCGGGCACCTCCCGGTGCAGCTGGGCCTCGACGCCTGCGACGGCGGGGGAGTACCCGAAAGGCGACGGTTCACCGCGGCAAATATTGAAACACACAGGTTTACCCGAGCAACCAATCTTCCCAAGTAGGGGACATCGGGCTGCTCGTTTCCGTCCCGTTAGGTCACGCATGGTTTCCCACAGTTAATCTTGCCGGGCAGCGAATCTCGGATCATGATCAAAGCAATCTGCGACCGCGTAGGGGTATTTCCGTCGTCCACCGAACATGCCCCCGTGACGCCCGCGTTTAGTGTCATGGACCGGTCGTTCGCGCGACCGATGGCCGTACAGACGACTTCTGTCATCTGTGCGATCGACTTCAGAAAAGACAGCCCCCAAGCGGGTCCTTGGGTTCAACGGGCGCCATTTCACGCCGTCCTGAGTGTGCGATCGCGACGGGATTCCGACCCGATCGGATGCCCGCAGGTGAACGTCTATCGTTCACCTGCGAGCTCCTCGATGTGTCGGTCCTCGTGTTGGTTGGAGAGAATGGTCGGATCGCTGCGCAGCGGTGATCGGACAGTGAGCACGATCAGGCTGCTGACGATTAGACCTATCCCCACCCATCCCAGTGTTGGGAGCTGTTCTCCGACAATCACCACGGCGAGTAGTGTCGCGACGACGGGCTCGACAAGGGTGAGAATGATAGCTGTGCTGGCGCGCACCCTGGCGAGGCCCATTCCGAAGAGGACGTAGCCAGCGAACATCGGTACGACGGCCATGTAGATCCCCACGGAGGCATTAGACCAAGATGACAGAAGGGGGGCGCCCGTGACTAACACGACCGGCATGAGCATTACCCCAGCGAGGCCAAAAATGGAGCCCATTGCCGGACGGGCCGGTACACCGGTCGCGATGACGCGGTGTGCGGCCCACGAATACAGGGCGTAGGTGAGCCCAGCGAGCAGGCCAAGACCGATACCCAGCTCAGACTCCAAGGCTCGGCTTCCCGCGGGAGTCTCTGAGCCGATAACGCAGAGCAAGGCAGCACCGGCGATTCCCAGGGCTGCACCGGCTGCCCACCGGCGAGTAAGGCGATGTCGGTCGGCTACACGTTCGATGATGGACGCAAAGATGGGCGCGGAGCCGATGGAGACGACCGTTCCCGCGGCAACACCAGCGAGGTGCATGGATGAGTAAAAAGCCAGCGGGTAAATGGTTACGGCGATCGCGCCCAGAGCCACAATGCTCAACTGTTCACGCAAACCGTGGCCGTTGTGTCGAATTGATCGCAGAGCGATCAGCGCCTGCAACAGCCCGCCAAATCCCATAGCCGCCGCGCCGATGGCGATTGGGCTGACTTCGGGGGCGAATGTTGCTACCGTTCCTGTCGTTCCCCACAGGATCGACGCGGCCAAGACCAAGACAGCGCCCGCGCGATAACCGAACGACTGTTTCACAGTGCGTCGACCAGATTGAGCGCGAGCCGTTTGGCGTCCTCGAGTTTGCGGCTATCACCGGCGAGACCCGCCAGCGCCATAGAGCCTTCCAGAAGAAAAGAGAGATGTAGCGTCAGCGCGTTGACACGGCCGCTATCGACAAGTGCAGCCAGGTGTGAGCGAAGTATGTTCTCGACCTCGTCCTTGTGGCGACGTACAAGTGCCCGGCCAGCATGACCGGCGGGCAGCTCGGCGGCGGCATTGAGAAGGCCACAGCCGCGGAACCCACTCTCGTACGCAAGTTCTGCATGATCAAGATACGCATCGAAAACGGCGCCGATAAGTGCACTGCTACCCGTTACTGCTTTCGCGCGATCGGCGTAAAGCCCTAACCATTCTTCGTGGCGAGCCTGAAGATAAGCTTCGACGAGGTCCGCTTTGGAGTCGAAGTTGTTGTAGAGGCTCATCTTGGCAACACCGGCGTCCGCGGTGATCTTGTCGATACCGGTCGCAGCGATCCCGTCCGCGTAGAAACGGCGAGCCGCTGCGTCTAAGAGACGCCCACGTGCTGAGCCTCGCCGTCGGTGCGAACCTGAATCATGCATCGCCATAAAGCCCCTAAATAGGTAGATCTACCTATCTTAGGTTAATCGGAGTCAGAATGGGAACCTTCAAAAGCCGCAGTCCGCAAGTGGATCCCGCTGCGGACCAGGCTCACTCCGCAGCGAGATCCGGCGCGTTGCCTATTTTGTAGTCATCCCCATCTGCCGCTGGACAGTGCGGTAGACGGTTGAACGTGCGACGTTGAAGAGTTCGGCGAGCTCTGCAGTGGAGTGTGTTCTATCGTTATGGACTTCCATCAGATGACGTTGGTGGGCCACAGATAGCTTGGGTTGTTTGCCACGCAGATGACCCTTTGCCTTGGCGATCTGCATCCCTTCACGTGTTCGCGCACGGATGAGATCGGATTCGAACTCGGCCACCATAGCGAGCACGTTGAAGAGCAGCCGGCCAACGGGGTCGGTTGGGTCATGCACCGACCCGCCGATGCTGAGCTTGACGCCTTTGACCGTGAGTTCGTCGATGATGTCTTTCGCATCCCTGAGAGAGCGGGCCAGACGGTCGAGTTTGGCGACGACGAGGGTGTCACCATTGCGGCATGCAGCGAGGGCTTCCCGCAACCCTGGTCGTGCCCGGTTGGTGCCGGTGAGACCGTGGTCGGTGTAGATCAGGTTCGATCTGACGCCAAGGTTCTCCAAGGCGTTTCGTTGGGCGGTGAGATCTTGCTCATTTATGGATACGCGGGCGTACCCAATCAGTAGTTCATTCATAACCCGCACAGTGCGCTCGATACCCGGGGCAGTCAACAAGAATTCTGAATAGGGTCTACTTGCGGGCATGAGTTGTTTGCCGGTGGGATGTCAGTTCGCGTTCAGAGCGTACTGCGGACTGCCTGTGGTACGCTAAATTCATCATGATCAGCCCGCTCGCCTCACGGCTCGGGCTGATTTTCTTTAACGAGGAACCTCGTGGCTGAGTACATGAAGAAGTGGCTGTCGCTCGACGATCAGATCGCCAAACTCACCTCTCGCGGCGTCGATGTGGGCAACCCGGAGAGCTGCCGCGTACTCCTCAAAGCCATCGGGTATTACCGCCTCACTGGTTACCTGTACCCGCTTCGCGAATAGGAAGAGTACCTGGACGGTGAAGACCGGCTTAGAGTCCACGTCCTTAGTCGCTATCGTGCTGGGACTTCAGCAGAATACGCTGCATCCCTGATCGATTTCGATCGTCGCTTGCGGATGCTCGTTCTTGACGGAGTCGAGCGAATCGAGGTTGCTTTTCGGATGCAGCTTGGGTACGTGCTCGGGAGAAGATCGGCGTTCGCTCATCTGGATTCCTCGAACTTCGTTGATTCATTTACGGCAGTGCAGATAAACACGAAAACCGGCGTTACTTCGCCGAGTAAGCACCAGCAATGGAATGAGCGAGTGAAATCGCGTCAGGCAGAATCCGATGAGGCATTTGTCGCGCATTTTCGAGACAAGTACGACGACGAAATGCCCATCTGGGCGCTGACCGAAATATTGGAGTTGGGGCAACTCGGGCGCCTCTATTCAGGACTGAATAACTCGATCGCTACGGAAATTGCAACGACGTACGGGGCTCCGTCGAAGAGAGTCATGAGCAGTTGGATCTCGAGCGTGAACTATGTGCGGAATGTCTCCGCACACCACGCACGCCTATTCAATCGCAAGCTCGTCAGTGCACCGGCCCGACCTACGCTTGAACAGGTGCCGCTTCTCGGCCACCTCAAAGAAGCGACCTCCGCAAAGCAGGTGTTCGGCGTGTACAACGCTCTTGCAGTCATGGCATATCTGCTGCGATCGATTGACTCGAGTAGTGACTGGGCTGCCCGCGTGGTCGCACTTATCCAGTCATTTCCCGACTCTGCCCATCTGACTACGGCATCGATGGGCGTGCCGCCATACTGGCAGCATCTCGAGCTCTGGTCCTTGCGGCAGCGGGCACAGCCTTCGTCTCAGCGAAGCGCACTTATGTCGCGTTGGCCGATCGGCTAACGGACGCCCGGCAATCCCTTTAATCACCCTCTCTAACCGTGGGTGAGGGCGTCGCGAGCTGCGCGTTGTGCGTCTCCGGCCCCAGCGAGCACCCACCCAAGCAGCCAACCTACGCTGCCAAATGTGAGGATCATGTAGATAACTATGTTGGTGCCGAACAGCACGCCCCACAGGCCGAGCGCGACTATCGCGGTGCCGCCGATCAATGCCCCCCCAAGCAGCGACGCGGGTTTTGGGTGATGCCGCACGCTGAGCCGGATACCACGCGACATCAGACGACAGGGTGAGCGTTGTGCGAACTCCAGCGATCGGGTTGCGCCTCAGCAACCCTCGCTCACTTCTCCGGGCAAGCCACAGCAACAACACACCTGACATCGAGAGAACACCTCCGGTCAGCTAAAAGGCGAGCAACGATGAGAGGGCGTCTGACATCATTCGATCCTACGGGGGCTCATGGGGGCGGCGTCACCTGCCAGGCATCTCGCGTCAGCTCGCTGAACTATGCGCGGCGAGGACTTTCAAGAGCCGCGCGTGGCACTGGAGGGGAAGCGAACTTGCTCGCAATGCTGAACGGTCGCCAAACACCGCGATCGATCCATCAATTGTTCGCTATTCCGGGCGTTGTCGTCAAGGGAGTCATCAAAACCGCGTGCCGTAAGGCGATCCGCTTACGAGTCCTCCTGCCGGTCGGAATCAGGCCTCGATCGCGATCTCGCGATGGCGGGAAATACCGTCCGGTGAACGTCCCGCTTGCGGACTCTGTAAGTAGGGGCCGAACTCGCCGAGCTTGCCTTTCCAAGGAGACCATGCTCTCCAAACTAGGAGTCGCTTAAACTTTCGGCAGCGCTGAAGTGACGCACGAAACGTCCTCTCCGAACATCGCAATGCGGTGTCGGGCTCTTACCCTCCTGACCGGTTGGTCCTCGTTCTGAGGGATTCAGGCGGGGAGAGATTCGCAAGCATTCGTCTCTTCGGTCGCAACAACCAAGACACGATGATGAGCACGATGAGATGAAGCGCGTTAAGAACGTGGAAAACCGCGGAACCATACCCTTCCGGAATTGCCACATTCTGGATGACTGTCACGATCAGCCAGGAAAGTAGCGCGCCCGTCATGTTGATGGTCAGGCCCGCGTAGGCCCATTCCTTCAGGCGTGGAAAGTGCGGCACGATGATGGCGATTGCTCCGAGCATCTTCGCAATGCCGGTGATGTACACAAAGTACAGCGGATACCCGAGGACTGCGACGACGGTCGCTATGCCGATACTCGAGAACTCGATACCCATCGATGCGTCGAGGACCTCCGAAAGCCCCCCGATGAACATCGCCAAAGCAACATATCCGGTGGTTGCCCAGTAGGCGACGCGCTTTACCCTGGTGGCCAATGTACTCATAGCGTTCACTCCTCTTTTTCGTCATCCGCTGCGGTGGCAACACTGGTCCTCAGTTGGTCTCGGGGGTCTCGGCAAACTGCTTCTTCGTGGAGGTGTACCACTCCATCGATTGTTTCGGGTGCCTCCACCGCCCCTTCATCTCGGCATGGGCTTGCTCGTGGGTGGAGTCTCCGGATTTCACCGCTTCCTTGAGGTGGCGATCCTGCGCCTTGATGATCTCATCGGCAGTTTCGCCGGAAATGGATACTTCGCATGGGCCACCCAGCTGGCGGCAGGTCATGGTTTTCATCTGATCGAATCCTCACTGTGAACGTTCAGCCTCGGTTTGAGGGCTGCTACTTGTATGACGGGTGGGCTCCCGCAATTGTGACCGCTGACGCATTCGCATGACGCATTCAATTCCAGCAGGGCGACCTTCAGGCGCGGGTCTGTCCCGCATCACGGCGGATGAGGTGCTCCAGGGTCGCCGGATCGGCGCGGAAGTCGATCCGAAAAACCACTCCGTCAACGATGGTGAAATCGAACGCGACCCGCCACGCGCCACGGTGAAACCATGCAGCCCCCGGGCGACCGTCGATGAACACCGAGAAAGCGGCTTTGGCCGCGCCGTTGAACATTTCTGCAACTGCGCTCCGCCCTTCAATCCGGGCCGGAGTTCCTGCCGCGATCGCCGATTCATCACCTGCGACAATCACATCCGGCGCCAGCAACTCCAGCAGTTGCTCAAAATTCCCCTCGCGTGCAGCGGCAAGGAACGCATCAACAACTTCCCAGTCGGCTCCCCCGCGCTCGGGATTTCCTCGTTCGACACCCGACGGGCGGACCTTGCTGCGCGCCCTCGACGCAAGCTTGCGTGCGGCAGCCGGAGTGGTGCCAAGTATCGCGGCAATAGTGGGAAACTCAATGCCGAAGCTGTCATGGAGCACGAACGCTACTCGCTCACCTGGCGTCAGGCGGTCCAGTACCACCTGAAGCGCTATCCTGACGGTATCGGCCAGCGCGAGGCCGTTCGCCGGATCCGTCGTCTGCGAAGGGAACGCAATATCGTCAACGAGGATTGGTTTCTCAGCGCGCAGCCTGTCCAAACAGAGCCGAGTTGTCACCGTCGTCAACCAACCAGGCAGGTTGTCGATCGCAGCGGCAGTAGTATGAAGGCGCAGCCAGGCCTGCTGGACGATGTCTTCAGCCTCGGCGTGGTCCCGTAATATCCGCCCAGCAATTCGCAACAACCTGGGACGCTCCTGCTCGAAAACTGTCGTCTCGTCCATGAACGTCACACTTTCCTTCGAGGTCTCATACTATGAGTGACGTACGGGCAGCACATTGTGTGACGGAAAGGTCGACCAATAACTTATGCCATCGCTAAACCAGATCATTGCCGAACTGGGCGACTGGCGCGGCGACATGCTGTCCAACATCCGCGACCTGATCAGCAAAGCGGAACCCGACGTAGTCGAGGAAACTAAATGGCAGAAGCCGACCAATCCGCTCGGCGTAGCCACCTGGAGCCGGGAAGGCATCATCTGCACCGGCGAAACCTATAAAGACAAGGTCAAGCTCACGTTTGCCCAAGGCGCCTCACTCGACGACCCAGAAGGGCTCTTCAACGCCAGCCTCGACGCGAACGTGAGGCGAGCCATCGACCTCCGCGAAGGCGACAAAGTCAACGCCAAAGCCTTCCAAGCCCTCGTGCGCGAAGCAGCATCACACAACACGGCAAAGGCCAGCTAAACCAGTTCAGGTTCGTCGGCCCGGCCAACCAGGGCTGGTCGAGCGGCGCGTTGTTATCGCCCGCTGGTCGTTCCCCTGCAAAACATCGAGCGAGCGAGGCTGTGACGCTCCAGATTGTCCTGACCTGTGTCGCTCAAGGTCCCCCTTCCGGGCCTGCGATTCTCCCGCCGACCGTTAGGTCAAATAGCGAGTATCGTGGCGATTCCATCTGCTCGTTGGTCCGTCTCGTCATCAGAAAGCATCGCGCGCAGCCGCCGACATGCGGGTGGCTCTGACGCCCGCAAGACGCTCTTGCTCCGAGTGCCACTTGACACGTGCGCTCGTCTCTGTCCCTCTGGCTCCTACAGCCTCAACAAGTACGTCCAAAATTTGCAGGCGGACATTGACAATGACGAAGTGAGGTTTGGCTGACGCCGAAGCCGGCTTTGCTACGTACGCGGGATTCGCACCCGCGGGTAACCCGCTCCGAGGACGAGACGCGAAATGAAGTGCGAACCTATTGCCGCGGCGAACAGAAGCGCCCCGCCACGTACGGTGTCAGACGGCAGGAGCGGCGAGCCGCCTCGACGGAGTTCAGCCCGGGCTACTCGCGCCCCGGGCAACATCACCAGCGGCGCCGTTATGAGCCCAGCTGTGTAGCTCTTGAAGGAGATCGAAGTCGCGACGTGCGTGACCACATGAGCTTCCAATCCCGCTAACACCTCTCGGTAGAGACGTGATTTTCCTTGGGTGCGTGCGCCGCGAACGCAGGCCGCGCCAACAAGCACTCCCATGAGCGCGATGGCGAGTACAGATTGCGCCGGAGAAACGACCACCCGGTCGGTGCCCAAACGTGCGGCGAGCAGCCTGGACGTGGCCGGGAAGGTGAACACTTCTTCTACGTCATGCACAAGCCATGCGGCGAAGAGTGCCACCGCAGCGATTCGGGTTCCATTTGGCTCGATCGACACAACGAAATCTTATCGGTCCCCGCCACCCGAACTTTCTTTGGGGTGCCGCGCAAATTCGTGCCCGTTCGGAGCCCGCAGGAGGTCCGGCAGCCGTGACCCTGTGCGGTCGATAGGGTTGCGTAATGGACACAAATCAACGTCGGCAGTATCGGTGGGCGGCCGGGTTGCTCCTAGTCCAGGGAGTACTTATGGAGGGATTGGTCTTCATTGGCGTCGTTGTCCTCCTCGCTCTTCCGATCCCACCGGCGTCCATAGTCGAAAACGCTGATGTCTTCGCACTGCCCTATTTGCAGGACAATCTTTATCTCATGATGGCTATGAGCGGGGTTTTCGCGGCTCTACGTGTGTTCGGCGCGGTCGGGCTGCTACGGAACCGACTCTGGGGGCTCGCACTTTCCCTGATCACTTGCATCGTGACGTTGACGCTAATGACCTTTCTGCTTCCCGCCGGAATACTGGACGGCGTGTTATCGGGCACCGCGCTTGTGCTCTTGCTGATCGCCCGGCTTGGACATACGCCAGATGGACAACCGAAGAAGATTTTTTGATTGTCGGTCCAGGCCGCTGAATTCCGTGTGTCTCCTGGCGAACGCATTTAGCACATCGAGTTTGACCAGCCAATGTCCCGCAGGGGGTTGGCGGATTCAACCGGTCGTCGCAACGATTGGTTGAATTCACCCAGCTTGTCACGGCCGCCGACATATGACGCCTGGTCATCCGGCCCAATGTCGAAACACCTCTAAGGGCAACTCTCGGTGCAGCTGGACGTCGATGCCATCAACGGCGACGCGGTGCTCGTAGGCGAACCCTCTTTCGGGCGTTGGGCCGTTCGATGACGGTTACGGAGTTTGCCGTGTCGCGTTGAGTTGCCTGACCTCTGTGAAGCGGGCGGCAGCGTCCGCGTAGGCATCTGTCAGTTGGAGGTCAGGTGAATACCGCGCCTCGACGGTAGCGGCAAGGCTCTTCACTGCGTCGAACGATTCATGAACCCCAATCGCTACGCCGGCCAGCGCCGCCGCACCTTGCGCTGCTCCGTGCCCGCTCGATGGTTTTGTGATCGGTACGCCCAGAACGTCGGATTTGATCTGCATCCACGCGGGCGAGGTCGAACCCCCGCCGGTGCAGATGACGTTATCGATCACCAAACCTTGGTTCCGCAGTGTCACCACGTCGGCAGCCATCGCGAATGCGTTACCTTCCATTGCCGCGAGCATGAGGTCGGTTGGATCAGTTGCAAGGTCGATCCCGTCGATGATGCCGCGTGCATGCGTGTCCCACGAGGGAGTCCGTTCCCCTGCGAGGCTCGGCACCATGATGATCCTGCCCGGGCGTGGCCGGGTGTGGATCGCGAGGTCGAGACGCAGGTCCGTGGAGGTATCGAGACCGTTCACCCAGTCGATTGTCGCCCCTGCCGTCACCTGGGCGGTCATAAGTAGGTCGAGGCCAGGCACGCAGTGTCGTGAGTGCATGAAGCCCGGTACGTACGTGCCCCGTGGCACCACAAGGATCGTGACGCTCGAAAAGCCTGTCATGTCGACGAGAGGGTCTCCGATGGCGACGACGCCTGCTTCTAGCGCGGAGCCGATCGCATCGATACCGCCGGCAGCAACGGGGGCGCCGGCAGTGATTCCGGTGGCAGCTGCTGCCTCAGCAGTGACGTACCCCACGATTTTCGTAGGTGACACGATCGGTGCAAGGAGGGACATGGTGGGCTCGTCTGCCATCAGGCGCTCATGAAACTGATTTGTCGTCTCGTCGAAGCCCTGCATGAGGGATGCCGTCGTCTCATCCAGCACCGCGACTCCCGTCAGTTTATGCACTATGAAGCCGTTGGCCGAGAGAACATAGCGAGCGTTCTCGAGTGCGTCGGGGCGATGATGGGCAAGCCACGGGAGCTTTGCAGTGCCGAAGAAAGGATCGGCACCATTCCGGGACGTCGGGGCCAGTGCGGCGATCCTTTCCGCCTCCACCTTCGCCCTGCGATCGAGCCACGTAAGGGCGTTCATGGTCGGGTTGCCGGAAGCGTCCACCGGAACAAGGGTAGGAGCTTGGGATGTCACCGCAATAGCGGCTACAGTGTCCCCGGCTGTAATGACTTCCGGCGAGAGTTTCGTAACCGCATCCCACCATGTCGATGCATCCTGCTCGGCCCCGGTTCCGCTCGTCGATGTCGGGTAACGCAGCGATGCCTCCCCGCGTCGCCTGCCCTGCAGGTCGGTCGTGACGAGCTTCACCGAACTAGTACCGACGTCGATACCCATAAGAAGGGTGGTCATGACGCTTCTTCCCCAACTCTCGCGTTCGAGAAGGGAACCCCATCGACCAGTGAGTTCAGGGCGGGTTCACCTGCGAGGTAGCGTCGTACTTCTTCAGCCACCCCATCGGCCGCGCGCTGTGCAGTCGGAGTACTCGCTCCGGCGATATGGGGCGTCAAAACGACGTTGTGCCCCTCCTTTGCCAGCGAAACGATCCGGCTAGAGAAGTCGAGCGGTTCGGAAGGGAATACATCGAATGCGGCGGCGCGCAATCGCCCTGTTTCGATAGCGTCCGCTACCGCTTCGTAATCGACCAAGCCGCCTCGGGCGGCGTTCACCAGCACGGCATTATCCGGCAACAGCGCCAGTCTGGTCGCGTTCACAATGGTCGCCGTTTCTGGCGTAAGTCGGGCATGAACTGAAACGACGTTGCTTCGACGGAAGACCTCATCGACTGTACTGACGTGCTCGGCGATCCCTTCGAGTGCGCCGCGGGGAAGGTAGGGATCGTAGACAACTACCTGTGCGCCCATGGCGTGCATGACCCGTGCGACGTGGGTGCCGACGGCCCCCGCTCCGATCAGACCGACGGTCGAGCCGAGGATCTCCCCCCCGACGGCATCGTCCCGATACAGGTCGCCACGCCATTCGCCGCGGAGGAGGCTGTCGTGAGCGTACGGGATCCCGCGGAGCGCCGCAAGTGTCAGCCCGATGGTCATCTCAGCGGTTGCGACACCGTTCCGTCCGGGGACATTTGCAACCTGTATGCCCCGCTCCTTGGCAGCGGAAACGTTTATGTTCGTCGGACCACCTCGACAAACTCCGATGATCCGGAGCTCGGGGGACTCGTCCATGACGCGGGCAGTGACGGGGGCAAGTTGGGTCACCAAGGCGGTTACACCCTGTAGGGCTTGGATCAACTGCTCCTCAGTCCCCGATGCCTCGTTGACTTCCGCTACGGCCCGGAAAGGTTCGTCGGGCCAGGGAAACTCGATCTCCCTTATTTCGAGTGCGCCAGCAATGTGTGCTTCAAGCGCAGCGCGTAGGCGTGCCGAGCGAATGAAGCGGTCGCCAGCGGCTAGTACTCGGATCAAAATTTGGCCCTCTCTCGACCTGACCGAGAATGATCGGTCGGCCTCACTTTTGGTTTTCCCCGTGTGCTAAATCACGCTGACGGGAGCAACTACGGATATCGGGACCCGGGTGGTGGCCCCGGGTCCCGATATCTCCAGGTGACTAGTTTCCGAACATCTCGGCGTAGTAGTCCTTGACGTTCGACTTATCGATGGCCGTGATGGGCATGTACTGCTCGTTCTCGACGGTCTTACCAGCGAGAAGGTCCGCGGTGATATCGATCAGCGCCTGACCGTGTGCTGTACCACCTCCGAGGCTGATGGTCGCCTTCTCGAGGCCGCCGTCGAGGATGTCCTTGACCTCGGGCTCGGTCGCGTCGATACCGAAGATTCCGAACTTTGCCGGATCCGTGATGCCCGCCGACTTTGCACCTTCGATTGCTCCACCTGCACCGCCGCCTCCGATGGAGGCGATCACCTTCATGTTCGGGTTGGCCTGAAGGAAGTTCTCGGCGTTCTCGACACCGTCCGCAGTCACCTCTGCCGGTGCCGTAGCAACGAGCTTCGCGTTCGGTGCCAGCTCCGCGATGGCATCCTTGATGCCGTTCGCGCGGTCGATGATCTCCGGGTACTTCGGAAGATCCATCAGACCCCACTCGACAACTGGCTCATCCGGGTAGACCGCGTTGATCCACTCCGCTGCAGCTGTGCCGTTGGCGTATCCGGTGTCGTAAGCGTTCACGAGGTATTGAGCGTCCGCGCTCTTCACTACCTGGGTGTAGCTGACGACCTTGATGCCAGCCTCTTGGGCCTTCGCTGTGACGGCGTCGAGCGCGTTCGCCTCGACCGCACAGACGATGATCGCGTCCACGCCCTGCTGGATGAAGTTCTCGATCTGCGTTACTTGCTTGGCTGCGTCACCCTGGGAATCGACATATGTGACTGCCATATCCTTCGTTGCGCCGTAAGCCACCGCCTCTTCGACGAGCTCGGCCCACACCGGGTTGCTCAGGTCGGAGAAAGTAACCCCGACCTTGTATTCGCTGTCCTTGGCGACGTTCCCGCCGCCCGAACAGGCGGAGAGGCCAAGCGTCATTGTGGTGGCTGCGATGGCGATCACCGCGACCTTCGTGAACAATTTGATTTTCATGCTGAGGTGCCTTTCATGATTGATGCGGGCAAGATGTCCGCAGGTTCTGCTCTTAGTGGGGATCTAGACGGTCTTGGTGAGCTTGATTCCGCCGATCTGCTTTACCTTTCCTTTGGAAGCCTTCGACGTGGAGTCATAGATAACCGCGACTAGTAGGATCACGCCTTTGATAACGAGCTGGATGTACTCGCTGACGTTTAGCAGCACGAGCCCGTTGTCGAGCACTCCGACGATGAGCACACCGACGAACGCACCGAAGAGAGTGCCGCGGCCACCCATGACACTGACACCCCCGAGTACGCAGGCGGTCAGAACGCTGAACTCGAAACCGGCACCGGTTGCTGACTGTGCGGAGTTGAGCCTAGAGAGGACTAGTACGGCACCAATTGCGGTGAAGAGGCCGGCGAGTGCGTAGACCCAGATGAGCGTGCGCTTTGTGTTGACGCCCGAGAGCCGGGCAGCTTCGACGTTGTTTCCAATCGCGTACAGATAGCGACCGAAGTAGGTCTTGTTGAGTACGAACAACCCGATCGCCCAAGCAGCGATCAGGATGAGAAGGGCCACTGGTATTCCCGCGACCGACCCTTGGCCCAGGACAGAAAATTCCGACGGGAATCCGAAAATCGGCAGGCCCTTCGACAGTAGATAGCTCGCGCCATTCAAGATCGTCATCATCGCGAGGGTGACAATCAGGGGAGAGACGCCCGTCACCGTGATGATGACGCCGTTGATGAGCCCGATGAGCGTCCCCAGCCCCAGAACAAGCAGGATGGAGACGTACCACGGTAGGCCCACGTCCGTCATCAGAATGCCGCACACGACAACGTTGAGAGAGATCTGATAACCGAGTGACAGGTCGATACCGCCGGTGATCAGAACGAAGGTGAACCCAACGGCACAAATCCCCAGGGTGGCGATCTGTTTGCTGATGTTAAACAGGTTGCCGATCTCGAGGAAGTTGGGGCTCAGCACGCTAAAGAGAATGATCAACGCGATGAGCACGAAAAAGATGCCGAATTCCTTGAGGCGGGGCACGATGCGGTCGATCATGAGTTGTCCCCTCCAGCAGCAAGCGCAAGAATCGCTTCCTGTGAAATTTCGCTTCTACTAAGAGTTCCCTGCTGCAGTCCTTCCCGCAGTACTATTACCCGGTCTGACATTCCGATCAGTTCCTCCATGTCTGAGGAGACCATCAGGATGGTTTTGCCCTCCTCGGCGAGTGCGTTGATTAGCTGGTAGATCTCGTGACGAGCGCCAATATCGATGCCGCGCGTGGGTTCATCGAAAATGAGCACCTCGGGTTCTGTAGCAAGCCACTTGGCGAGAACCACTTTCTGCTGGTTGCCCCCACTCAGGTTTTCAACGCGCTCGGAAATGCCCTGCGCCTTGATGCGTAGCGTCTTCATGTATTCATCCGCCAGGCTCTTCTCTTTCTGCACGGAGATGACTGACGAGGACGACATCTTCTTGATCAGGGGGAGCGAGATGTTCTCTTTGATCGTGAACGGGAGCACGACGCCATGACGCTTTCGGTCTTCCGGCACCAGTGCGATTCCGTATTTGATCGCCTGCATGGGTGACGAGGAAGCAACCGACGCGCCATGGAGTGTCACTGTTCCGGAGATGGTCTTCTTGGCGCCGAAAAGCAATTCCATAAGTTCTGTGCGGCCGGCTCCGATGAGGCCAGCGAAGCCAAGCACCTCGCCCCGCCGCGCCTCGAAGCGGATGTCGTGTACGCCGTTTCCCGTAAGTCCATCGACAATCAGCGAGACGTCGCCGATCGGAGCGCTCCGCAGCGGATAGGTGTCATTCAGGTCCCGACCCACCATGAGGGAGATCAGTTCCTTCCTGCTCGTCCCTGCGATGTCTCGGGTCGCAACGTACTTGCCGTCCCGAAGTACAGACACGCGGTCAGCGAGACGGAAGATCTCATCCATCCGATGCGATATATATACGATCGTGATGCCTTCCTTCCTCAGCGCGTCCACGATCTGGTACATCGATTCGACCTCGGTCGCAGTAAGCGGCGCTGACGGCTCATCCATGATGAGTATGCGAGCATCCTTTGACAGCGCCTTCGCGATCTCGACGATCTGCTGGTACCCGGTCGTAAGCTCGGACACCATCCGGCGCGGAGAAACCGCTACTCCCAAGCGTTCAAAGAGTGCTGTCGTTCTCGCCTCCATGTGTTTACGATCGAGAACGATTCCCTTGAGCGGGTACTCGCCGAGGAAAACATTGTCCATCGCATTGAGCGTCGGAACGAGTGTGAACTCCTGATAGATGACGGCGATGCCGAGAGCCCGGGCCGACTGAGGCGTCAGTTGATCGAACGTCTCATCACCGACCGTGATGCTGCCACTGTCGGGTTGAATTGCTCCTGCGAGCAGTTTAATAAGGGTGGATTTCCCTGCGCCATTCTCGCCAATGATCGCGTGTACTTCTCCGGCACGCAGTTCAAGCGAGACGTCCGCAAGCGCAACCACTCCCGGGTACGTCTTGCGGAGCTGTCGCACGGATAGCGCGAGCCCGACCGCAGGCTGTTTCGCAGCGGAGACAGTCATGAGAAATCCAACGGTGAGACGTCCGAGGTGCGGACAAAAGCCTGGGCTGCTGTTGCGCAAGGGAAAGGGCCTGTCACGGGTGTCTCACTTCGTTGTGGATCGACATCAAGATCGGTTTCTTGATTTTGTTATATCTAGATAGCTTTTGTCAAGTTTTGTTAGATACGAAGATCAGAATTGTTACGATCCGTGCGACTGACTCAGTTCAGCGATCGTGAGGGGCTCGCGCAATGCGTGAGTAATGCGGGTATTCCTAATTCTGGCCACCCTGTAGAAAATGTTCCGCGGGTAACCCAGCATTCCGATTATCGGGTCAAAGGATCTCGCGAACGTGAGCTCGGTAAGGCGCAAGTTCACCGGCATCAGGCTCAAGCTCAGTTGCCAGCACGGCTACCTGGTCAAGGGTAAAAGCGGTAGACGTAGCTCGGTCACCCAGCTTGTCCGAGTGCGCTCCCAGCACCACGCGTGCAGAAGAGCGAGCAAATGCGCGCTTCACATCTGCCTCCTCCAAGGTGTCCTCATAAATTGCACGGTCGTCGATGGCCGCGGTCGATACGAAAAATGTCGAGAAACGCATGCCGTCAAGAAGTGCCGTTGCAACCGGTCCGACTAAGGAGTCGCTGCGGCGGTCCGCCTCACCTCCAGTAAGGATCGCGGTCACCCCTGGCCGCTCCTGAAGTGCCTGGAAAGTGAGCAGACCATTAGTGATAACAACAAGATCGCCTCCGCCCGTAATCAGCTGAGCGAGACGGTACATGGTCGTCGACGAGTCCATTGCGATAACGCCGCTCGGAGGAACGAGGGGAAGAAGCTTCTCCGCAATACTCTGCTTCTCACTGGTGTGGGAGCGTTCCCTGCCGTGAAAGTTCACCGTTCCGCTGTAGACGGCACCACCACGAACCCGCCGAGCAATGCCGAGGGATTCCATATGGTCAAGATCTCGCCGGACAGTCATTTCGCTGACCCCGAGCTCTTGGGCAGCGGTGGCTAGGGATATCGACTTTGACAAGCGCAGCTGGCTTCCGATCCAGCTGCGCCGTTCTTCTGAGGCCAGCGAACTCACGCTGATACTCTACACGCCACCCCAATTACCCCCCCAGCGCAGCTTGGCCTGCTCAGCTGCTGGCTTCCCTTTGCAGAGTTTACGCGCTGGCCCAACGGAAGCCATCGAATGTGTCTTCAAGGGAGTGGTACTGTCGCTGAACAGTACGTCATACCGTTGAGCGCGCGACGTTGAAGAGCTCGGCGAGTTCGGGCTTGGAATGCGTTCCTGCCTGGTGCACTTCCATCAGGTGACGTTGCTGAGCGGTGGACAGCTTAGGTTGTTTACCGCGCAGGTGCCCCTTCGCCTTTGCCACCTGCATCCCCTCGCGGGTTCTAGCGCGGATGAGATCGGATTCGAACTTGGTCACCATCGCCAAGGCGTTGAACAGCAAACGCCCAACAGGGTCTGTCGAATCGTAAACGGATCCGCCGATACTGAGCTTGACGCCTTTGACGGTGAGTTCGTCGATGATGTCTTTCGCGTCGCGCAGGGTTCCCTGGGAGGCACGTGTCAGCATCAGATGATGCCTGTACCTCCGAGGAATGCCTAATTCGGTCGCGAATCTCGCTGATTTTCTAGCGGCATCATCGCCCTAGTTGGGAACCGCGCTGTGACCGTGCTGGTGGGGAAAGAAGCGGCAGTGCGGCATTCTCGTGGGGCAGACCCGCGCTGTGCATGAGCTTCTCACCATTTACGCGCTCGAGTGGTCCCGATGAAATGGCACAGCAGAAGTGGGCTGCGTGACGCACGAAGTTCGACATGAAAGAGACCATCGTGGCTGACTTCAACGATCACTCCACTGAGCTATCGGCACTTTTTGATCCGATCGTCGTAGTCCAGCCTGAGGCAGTGTGGGCTCAACTTTGAATACCCGAACCTGAGGCTGCTCTTTCGGTTGACGTATGACACGGGCATCCGAGTCACATCAGTTTACTCGAGTAATATTCATGTTGCGCCGTGCCCACATTGCACCCACACTCTAAGGACATCGTGGTCAACTCACGGTATCGGAGTCGCGCCCAGTCACCAGTTTTTTGCAGCGATTTTGGCGACTTTCGCATAGTTCTGCGGTAATGGTTTTCGACTACGGATCAATAGGCCGGGGGTTCAAATCCCTCCGGGCGC
>Ga0307487_1001338_pt1 | contig 17475 bp, 17 predicted proteins | sample CBIW12metaG_FD_203665 | JGI IMG/M metagenome (GOLD analysis project Ga0307487, IMG submission 203665) | Sea-ice brine microbial communities from Beaufort Sea near Barrow, Alaska, United States - CBIW 1.2 | ecosystem: Environmental > Aquatic > Marine > Coastal | place: USA: Alaska | collected... | reverse complement strand
TCGCCCCATGTTCTCCAGCATCGAAGCAGACGGTGTTCGGTGGAAAGACGGCGCCTTCCAGAAGGCAGACGCGATCATCTGGTCGACAGGTTTCCGTCCAGAGCTGCGCCACCTCGCGCCGCTGAAGTTGCGCGAAAAAGAGGGCGGTATCGCCGTCGGGCAGGGCATTGCCTGGAAAGACCCCCGCATCTTCTTCGCTGGCTACGGCCCGCAAGCATCCACTATTGGTGCAAACCGTGCGGGGCGGATGATCGCCCGCCAGGTCATCGCGACCCTCAGCAAGATTCAGGCGATGAAGCGCTAACTCGCCAGCGCGATCAGCCAGAAGTACATTGTGCCTGCGACACCGATGCCGACCACGAGGTTCGCCGCAACGCTGAGCAGTGCAACGCGAATGCTCTTGAGGGAGACAATCTGCATCGTCTCAACGCTCAAAGTGCTGAATGTGGTGAGGCCTCCGCAGAGGCCCGTGAGCATCACGATCTCAAGATTGGGGTCGATTGTGCCAATATGCGCGAGCCCGGCCAACAGACCCCCGAGTGCCGATCCCGCCACGTTGACGATAAGTACAGCCCAAGGAAAGCCGTCGTGTGACGCAAAGGCGCGAGCCGTCAGATAACGCAGGACCGCACCGACGGCTCCAGCGCCAAGAATTGCGAACACCACTGCGGCTGTCATTCGTTCACCAGATCAGGTCGACGTGCGCGGGCGTGGCCCAACCTGAGGCCAAGTGCTGCGGCGGCGAGTCCGAGAACCATTGTTGCCGTCACATAGATGAGCGCGAGCAACCATTGGTCCGCACTCGCGAGATGAACGAAAGCGACCGCGAGCGCAGAGAAGGTGGTGAATGAACCAAGAAGGCCCGCTCCGAGCCCGGCTCGTGTCCAATCAGGCAACTTTTCCCACAGCTCGGCCACCACGACGGCGAGCACGAAACTGCCAACAATGTTGGCGATGAGAGTGGAGACGGGGAAGAGTCCATCTTTTGTTGCAAACGCGAGGTCGAGCGCGAATCGCATCCCTGTGCCGAGTGCACCACCGACCGCTACGGCAGCAAGTTCACGAATCATTCACTGCCTTTCAGATGAGTAATGGCGGACTGCCCACAGAGTCACCTTATGACAATCCGCACCCGTGGAGCGCCAGCCCTGCCGACCTAGACAGAGGGCATGACACGAACTGCACCGCGCCGCCGCTGGTGGCCGTGGATTGTGCTTGCCGTTCTCGTTGTCATACTCGTGCCGCTTGCGATTATTGTCGTGCCGATTCTCACCCATGAGAGTGCTGGCCAATCGAACCAACAAGAGACAGACGAGCAGTGGCCGGTTTCGGTTACAGCAGTCGGCGATGACGGTCGCACGCGCACCCTCAGCGTTGCCGGTGAAAACGGTGAACCTATTAACACCGAAGCACTGGTTCGTGGCGAACGAGTTGTGGTGAGCGGGGCCGGCTATGACGGTGCGCAAGGTGTGTACGTTGCCGTGTGCGTCATCCCTGATGCGTCCGCAGGCAAGCCTGGGCCGTGTATTGGTGGGGTGCCGACTCAGCAGCAAGAGAACGTAGCCGAAGGCACAGTTCAGTGGGCGCCCAGCAATTGGATCAACGCCGATTGGGCGTGGCGGCTCTTCGGCGCTCGCAGTTACGACGACCCGACCGTTGGCACCTTCACCGCCTATCTCGAACTGGGTGATCCTCTCGGAGAGGATGCCGACTGCGTGGCGAATGCGTGCGGCATTTTTACCCGCAACGACCACACAGCGCTCAATGATCGTGTTCAGGATGTCTACGTTCCGGTCCAGTTCTCCGAATAGCCACTGGCGTCGCTTGACATCGACGTAACGTCAACCGCCACCGCCGAGGTATGGCACACGACAGCGTCTGTTCCGCCGTACTGATCACTGCGGGAAGTAGTCGGTTCGCCACACTCGGCGAAGCAACGATGTGCACCGTACGCATCCGCGTCTGCCATCGCCTCGCCTGCATGGCTACCGTGTTATCGGCTGGTTAGGGTTGGAGGGCGGCGCACCGGTGGCCGATCATCCGTGAAGAACCTCAGCGAAGAGAGAAAACGACAATGTCGCAACCTGTTATCCACGTCTCCCAAGAAGTCCAAGACGCGGTCCGCGATAACCGTCCCGTAGTCGCTCTCGAGTCCACCATATTCACCCACGGACTCCCTCGCCCACGCAACGTCGAGGTCGCGCGTGAAGCCGAAGCCGGGCTGCGCGCCCAGGGCGTGACGCCTGCCACCATCGGTGTCTTCAACGGCGCTCCGACCGTTGGCCTGAGCGCCGAGCAGATTACGACCCTCTCCGAAGCGGATGACGTTGCCAAAGTCAGTCTCCGCGACCTGCCTGTCGTATGCGCATTGCGCAAGCACGGCGGTACCACTGTCGCCGCGACCGCTTTCCTCGCTCACCACGCCGGCGTGAAGGTCTTCTCCACAGGCGGCCTCGGCGGCGTGCATCACGGCGCAGCAGAATCGTTCGACGAGTCGGCCGACATGACAACACTCGCCCAGATTCCAATACTCGTGATCAGCGCCGGGGTTAAGTCGATTCTCGATATCCCTGCCACCCTCGAACGTTTCGAGACCCTGAATATCCCGGTCATCGGCTACGGCACTACCCACTACCCTGGCTTCTACGTCACTGACTCGGGCTTCACGATCGGCTACGCCGTCGATACGCCTGAAGAGGTCGCCGCAATCGTCACGGCCCGTGACGATCTCGGCCTGCCTCAGTCCGTGTTGCTGGCCAACCCAGTCGCCGCCGACAAGCAACTTCCGCCAGAGCAGCTCAATGACATCCTCACGCGCGCCTGGGCCGAGGCCGAGAAGCAGGGCATCAGCGGAAACGCGTCGACCCCGTTCCTGCTTGACTTCATCCAGCGCGACACCAAGGGCGTCAGCCTGGACGTCAACGTCGAGGTCTACCGTGGGAACGTCGCCCTCGGCGGTCTGGTTGCCGCGGCACTGACCCGCTAGCGGCGAGTAATCATCATGCTGGGAGTAATCGGAGATCTCGTCGAGGACGTTATTGTCTGGCTGGCTGAGCCTCTTAGGCACGGAACAGACACGAAGGCAGAAATCTTCCACACCCGAGGAGGCAGTGCCGCGAATGTGGCCAGCTTTGCTGCACGCCTCGGCCCCACTCGGTTCATCGGATGCGTAGGAAACGATCATCTGGGTGACTCGCTGGTTCACGATCTAGAGGCAGACGGTGTCGACGTCCGCGTGCAGCGCAAGCAGGTCACGGGCACCATCGTCATCCTCATCGACGAAACCGGCGAACGGAGCATGTTGCCCAACCGGGGAGCGGCGACGCTACTCGATGACGTTCCCGACGAGTGGTTGGACGGGCTTGAGCTCCTTCACGTGCCGGCGTATACGTTCAGTGGAGAGCCAGTCGGGAGCACCGCTATCGATGTGATCCGTCGTGCGAAGCGGAAAGGTATTTTGGTTTCCATCGACGCCTCGTCCACAGGGATGCTCGCCCAATACGGTGTGGAGCAGTTTCTTGACCTGATGGTCGAACTCCAACCGGATTTTCTAATCGGCAACGAGAGTGAAATGGCGTTCCTCGGGCTCGCCGTTGATGGCCAGCCCGGTCCGCAGGCGACCCGACTTCCCAGCACGATCACGGTAACCAAGGCAGGCGCCGATCCGACCATTGTTGACCAGCCTGGCGAAGAACAACTGGTGGTTCCGGTGCCGCTCGTGCCGAAAGTGCGTGATCTCACCGGTGCCGGTGACGCGTTCGCTGCAGGGTTTCTCAGCACCTTCCTCAAGACCCGTGACCTGCGGAATGCGTGCGTTGGCGGCCACACATCAGCTGCCCTGGTGCTGTCTTCACCCGGGGCATCCGAAGGGTCAATCGCATGAGCCGAACGTTCGTGAAGGTCTGCGGAATAAGCACGGCGGATGCCGCCGCAGCGGTCGTCGACAGCAGCGCCGATGCGATCGGGTTCGTTTTCGCTCCCGGTAGCCCCCGTCTGGTCACGGTCGAGCAGACACGATCCATTGCGGCCGGTTTGCCATCGTCAATTGAAACTGTCGGAGTCTTCCGAAACCAGCCCATTGACACGGTGCTACGCACAGCGAGCCGTGCTGGCCTCACGACAGTGCAACTGCACGGTGGCGAGACAGATGCTGACTTCGATCGGCTCCGCGCTGAAGGATTCGACACCATCCGTGCGATCTCCATCGATGACTACCGTCGGCTCGCTCTGGCAGGACAGGTGCGGCCAAACGACCGGCTGCTCGTTGATGCTGTGACCCCTGGTGGCGGAACGTCCTTTGATCCGGCATTGCTCGTTGACACCCCTCCGTCGGGATTCTGGATGCTCGCCGGCGGCTTGACTCCGCACAATGTTGGTGAGCTCGTTCGAACCGTGCACCCTCCCGGTGTTGATGTGTCGAGTGGTGTCGAGGCGAGCCGAGGGGTGAAAGATCCCGAACTCATCCGCGCTTTCGTCGATGCGGCGCGCTCTGCCTAGTTAGGCCTAGTTGCGCCTAGCTTCGCTCTGCCGAGATCGCGGCGGCACTGTGGGAGACTGCCGCCGGCACCATCAGCAGCGGAATCGTAAAGTGCACGATCGGGCCAATCAGCAGGGCGAATACCAGTGTTCCCCAGCCAAGGTTGCCGCCAAGAACGGCGCCGATCGTGAGCACCACGAGTTCGATGCTGCTGCGCACAATCCAAATTTTGCCGCCAAAACGGTAGTGGATGCCCGTCATCAGGCCATCTCGGGGGCCCGGCCCGAAGCGCGCCCCGAGGTAGAGCCCGGTGGCGACGCCGAGGAGTAGCAGGCCGGCGATGAACACGAGGATGCGGGGCAGGAGGCCCTCAATTTCGGGCAAAACCCAGAGTCCGAATTGAGCGAAGGGGCCGACGAGCGCAACGTTGAACACGGTGCCAATTCCCGGCTTCTGCCGGATCGGAATCCACAACAGCAGCACGATCAGGCCAACAATGTTGGTGACAAAACCAAAAGGGATCCCTGTGGTTAGTGAGATGCCCTGACCGAGCACATCCCACGGTGCGACCCCGACTTCGGCGCGAATCATGAGCGCAATAGCGATGCCGTAGAAGAAGAGGCCAAGAGCGAGCTGGGCTACGCGGCGAGTCATTGTTGCGCGGGGAGTCATACTGATATCCAATTACGCAATTGGACTCTGAACAAGAGGCCAATTCGGCTATTCTGGCCTCATGAACAGTCTTTCTGCCCGCGCATTGGTCGTGATGATGGGTGAATGGCGCCACGGTGGCTCGAATGCGGCCTATATGGCTGTGGCCGACCGCATCCGACTTCTCATCATGGATGGTCGCATCCTCACCTCTACTCGCCTGCCTGCCGAGCGCGAACTGGCTCTCGCTCTCGGCGTGAGCCGCACCACCGTAACGGCGGCATACTCGTCGCTGCGCGAGGGCGGCTATGTGGAGAGCACGCGTGGCTCGGGAAGTGTGGCGCAGTTGCCACATCGGTCAACGCTGATTCCCGACACTGCAGCACCGCAAATGCTCGACTTCAGCAAATCAACAATGTCTGCCGCACCCGAAGTGATTGCCGCGTCCCGGCTCGCAGCCGAACAACTTCCCGCCTACCTGGGGGAGTCGGGATTCGACCCGGTTGGTCTTCCGGTACTGCGCGAAGCGATCGCCCAGCGCTACACCGACCGCGGGCTGCCAACCAGCTCCGACCAGATCATGGTCACCCTCGGCGCTCAGCACGCCATTGCCCTCATCTCGCGCACCCTCATGTCTCGCGGCGACCGCGCCCTGATGGAGAACCCGAGCTACCCGCACGCCCTCGATGCTCTTCGTGCTGCCGGCGCACGACTCGTGCCCGTGGGAGTCTCGACTGAGACGGGGTGGGATGCGCTCGCCGTCGAACAGGCCATCCAGCGCACCAGTCCATCGTTGGCCTACCTCATGCCCGACTTTCACAACCCCACCGGGCAGTCGATGCCCGATGAACTTCGCGGAAAGCTGCTGGAGCTCGCTGCGCGTCACGGCACGGCGGTAATCGCCGACGAGACGATGGCCGAACTCGACCTTGATGGCACTGGTAACCGGCTGCCCTTTGCCGCTCACGGCAACGCAATCTCGGTTGGCTCGGTCGGAAAGACGGTGTGGGGCGGGTTGCGCACCGGCTGGATTCGCGCCGATCACGCCACCATTCGTCAGTTGGTTCGTGCTCGCTCGGCAGGAGACCTCGGAACACCGCTGCTCGAACAGCTTGTTGTCACCAACGTTCTCGAAGACTTCCCCTCGATTCTGGATGATCGGCGCACGTCACTGCGTGCTGGCCGCGAGCACCTCTCCACCCTCCTCGGCGAGCACCTGCCGAGCTGGCATATGCCCCACACTCCCGGTGGAATGACCGCCTGGGTCGGGCTCGGGCAACCGGTCAGCTCCCAGTTGGTGTTAGCGGCACGCAACGAAGGCCTCGTAATCGCGGCCGGTCCACGCTTCGGCATGGATGGGGCATTTGAGCGATTCCTCCGCATCCCCTTCAGCGGCAATGCAGCGGAATTGGAGCGGGGCGTCTCAGCGCTTGCCGCCGCCTGGTCGACGGTAATGCGGCATCCGTTCTCGCCGGCAAGTAGCGAACTCGCCAACGTGGTCTAACGCAGATGTAATCTCGCGAGAGTACGTGGCAAACGTCTAGTGCTGAGAGAATCGATCTAACCCAGAAGTGGTTTTGCGACCGCACCCGCGTTTGACAGCAACGAAAGTTCCCTCGTGCACCTGCTCTCCGTTTTCTCTTTGCGCAACCGAGCCCTCATCGCGCTTGTCACGATCGTCATCGGAATCTTCGGTGGCATCGCGCTGACGTCACTCAAGCAAGAGCTCATCCCGTCGCTGTCGCTTCCACAGATTTTCATCATCTCGACCTACCCCGGTGCTTCACCCGCTGTTGTCGACAAAGACCTCTCTGCCCCGATCGAGGCAGCCATTCAGGGCGTTCCCGGTCTCGAATCGACAACGGCGACGTCGAACTCCAACTTCTCAAACATCTCGGCATCGTTCGAATACGGCACCAACATTGCGACCGCAGAGCAGAAGATCCAGCTCGCCATCAACCGGCTCTCAGGCCAGTTGCCCGACTCCGCTGACACCCAGGTCCTAACCTTCAACTTCACCGATCTACCCGTTGTGCAGATTGCTGTCTCCAGTGATCTCGACGCTCGCGAACTGTCACGCAAGCTCGAAGCATCCACTCTGGTCGATCTCAAAAAGTTGGATGGCGTCAGTGATGCAAGCCTGCTCGGTACATCTACGCAGCGTGTTGTCATCACGCCCGCCCCTGAGAAGCTCTTTGCGAACGGGCTTACCAACCAAGACATTCGCGCGGCTCTTGACGACAACGGTGTGCTGTTGCCGGCTGGTGAAATTACGGAGGACGGCCAGACCCTCACTGTGCAGGCGGGTAACCGCATCACGTCGACTGACGCGATCGCTGCCCTGCCGCTACTGGGCGGAACCAACACCGACGTAGTGACCCTTGACGATGTTTCGAGCATCGAAGTGATCGACGATCCGGCCACCGGAATCTCGCGCGTTAACGGTGACGATGCGCTCACGGTTGCCATCACCAAGAGCCCCGCGGGCAACACCGTCGCCGTTTCGCAGGCGGTCAACGAGCTCATTCCTGAGTTGGAGAGTGCGCTCGGAAGCAACACACAATTCACTGTTGTCTTTGACCAGGCACCGTTCATCGAAGAATCCATCAACAGCCTGACCACCGAAGGACTGCTCGGACTCGTCTTCGCCGTAATCGTGATCCTGGTGTTCCTACTGTCGATTCGCTCGACGCTCGTCACCGCGATCTCAATCCCCGCATCCGTGCTCATCACCTTCATTGGGATGCAAGTCTCGGGATACACGCTCAACATCATCACCCTCGGTGCGCTCACGATCTCGATCGGACGAGTGGTGGATGACTCCATCGTCGTGATCGAGAACATCAAGCGCCACGTATCGCTTGGTGAGCCGAAACTGCAGGCCATTCAGACGGCGGTGAAAGAGGTAGCGGGAGCCATTACGGCATCCACCGTGACGACAATTGCGGTGTTCTTGCCGCTCGCGCTCGTCGGAGATATCACCGGTGAACTGTTCCGGCCATTCGCTCTCACTACAGCGATAGCGCTCGCCGCATCGCTATTCGTGTCGCTCACGATTGTTCCCGTGTTGGCCTACTGGTTCCTCGGGAACAAGGTTGCGCCGCGTCACACTGAGGAAGCTGTCGAGCACGCTCATGCGGTCAGCGTTCCGCAGCAGGAGAAGACAACGGCGCTGCAGCGTGGATACCTCCCGGTGATTAAGTGGACGCTGAAGCGCCCGGTTGCGACCCTGCTCACGGCGGTACTTCTGCTCGGGGGCACTGTTGCCCTCGTTCCCTTCATGAAGACCAACTTCATTGGGGACAGCGGGCAAAACACGCTCACCGTCAGCCAAACGTTGCCGCTCGGTGCCAGCCTTGAGGCGCGCGATGTCGCAGCCAAGAAGGTTGAAGATGTACTGATCGCGCTTGACGGTGTCGACACCGTTCAACTTTCGATCGGCTCAAGCGGCGGTTCGCTGCGCGCGGCATTCTCGGGCAGCGGTGCAAGCTCCTTCTCGCTCACGACCGACCCCGAGGCGGATCAGGTCGAGTTGCAAGCGGCTGTGCGTGATGCCGTCGCAGAGATTGACGACGCTGGAGAGGTGACCCTTGCTGCAGCATCCAGCGGCTTCGCCTCAAGCGACATCGAGATCAATATCACCGCGACAAGCGATTCTGAACTTCGCGAAGCATCGGATGCCCTGCTCGAGCAGGTGCGCGACCTTGATGTGGTTGCCGAAGCCACCAGCAACCTTTCGGAGCAGCAGCCCTTCATCGAAATCACGGTTGACCGCGCGAAGGCGGCCAAGCTCGGCCTCAGCGAAATCGCTGTCGGTGGGATTGTCGCCGGCGCAATGAATCCGAGCGCGGTCGGCAGCGCCGTCATCGACGAGGCAACGCTTTCAATCTACATTCTCAACGAGGCGGCCCCCCTCACCGTTGAGGAGCTGCGCTCCTTCTCCATCCCCAGCGCGGCCGGGCTGGTCCCTCTCACCGATGTGGCAACTGTGGCCGTAGAAGACGGGCCGGCGAGTATCACTTCGGTGAAGGGCGTACGCAGTGCGACCCTCAGTGTCACACCGGGCAGTGACGACGTGGGTACGGCATCCGCTCTGGTTGCCGCTGCTGTCGATGAGGCCGAGTTGCCTGCTGGTGCTTCGGCTGAGCTCGGTGGTGTTGCCACGGAGCAGACGGATGCGTTCCAGCAGCTGGGGCTGGCACTCTTGGTGGCCATCCTCATCGTCTATGTCGTGATGGTTGCGACGTTCAAGAGTCTGCGCCAACCGCTGCTGCTGCTTGTTTCGGTGCCGTTCGCGGCAACCGGCGCGATTGCGCTTCAGGTGATCTCAGGTATCCCGCTCGGTGTTGCGTCGCTGATCGGTGTGCTCATGCTCATCGGCATCGTCGTGACAAACGCGATCGTGCTCGTTGACTTGATCAACCAGTACCGAGTGAAGGGGATGCGCGCCCGCGAAGCAATTATCGAGGGTGCATCGCGCCGACTCCGCCCGATTCTGATGACGGCTGCGGCGACAATCTTCGCGCTCTTGCCGCTCGGCATTGGTCTCACCGGTGAGGGCGGATTCATCTCTCAGCCGCTCGCGATCATCGTGATCGGTGGACTCGTCTCCTCGACACTGCTGACCCTGGTGGTGCTGCCCGTTCTTTACTACCTGGTCGAAGGTGCCAAGGAACGTCGTGAGGACCGCAAGGCTGCGGGCATCGATCGCAAGAGTCGTCGGGCTGCCACAAAGCCTCCTCGTGAGGCTGGTTCGGTAGTGACCGCGCGCTAGCGTTTCTGGCACGCCCATTCCCCTCGGTGCCCTAGGCTAATCTCAGGGAAATGGAGATTCTGTCATGAACGATGCTGGGGGAAACAGTACCGTCGGTCACTCAATTCCGGTGCCGGTCGTGCGCTCGGGTGGCTTCGCTTGGGCTCAAAAGCGGTGGCCAGAGATTCCTACACTGAAATATGGCCCGCCGCCGCTGATTACAAAGCTTCCAGTGGCCTTGCACTTGCTCATTGCGCTGTTCGTGTTGGCAGCTCTCGCAAGCGCGGTTGTGTACGCGATCGAATTCTTCGCGCGAGCAGACATGGACCCATTGCCTAGCGCCGTATTAGGGCTGACGCCGCTAGCTGCGACGGCGGGCGTGCTCGCTGTCGGGCTTCGTCGGATAGACCTAGCGAGCGGCCTGTCGAGTCTGCTCTTTGCGTCATTCGCGATCGTGTTGAGTTTGGGTTCGTTCTTCATGAGTATCCCTGCCCTCGTTTGGCCAGACGGGCCGTCCGGCATGTTTACTGCTTTCGAAGTCCACAATTTAATCGTTCTGGTTGCGAACTTGATCGTGCTGGCTTTAGGCGCAACTACGTGGCGAATATTAGATAGACGAGTTTCGCACTTTGCAGCCCTGCGCGATGGGTATATGTCTGCCTTCCGCACCGCTAATCCTGATGGACGGCGACAGCGAAAATTCGCTCGTAGTCATACCAACCTCGATGACGATTCAAGGAAACTCGAACGTCGTGTCGCGGTTGCGGAACGGCGTACGGCTCCGCTGCTTGAGCAGTTGCTTCTGATGCCGGGTGTCGCAATCATCGAAGGCCTGCATTTTCCGGGAGTGCCAAACGCCCACGTTGGCCACGCGATAGTTGCGAGCAACCAGATCGCCCTGATCGATTCCTATTTGTGGCTACCGGGCGAGTACCACATGGATTCGTGGGGTCGCGTCCTGCGCGACGGCAAGATCGACGAGAACATTGACGTGAAAACCGGAGTCGCGGCTGAACGATATGCCTTCAATCGCCCCAGCTTGGAGATTCGGGCATGGGCAGTGGTGCATTGCTTGACCGACGGCGAGCTCGCTATCTCCTGTGACCCCGGCAACGAGATGCACCTCGTTAGTGCGGATGACATGCTTGAACAGGTGGGCGACTGGTTGGCACCTGTCGGCGAGATCGTAGATCTCTTTCCGCTGCAGTTCGCAGTCGACTCACGCCGCGATTAGAAACGGAGCTACCTGCTGTGAACTTTTTTCCTACCGATATCGAGCTGTCTCTATTCTCGATGACGGTCTTCGCAGTCGGGACCTTGTTGGCGTATGCGCTGATCCGGGCCGCCGTCGTCGGAGCCCTGCGCGACCACCATAAGTGGGTGGAACGTCGCGATGCGAAGACATTTAAGCCCGTGCTGACCCAAAGCAGCGATCTCCCGTTTGGCCACCGGCCGTAAAGTACGCACCGCGAGCGAGCGAATGACCCGCTCGCTGGGGTCCGGCATCCATTCGCCCCTCGCTATCGAGCCTGCGATGGAGTAACGTAGTTAGGTCGGCTCAAGACAGCGCGAAATCTCGCGTAAGGGTTTGTAAGTCTTGCGGGCCGGTTTGTCAGCCAATCCAGCTGATGACAATCACACGAATGTATGTGACGGCCTCGGTCAAAGACTGCCCGGGTTCAGAAGTGCAGTGCACGAATGCTCACGTTAGTTCTTTTTAGTAGGAACTTGTGAGCGTTAGCGTGCGCGCGTGCTCCACGCACTAGATGTGTTCCATCTACGAATAACCCGGAAAGAACAATGCCTAATTTCAATAAACCTGCCACAGGCCGTGGTAACAAAAACTTCAAGTCCGCCCCTAAGGGTGGCAGCGGAGCACGCAGCGAAGGCCACCGTGGCTACCGTGCCGACCAGGGTGAAGCACCCAAGCGTCGTTGGAGTGCGGATGACCGTGCCGAGCGCACCGGTGACCGTCGCCCAGGCGCAGCGCCCCGTGGTGGACGCGGTGATGATCGTCGCCCCGACTGGACTCCTCGCGAGAAGCCAGCACGTGGTGGACGCCCCGAAAATGGCGACCGCAACGACCGTCCCTCCTACGGTGACCGCCCGCAGCGCAACGAACGTGGCGCATACGGTGACCGCCCCCAGCGTGACGCACGCCCCGAGCGCGGCGGCTACAGCGACCGCCCCCAGCGCACCGAGCGTCCCTCCTACGGAGACCGTCCCGAGCGTGGCGGACGCCCCGCGAACGGCGACCGCAACGAGCGCCCGCAGCGTAACGAGCGTCCTTCGTACGGTGACCGTCCTGACCGTGGTGGCTCCGCCGGTCGCACTGAGCGCCCGTCATACAACGATCGCGCCCAGCGCACCGAACGTCCCGCCTACAACGACCGCGCCCAGCGTTCAGAGCGTCCGTCATACAACGATCGCAACGACCGTGGTGCACGTCCGTCCTACAACGACCGCAACGATCGCCCGCAGCGTTCAGAGCCTCGCGAAAGCTCCTACTACCCGAACCGTGACGCTAAGTCGTCGCATTCGCAGCAGGAAGATGTTGTTCTTGAGCGTCTCGTAGCCAAAGCAGTTACCGCGAGCGACATTGAGGGCAAGTCCTTCATCGACCTCGGTATCGGCTCGAACATTTCGCGTCAGCTCGCATCCATGGGTGCAGAGTCGCCGTTCCCCATTCAGGCAGCAACCATCCCCGACGTTCTCGCCGGCAAGGATGTTCTTGGCCGCGGAAAGACCGGATCGGGCAAGACCATTGCATTCGGTGCACCCCTCGTTGAGCGCCTCATGGAAAACAATGGTGGCAAGGACCGTCAGATGGGCCGCAAGCCGCGCGCCCTCATCCTGGCGCCGACCCGTGAGCTTGCTCAGCAGATCGACCGCACCATTCAGCCCATCGCTCGCAGCGTTGGCCTGTTCACCACGACCATCGTGGGTGGCGTTCCCCAGTACAAGCAGGTTGCAGCCCTGACCCGTGGTGTCGATGTCATCATCGCGACCCCCGGTCGGGTTGAAGACCTCATCGAGCAGGGTCGCCTCGACCTCAGCCAGGTGAAGGTTACTGTTCTCGACGAAGCAGACCACATGTGCGACCTCGGGTTCCTTGAGCCAGTGCAGCGCATTCTGCGTGAGACGAGCAAGGGCGGCCAGAAGTTGCTGTTCTCGGCAACCCTCGATAAGGGTGTTGCCACTCTCGTCAAGGAGTTCCTTGTTGACCCGGCCGTGCATGAGGTTGCTGGCGAAGACCAGGCTTCTTCTACGATCGACCACAAGGTTCTGCTCATCGAACAGCGCGAAAAGCGTGCGATCATCAAGCAGCTTTCTGCTGGCTCGGGCAAGACTCTCGTCTTCACTCGCACGCGTGCGTTCGCTGAAGAGATGGCTGAATTCTTGAGCATGGGTGGAACTCCGGCAACGAGCCTCCACGGAGATCTCAACCAGTCGCGTCGTACCCGCAACCTGCAGATGCTCACGAGCGGCAAGGTCAACGTGCTCGTCGCGACAGACGTTGCAGCCCGCGGCATCCACGTGGATGACATCAGCCTCGTTATTCAGGCCGATGCCCCTGAGGAGTACAAGACGTACCTGCACCGTTCTGGCCGTACCGGTCGCGCCGGCAAGGTCGGAACCGTTGTCACGCTCATTAACCGCAACCGTCGTCGCAAGATGGACGAACTGCTCGGCCGTGCGGAGATCGATGCAGAGTCGATCGATGTTGCTGCCGGCGACGCGGTCATCGACAAGTTGGCTGCGCTCTAACCAGCACTCAGCTCAATCCAGCATACGAAAGCCCCGGATGCCCCCACTCGCGTGGTCGGCATCCGGGGCTTTTGCTGTCTTGAGTTCGCGCCGCCACAGCACGACGATAATGCTCGTGAATCATAGTTATTCACTGTGCAGTGAATAACGCGCAAACGGGTGTAAAACGAGCAGCCGAATGATCCGGCCACAAGGTCCAGATGCGCTAGGTTGCGAACAATCAATTGTGGCGCGACCTTCTAAATTGGTATCAATAATGATACTATGAAATGTGGCAAGTGTAGAGAAGTTGTTGGCGCAGATGCGGAGCGCGCCGAAAGGTGTGAGGTTCGCGGATCTTGTGAAGGTCTGCGATAAGTACTTCGGAAAGCCGCGTCAAGAAGGTACCTCGCACAGGGTGTACCGAATGCCATGGCAGGGTGACCCGCGTGTGAACATTCAAAATGATCACGGCAAGGCCAAGCCCTATCAGGTGCGACAGGTGCTGGCGGCAATCGAGAAATTGGAAGGAGAAAGACCGTGAAGACCGTGAATGCAGAGCACTACACCTACCGAGTGCGGTGGTCTCCTGAGGATGAGGCGTTTATTGGTACCGTGGCCGAGATGCCGTCGCTGTCGTGGGCAGGCGACAAATCGGATGACGCTTTCCGAGGCATCCAAACTCTGGTCAAAGATGTCCTTGACGACATGCTCGACAGCGGTGAGACCCCACCCGAGGCGATCGCGGATCGTACTTACTCGGGCAAATTCATGGTGCGCGTCACCCCTGAGTCGCATCGACAGCTCGTCATCGACGCGGCCGAACAAAACGTCTCCCTCAACCGCCTGGCTGCGAGCCGCCTCGTCCACTAACGATCGAGACAGGGGGTTCCTCCGTGCCCATCGAACGCCTTGGTCCCCAAGGCCAGCATCTCGCGGGGGACGGGTGGTGCGAGATTTCGGTGCCAGCAGTCGAGCCTTCTATCGAGGCATTCAGTCAGCGCCGCATCCCCGCTTCGTTTTGTGCTGTCGATTTCGGAAAGTAAAGCTAGCAAACATAATTGTGGCGGTCGTCGCAAAAGTGCAATAGGGTGTCGTCATGTCGGATACTCGAAGCGAACGCGCCCTAGAAGACGAGATTGTCACCGACTTTAGCGAGCGGATGTCGTATGGCGCGTACCTAGAACTCGACACGCTGCTGAGCGCGCAGACCCCGCAGAGCAAACCCGAGCATCACGATGAGATGTTGTTCATCATCCAGCATCAGACCACTGAGCTGTGGCTGAAGCTCGTGATTCACGAACTCACCTCGGCACGCGACTTGATCGCCAACGACAACCTCTCGATCGCGCTCAAACGCATCGCGCGGGTGAAGCACATCCAACGCACCCTCACCGAGCAGTGGTCAGTGCTCGCAACGCTCACCCCGAGTGAGTATTCGCAGTTCCGCGACTACCTGGGCAGCTCATCTGGCTTCCAGTCGTATCAGTACCGCGCGGTCGAGTTTCTGCTCGGCAACAAAAACGCGGGCATGCTGAAGGTCTTCGAAGCGCACCCCGAAGCGCACGCCCTGCTCAGCAAGCTGCTCGCCGAGCCCAGCGTCTACGACGAGTTTTTGCGCTACCTCTCCCGCCACGGCTACGACATCCCGGACGCCGTGCTCAACCGCGATGTCACCCGCGGCTACGAGCAAAACGATGACCTCATCGAGACCTTCCGCCACATCTACGACAACGAAAGCGAACACTGGCTCGCCTACGAAGCCTGCGAAGAGTTCGTCGACCTCGAAGACAACTTCCAACTGTGGCGCTTCCGTCACATGAAGACAGTGATGCGCATCATCGGCATGAAACGTGGCACTGGCGGATCAAGCGGTGTCGGGTTCCTGCAAAAAGCACTCGACCTCACCTTCTTCCCCGAGCTCTTCGCAGTGCGTACCGAGATTGGGCGCTCGTGACCCCAGCCGAAAGTCCACCCGAAGAACCACACGAGAGCTCGGCAGCCGCTGCCCCGCCGTCGCCCCCTGAGCACGGTGCCACGGTTGAGTATGCGATCGATGCCTATTGGCTGCGCGACTGGCACGGGCCAGCCACAGTCAGAGTCAACGCGCACGGAATTTCAGTAGCACCGGATGCCCCGGCCGCCACCGCGCGGAAGCTTCCGGGAGTGCTGCTGCCTGGGTTTCGCGACTCTCACGTGCACCTCGGCCTGACTGAGCCGCGCGCTCTGATCGCTGGCGGTCTCGCAGCGGTCGACGATTTGGGTGGCGACCCTGCTCGCTTGGCTGAATGGGAAGCGGATGACGCGGTGCCGGCGCTGCGCTATGCGGGCGCGTTCATCACCGCTCCCGGCGGCTACCCATCGCAGCGTGCGTGGGCTGCCGCGCTCGCCGTGCGCGAAGTCGCGACGAGCGAGCAAGCAGTTGTGGCGGTAGCGGAGCAGGTTTCTGCGGGCGCCACGATGGTGAAAATTGCGCTGAACAGTGACGATGGTCCCGTCATTGACGACGCAATCTTGAGTGCTCTTGTCGAGTATGCGCACAGCAGGGGGTGCGAAGTTGTTGCTCACGTGCAGGGGGCAGGCCAGGCGTTGCGGGCTTTTGAGGCTGGCGTTGATCGCCTCGCGCACACTCCCTGGACCGAGCGGCTCGACGACGCGCTGATCACGGCGATGGCTCAGAATGATGCGCGATTTTCGGCCGGGCGACACTCCTGGGTGAGTACCCTCGACATCCACGGCTATGGTCACGGCGGCAGCGATTTTGAGGTCGCGAGCGACAATCTGCGCCGCTTTCACAGCGCCGGTGGCATCGTTCATTACGGCACGGACCTGGGCAATGGTGATCTGCCAGCCGGTCTCAACCAGCGCGAACTTGAAGCGCTCCACAACGCTGGAGCGCGCGACGATTCGCTCTTGCGGGCGCTCTGCCTGACTAGCTTCGGTGCGGTCGCCAGCTACCTGCCTACCCTTCCCGACGCTGACACTGATCTCGCCGAATGGCTGATGACCGCAACCGTAGTATCCGCACCCGAACTAATGAGGACCAGATGACGACCACTCTCGGCGCTACCGCTTCGGACGCCACCGCGAGGGACGCTGCCGACCCGCTTCGCGCCTTCCCAAGCAAGTTTGTGCGCTCACCAGAAGTTCGCGCGTACCTCGACGGCAACTCACTCGGTCGTCCAACCACGGCGAGTGCCGAACAATTGGCCTCATTCGTGAGCGAGCAGTGGGGCGGTCGCCTCATCCGTGGTTGGGATGAAGCGTGGTACGAACTGCCTCTCACCCTTGGCGACAGACTGGGGCGCGCAACTCTCGGCGCCGCTGCAGGGCAAACCTTTATCGGCGATTCCACTACCGTCGTTCTGTACAAACTCATCCGGGCCGCGCTCGGTGCACGCCCCGAGCGCAGCGAGATCGTCATCGACACCGGCAACTTTCCGACCGACCGCTACCTTGTTGAGGGCATCGCCGCCGAACTCGGCAAGACCCTGCGTTGGATCGACCCGCCGGTCGAGGGCGGGGTTACTGCAGACGATGTGAGCGCAGCGCTCAGCGAGAACACCGCCCTCGTCGTGATCAGTCATGTTGCCTACCGCTCCGGCTACCTCGCCGACATGCCAGGAATTACCGCGCTAGCCCACGAAGCCGGTGCGCTCGTGCTGTGGGACCTGTGCCACTCCGCCGGAGTCGTCGAAACTCAACTCGACGACTGGGGCGTCGATCTCGCCGCCGGCTGCACCTACAAATACCTCAACGGCGGGCCAGGCTCCCCAGCCTTTGGCTATGTGCGCGCAGAACACATCGAGAGCATGACCCAACCGATACAGGGGTGGATGGGCAGCAG
>Ga0307487_1001331_pt1 | contig 17507 bp, 14 predicted proteins | sample CBIW12metaG_FD_203665 | JGI IMG/M metagenome (GOLD analysis project Ga0307487, IMG submission 203665) | Sea-ice brine microbial communities from Beaufort Sea near Barrow, Alaska, United States - CBIW 1.2 | ecosystem: Environmental > Aquatic > Marine > Coastal | place: USA: Alaska | collected... | reverse complement strand
ACAAGAGCTATTAAACAAAACCCGGAAAACACTACTAAGCGCTGATGGACGGTAAGGCGCATAACGTGAACTACCTCTCGAAACGTTCACGCTGAGCATAAGTCATGATCATGACAGTTTTGTTTCAGTGGCGAGCGTTCCAGAACCATTCTTTAAATATAATCAAATCTTTCAATACTTTAAAGGCGCGACGTCAATGAACTGCGGAGGGGGGGGGCTTTCACAAGTCAGCCTGACTAGAGCTTGCCGTTCAAACCAACTGCGAGCAGGTACGACAATTCATCGTAGAAGGTGGGGTTGGATTGGGTGTCGCCATAGCCGGCACGAGATAAACGACCAATCCCTCCACGCCATGAAGTTCAGGTATTCGTAAGCTGCAAACAGGCTAAACTTGTCATCTGATCGCGCCTTATTGAACAGTGTGCTCGCACTGTCATAATCTCGCCTGGCGTAACCCACGGTTAACACCAGGCTGTGTTTGCCCCGAATATTCAACCAGCTGATACCGGCGCCATCGGCATCATGTTGAATGTAAATGACCGAAGGTATCAGTGCGTATTCCAGACCAAGGTTGTCGCTGATTCCACGGCAAAGCCGCCATCCCGGCAGGTTGCCTGAATCACCCCATCAGCTTCATTTCCCGAGCAAGCCGCATCATAAAACACGCATTCATTACTGTGGTTGGATAGTCTGGCCCCGGATGATTGAGCTTCAGAATATGTGTGGACGGCGTACCCGCTTCCGGTTCATAGATTTCGTCCCCGTCCAGAACGATTTACATTTTGTATTGAGCTCCGGCCAGCGACATCCACTTTGGAGAGTCTTTCTCTAAAGAAGATCTGGGTACAAGCGCAGGATAGTTCGATCAGGCCAGGTCATCAACTTGTCACGTGAACGACACGGTTTTGTCACGCGCAGGGAATAACGTTGCATCGTAAGTCGCAATACAGCGAGCTTACTTATTGCAAAAGGTGATCTCATGGCGTCTGTGCAATCCCGTGACACGATGCTTCGCATTGAGGATGTCGGGGTAACATACCCCGGCAATGTTCTCGCACTTCGGCCCACCACCGTTGAATTCCATAAGGGCGAGTTCACGGTTTTACTCGGTCTCTCCGGCGCAGGTAAATCCTCATTACTGCGCGCGCTCAATCACCTGGTGCTGCCCACCACGGGCACGGTGATCTCCGCCGAGTTTGGTGCTCTCAATACCCAAAAAACAGTACGCCAACATCGGTGTAAAACCGCCATGGTGTTCCAGCACCACCAACTCATCGAACGGCACACCGCGCTTCAGAATGTCCTGACCGGGCGGCTTGCCTACCAAAGCACCTGGCGCAGCCTATTTCCTCAGCCGAGACACGAACTGGAGCTTGCCCTGCACTGCCTGGATCGCGTTGGACTGGCCGACAAGGCCCTTGCCAGAGCAGATCAGCTTTCCGGAGGACAGCAACAACGGGTGGGTATTGCCCGTGCCTTGGCCCAGCAGCCTTCCATGATTCTGGCAGACGAGCCTGTCGCCAGCCTGGACCCGGCAACCTCGGAACGGGTGCTCACACTCCTGAAGGATATCTGTCGCGAAGACGGCATTACCGCCGTTATTTCCCTGCACCAACTGGATTACGCGCAACGGTTCGCCGACCGCATCATCGGCCTGGCGAATGCCCGGATTGTTTTCGATGCGGCCCCGGCGCAGCTAAAACAATGCAACTTCGACGATATATACCACTGTGCGTCCGAATCGGCGCCCGCCCACAGTGAGCCGACCGCACCCCAACCCACCAACCGCGCAACAAACTACCCAAAAAAGCAACTGGAGATAGCTCAATGAAACCGTTATTCAACGTTTTTTTCGTAATCAGTCTGATGATGGGAATGACCATGCAGGCCTCGGCCGCAAACTCGGACCCAGACCTGTTAAAAGTCGCCCTGCTTCCGGATGAAAACGCATCCGAGTTGATCAAGCGCAACCAGCCACTGAAAGACTATCTTGAAAGCACGCTTGGCAAGGAAGTGGAATTGATTGTCACTACCGATTATTCCTCAATGATTGAAGCCATGCGTTTCGGCCGTATTGACCTGGCCTACTTTGGCCCGCTGTCTTACGTGATGGCAAAGAGCAAAAGCGACATAGAACCCTTTGCTGCCATGATAGTGGATGGCAAGCCCACCTACCGTTCCATCCTTATTGCGAACGCTGAATCAGGTGTTGAATCTTACGCCGATATCAAGGGCAAGAAAATGGTCTACGGCGATCGTGCTTCTACCTCTAGCCACCTGATCCCGAAAACCGTACTGCTGGAGTCCGCTGGTCTAAAAGCAGGCAGGGACTATGAAGCCCATTTCGTTGGCAGTCATGATTCCGTTGCGGTGAACGTGGCGAATGGCAATGCCGAAGCTGGAGGCCTGTCAGAAGTCATATTCCAGCATGTTATAGATCGCGGGCTGATTGACCGGGACAAGGTCAGGATTCTGGGTTACAGCGGAGAGTTTCCCCAATACCCATGGGCGATGCGATCCAATCTGAACCCGGAGCTCAAGGAAAAGATTCGCAACGCTTTTCTCAGTATTGATGACGAGGAAATCTTGAGCAATCTCAAAGCCGAGGGCTTTGCCGCGATCCAAGATTCCGACTATGACGTGATCCGCAAAATGGGCAGCCTGCTCAACCTTGATTTCGCGAAGATGTAAGGGGCGCTATGACTCACACTACGACGGAATTGGCGGCACTGTCGCCGGCTCCGTCGGCTTCCGTGCTGGACGACTATGCACGGGGCTGGCGGGGAAAGCTCAGACAAACAGGCCTCTTATTGGCCGTGATTTTCATTGCCAGCTGGTACGTGGGGCTGTTCGATTTCCAGACCCTCGCCAATGGCGTACCCGCTATCGGCACCCTACTGGGAGAATCACTACCTCCCGACTTCAACAATGTAATGGACTGGGTCTCGCCCCTGATCGACACCCTGGCCATGAGCATTGCCGGCACGGCAATCGCGGTCACCGCGTCCATACCCCTGGCATTCTTGGCGGCTCGTAATACCTCGCCCAATCCAGTCGTATTCCACGTAACCCGCACCATCCTTAATGCCCTGCGCTCAGTGCCTGAACTGATCATGGGTATTATTTTCGTCGCCGCCGTTGGCTTTGGCGCCTTGCCGGGGGTACTTGCCTTGGGCCTTCACTCGATCGGAATGGTGGGGAAATTCTTTGCGGAGGCGATAGAGCATGTGGATGAGGCTCCGGTAGAAGCCGCCAATGCGGCTGGTGCGACACGGCTACAGGTCCTCTATCACGCAGTACTGCCGCAAGTTCTTCCGCAATTTGCCGATGTCTCCATCTACCGCTGGGAATACAACTTTCGCGCATCCACCGTGATGGGCATGGTCGGTGCCGGCGGTATCGGCTTTGAACTCATGGGTTCACTGCGAATCATGCAATATCAGGAGGTCAGCGCCATTCTGATTGTTATTCTGCTGATGGTGACGCTGGTAGACAGCCTGAGCGGCCACCTCCGTAAAAAATTCAAGTAGGGACACTGAATGAAACCAAAAGTTGTTATTACCCACAGAGTTCACGACAGTGTTCTAGCCAGCTTGGAGCCTCACTGCGAACTGATTACAAACCAGTCAGCCCATACCTTGTCCGTGGATTCGGTGAAGGCTCGCGCAGCGACGGCCGATGCCTTGATGGCGTTTATGCCAGACCGTGTCAGCAATGAATTCCTGCTGGCCTGCCCCAATTTGAAGGTTGTCGGCGCCGCTTTAAAAGGATTCGATAACTTTGACGTAAACGCCTGTACCCGCCGGGGGGTCTGGCTGACCTTCGTACCCGATTTGCTGACCGTGCCAACGGCAGAGCTAACCATCGGGTTGACCATCGGTCTGATTCGCCAGATTCGGGCGGCGGATGACTTTGTCCGCTCTGGCAACTTCCGGGGCTGGCAGCCCCAGTTTTACGGCCTGGGAGTTGAGGGCTCGACCATTGGCATCGTCGGCATGGGTGCGATCGGCAAAGCGGTGGCGACGAGACTCCAAGGCTGGGGTGCAACGCTACTTTATTCTCAACCCGAGGCCTTACCAGCGGCAGAAGAAGCGGCGCTGGCCGTTTCCAGGTCAACCTTTGATGAACTGCTTGCCACATCCGACATTATAATTCTGGCACTTGCCTTAAACAAACAGACCTTGCACGCCATCAACGCCGAACGTCTCAGCCTGATGAAACAGGGGGCGTTTTTGATTAACCCTTGCCGGGGTTCGGTCGTGGATGAAGCATCCGTATTGCAGTCACTGACGTCCGGGCAACTTGGAGGGTATGCAGCAGATGTATTTGAGATGGAAGACTGGGCTAGGGAGGATCGCCCTCAAAGGATCGATCCCGCTCTGCTGGCGCACCCGCGCACGCTATTCACAGCTCACATCGGCTCCGCCGTCAAAGACACAAGGCTGGCCATCGAACAGCGCGCCGCCGATAACATCCTTCAGGGCCTGAGAGGCGATCGGCCCCGGGACGCGGTCAATTCACCGGTCACACAGAAGGGGACGGAATGCTGAATCTGGTCTGGCTTAAAAGCTTTATAACCCTCGTCCAGAACCGGAGCTTCCAAACAGCCGCCAAAAACCTGGGAATCGCCCAGCCCACAATCTCCCAGCACATCCAAAAGCTTGAAGAACAGCTGGACGTGTTGCTCATCCGGCGTGGGAAATCTGGCTGTGAACCGACGAAGGCCGCACTGGTGCTGCTGCCTTTCGCCGCCAGCATGCTGGGTCTGGACCAGCGGGCCCGGGAAGCAATTGCCGGCACAAGTTTTCGGGTGGGCGCGAGCTCCAATATCGGCATCTACATGCTTCAGCCTTACGTGCGCTCATTCAAAGACAGCAAGGCGGCTCCCAGCGTTAAACTGGTTATTGACAACAACCCCGCCATCGCCAGCCAACTGACCCGCGGCGAACTGGATATAGCGGTTATGGAATGGTGGAACCCCAAGCCCGGTTTCGAGGCGCGTGACTGGAAACAGGAGCCAGTGGTGGTGATCGTTCCGCCGGATCATCCCTGCGCTAGGCTGAGCGAGATAGACCGGGAAACCCTCGCAGGCATGACGCTACTCGGTGGAGAGCCCGGCACCGGCACCGGCCGGCTCTTAGCAACTTTTTTTGGCGACAACGGACCTTTCCCCGAAGTGTCCATGCAACTGGGCAGCACGGAAGCGGTAAAACAGGCCGTCAAGGCAGGTCTTGGCATTTCACTTGTTCTAGCAGCGGCCGTCAGCGAGGAAGTCAGGGCTGGCACTTTGCGGGCCATTCCGATCAGTGGTCCGGGTTTAGCTAAAGAACTGATGGTCATCTTTCCTGATGACATTGCCCGGCATCCGCCGATTGCCAACTTTATAAGCCATTTGTGCCATCGTGATTCGATCATGGACAGGCACAGTGGACGGTAGTCCAAATACTCGGCTTGACGCCATTCGCTATCCGTTGCGTTATTAAGCAGCAATTTTGTCCCAGAAATGAAAAAACCCCTGATTTTCTATAAGAAAATCAGGGGTTTTAAGTTGGCGGAGAGAGAGGGATTCGAACCCTACGGTTCAGAAGGACAATCGTGGACAGTCGAGGAAAATCAGAAGGTTATAATTTAAAGGTCAGCCTTGAAAGGATAGGAACGGACAGCGTTTAGGCCCATTTAGGGCCCAAGGTCAGACACGTACATTCAACATCGCGGCCTTTTCACAAGAAGGCCACTAGAAAACCTGCGGCGCGTTAGGAGAGCAGCGTGTGTCGGCCGTTATTACCTTTGTGGAAGCCCTGCCAGGAATTCCTCGTCCAGGACGTCCACCGGACCGGGACTGCTGAACAGATTGCCTTGCAGTTGGTCGCACGCATTGCAGCAATCTCAGCAATCTCAGCAATCCCAGCACGGGTCAGGCCAATACGATGTTCATAAGCATAGTAGACTGAGTGTCCCAGCAGTCGCCTTTGCGGCTCATGCCAAAGTGGTTTATGGATATGACCAGCCCAGTTAAGGAATAATACGCTGAAACTGGAGGACGTATATGACTAAACGAAAGCTGCTGAGAAGGCACTTTTGCGGGGCCGATTAACTAGTATACCGACACTGGCCATCGTTGCTCCATCCGTGGGTCAAAGTGCTGCACTAATTCAATGAAACCAAGAACAGAGCAAGAGGAAGCAATGACAGAGATTAATGGAAAGCGGTTATCCTATCTTTATGAGGCTGTAACTATGGGGACGATCCGGGCTGCAGCAGATAAGCTCAATATTGCTCCCTCGGCCATCAGCCGGCAAATATCTCTGTTAGAGGAAGAGTTAGCATGCATTCTTATTGAACGGCACCGCAAAGGAGTAGCGCCGACAGATGCTGGTAGTATTATCTTACAGTTTTATCGGGAATCACTTTCCGCTGAAGACGCTTGTGTTTCCAAATTACAGGCGTTGTTGGGATTACAGCGGGGTCATATAAAGTTAGCGGTGGGTGAAGGTTTTGTTGGGGATTTGATGTTGGGCCCATTACCTGAGTTTGCCCGTCTCTATCCGGCGCTGACACTTTCAATCAGTATTGGTGGATCAAACGAAGTGATTCGTCAGGTTGAAGAAGATGAAGCGCATATCGGGCTATTGTTCCATCCCAGCAGTCATCCGCGCATCCGCTCACAAGTTGTCAGTTGTCAGCCAATTTGTATTATTATTTCGCCCGACCACCCGTTAGCCGATCGAAATAAGCCGGTGCAGTTGAAGGAGCTTCTAGAATACCCAGTGGGGCTGGCTGAAAGTCGTTTTGGCGTACGTCAGTTACTAGCGATGGCCGAATTTCAACAAAAAATTCGATTTACCCCTATCCTAACCACTGACTCATTCGCCGTACTAAAGAACTTTGCCCGCTCAAATATGGGGTTTACCTTTCTACCTTATTTTGTAGTGTCCAAAGAAGTGAAAGATGGACATTTGATAGCAATCCCCGTGGACAATACGCTACTAGCAAGCGGTGAAGCTCATATAGTAACTCGGTTGGGTCGTCATCTATCCCAAGGCCCGCATGAATTACTACAGCATCTGACGGCATGGATGAAAGCTATGTAAGCGGGCTGCACGCCGGCAATATCGAGTTGCTGGGCGCTATTTTGAGACAGCTGTGATGCGCCACCGATATTTACGCCCGTCCTTGTCGTAGCCAGAAATGCTGCAGAGCAATCTCGACATCGAATATGCCGTCGATGCCAAACCGAAGACGGCGATTGCGCTCTGCGAAAGCGCAATCGACTTCGTGACCAGGAACATACTCGTGGTGCTGTTTGATGACACCGAATCGGATCAAGCCCATTTTTGGAGCAGCAGCTCAGGCTGATAAAGATGGTGGGGCTCCCAAACTATCTGCAAGCCCAGATCAGAAGTGGGCAATCAACAAGCTGAGTCAGGCGGCTCTGTAGGAAACCCGTTCGATAGTGGCTACAGCAAAGGCGGGCGCTAGCGAACATCGAGAAACTCATTCCGTCCATCGTATCGTTGTTAGCGGCCCACAGTTCTTGGATAGCCGAGTACATCACATCCTTCAGCGCGGTTACGCAGGTCGAGCAGCCACTACCAACATCGAATCACTGAACGAGCGTCTTTATCTCAGTAATGCCTGACATGACATCTTCGCGAATGAGCTGTTCGGCAACGGCGTTGCAGATGCAGACATTGGCGGCTTTCCTGGATTGGCCCATAGAAGTCAATCAATCAGCTCAGCCTTAACCCTGCCAAACGCAGCAATCGCCGTATCGATATCTTCCGCTGTTAACGCCGCACTCATTTGCGTTCGAATGCGCGCCTGGCCTTTCGGCACGACAGGGAAGGAAAATGCGACCACATATACTCCCTCTTTCTGCAATGCCTCCGCGAAGCGCGAAGCGAGTGCAGCATCGCGCAGCATCACGGGAACGATCGGATGCTCGCCGGGTAGCAGCTCAAAGCCCAGTTTCTCCAGTCCCTGCCTGAATCTTGCGGTGTTCTCGCGAAGCTGGCGGCGCAAGGCGCCCGAGTCCATGACGAGGTCAAGTGCCTTGAGGGCACCGGCAACTACCGGAGGTGCAACGCTGTTGGAAAACAGGTAGGGGCGCGAGCGCTGCCTGAGCAGTTCCACGACTTCTCGACGGCCGCTGGTGTAGCCTCCGCTTGCGCCACCAAGCGCCTTGCCCAAAGTACCCGTAGTGATGTCCACTCGATCCATGCATCCACGGTACTCATGGGTTCCCCTGCCCTGTTCACCGATAAAGCCAGTGGCATGGCAGTCGTCAAAATGCACGAGCGCTCCATATTTTTCGGCAAGATCGCAGATCTGGTCCAGCTTTGCGATGTAGCCATCCATTGAAAAAACGCCATCGCTGGTGATCAGCTTGAAGCGTGCGCCGTTTGCATCGGCAAGCTGCAGCTGCGTCTCCAGGTCGGCCATGTCGTTATTGGCATATCGATAGCGGCTGGCCTTGCACAGGCGTATACCATCTATGATGCTGGCGTGATTAAGGGCATCAGAAATAACGGCGTCTTCTGGCCCCAGCAAGGTCTCGAACAACCCACCGTTCGCATCGAAACAGGAGGGATAAACGATCGTGTCTTCCATTCCAAGGAAATCGCTGAGCCTTTGCTCAAGGGTCTTGTGCAGTGTCTGAGTGCCGCAGATGAAGCGCACTGAAGCCATTCCGTAGCCCCATTCGTCCAGGCCCTGTCGCGCTGCTTCCTGCACAGCAGGATGCTGGGCAAGGCCAAGATAGTTGTTCGCGCAGAGGTTCAGTATTTTCGCCCCGGCCATGCCTTCGACACCTACTCGCGAATCCTGTGGCGAAGTCAGTGGTCGTTCCGTTTTATACAGCCCTTCAGCCTTGATGGAATCGAGTTCCTGGTTCAGGTGCTGCTGAAAATTTCCGTACATGTCAGTTCTCGCTTTCTCTAACGTTCGGACCAATCGAGCACGACTTTGCTTGCGCTGCCGGCAAGCAGCGCATCGAAGCCCTGCTGAAACTCGCTGAAATGCAGCCTGTGCGAGATGATCGGTTTCAGATCAAGACCTGAATCAATCATGACCGACATTTTGTACCATGTTTCGTACATCTCGCGGCCGTAGATACCCTTGATGGTGAGCATGTTGAATATGACCAGGTTCCAGTCGATGGTCAGGTCTTGCTCCGGTATGCCGAGCATGGCAATCTTGCCGCCATGACACATGCTGGCGATCAGGTCTCTGAAAGCCGACGCATTGCCGGACATTTCCAGGCCAACATCGAAGCCCTCTGTCATTCCGAGCGATTGCTGTACATCGCCAAGTTTTTCGCGGCTAACGTCTACCACTCTTGTTGCGCCAAGCGTTGTAGCCAGTTCCAGTCGCTTCGGATTTACGTCGGTTACCACCACATGACGGGCGCCGGCGTGCCGGCACACAGCCGCTGCCATGACACCGATCGGACCAGCGCCGGTAATGAGAACGTCTTCGCCGATCAGCGGGAACTGAAGCGCGGTATGAACAGCGTTACCGAACGGGTCGAACAGCGACGCTACATCCAGATCGATACCCGGACGATGCTCCCAGACGTTGGACATTGGCAGCGCGACATATTCAGCAAATGCACCCTGGCGATTGACGCCAATACTGCTGGTATGCGCGCAGAGATGTCGCCGGCCGGCCAGACAGTTGCGACAGCGGCCGCACACGACGTGGCCTTCACCGGATACGATCTGCCCCGGACGAAAGTCATTGACGTTGGAGCCGACCCTGACGATCTCGCCAACGAATTCGTGGCCAACGACCATCGGCACGGGAATGGTCTTCTGTGCCCAGCTGTCCCATTTATAGATATGCATATCGGTACCGCAGATGGCGGTGCGTAGCACACGCACCAACACGTCATTGATACCGACATCTGGTTCGGGAACGTCCTTCAGCCAGAGGCCTTGTTTTGCTTCGCTTTTGACGAGCGCTTTCATGGTATGAAATTCCTTTTGGTACGACGGGCCCGACTCATGATCGGGCAGTCAATAAAATGCAAGTTGAAGTATGCGATAGCGTACGTCAATCGACGCGAACACGAGGCAAACTATGTGGGGTTCTGGAAATTTTCCCTCTAAAAAGGCCAAAAAAATCTGAAGGCTCCATCATCTGTGCCCTGCAGAGCCTCAATACATTGAACAAATGAGCTGTATTCTGCTCCAATGTTCATTGAAAGCGATCAACGGTTTTTCTTTGATCTGAATGGATGCCGCATCCGATGTCTGTCGCCGTATTCGAAGTCGCCAACACAAATGTATAAAAGCAGGCTTCTGCAGGTTCGAGCGCTCGCGACTGTATGGATGAGACTGACATTTGCTTCAGCACTCAATGACATTGACAGCAAGTCCGCCTTCGCTGGTTTCCTTGTATTTACGCGACATATCCAGCCCGGTCTGGCGCATCGTCTCTATAACCTGGTCAAGCTTGACCTTGTGTGAATCTGCCGCAGTCAGCGCAAGTCTTGCCGCATTCACAGCCTTGACGGCACCCATTGCGTTTCGCTCAATGCAAGGAATCTGCACCAGACCGCCAACTGGATCGCAGGTGAGCCCGAGGTTGTGCTCCATGCCGATCTCAGCTGCGCGTTCGATTTGCTGATTGCTTCCACCCCAGACTGCAGCAAGGCCTGCTGCCGCCATGGAACAGGCAACCCCAACCTCGCCCTGACAGCCCATTTCCGCGCCTGAAATTGACGCCCTCTGTTTATATAAAATGCCGATGCCAGCCGCTGTTAGCAGGAAGCAATGGACAGCGTCGGTGTCGATAGCAGTAGCACTGACGCAGTAGCGCCTGATCACGGCAGGGATAATTCCGGCAGCGCCGTTCGTTGGAGCGGTCACTACTCTTCCACCAGCGGCATTCTCTTCGTTCACAGCCATTGCATAGACATTCAGCCAGTCGAACAGGCTCTCGTGTTCAGCATGGGAAGTCTTGCCCAAAAGGGCCTGGTACAGCTTCGCTGCTCGCCTCGATACGCCAAGCCCGCCAGGCAGTACGCCGACGTTTTCAAGACCTCTCTCGATACACTGCGACATCGTCCGCCAGACTTGATCCAAGCCAACAAGTGTAGCCTGGCGATCGCGGAAGCTGTCTTCATTCACCAGTATCAGCTGTTCGATCGAAAGCCCCTGATCCGCACAGATGGCCAGCAGTTCGGTTGCGGACATGAACGGGTGAGGAACACTTGTTGGCAGATCGATGAGGTCATCTTTTGCGGGAGCGCTCAGCTGCTGCGCAGTAGCAATGAAGCCGCCGCCAACTGAATACCAGGTCTGGTCGGTCAGTATTATGCCGTCGGCGTCATAAGCCGCAATACGCATCTCGTTGGGATGAATCTCTGGAGTGATCTGTGGTCGCAGGCGAAGATCCTCTGCCATATCGAAGCAAATTTCATGGCCACCTGCGAGTATCAGCCTGCCGTCGGTCCGCGTTTTCTGAAACGCTCTTTCGGCCTCGTCAGGATCTGCCTGATCAGGCTGCATTCCCATCAGGCCGAGCAGAGACGCCTTGTCGGTACCATGACCAACGCCGGTAGAAGCCAATGAACCGTGCAGATCTATCGTAATTCGCTCTATCCGGTTGACGATGCCCTTGGACTGCGCGAACTCTATGAAGCGCTTGCCGATTCGCATTGGGCCAACCGTATGTGAACTTGAGGGGCCAAGGCCAATCTTGAAGATGTCAAGTACGCTGAGCATAGCAGAGCTCCTAATAGATTCTGTCAGACTTTCAACAACATATACCCGACGCTCGCAACTGTGAGCGTCGAACTGAACAACTCCGCGCCGTTTACAGCATAGCCTGGGCTATCATGGCAGAACCCAAGAAAGTGCCGGTAAAGGTAAGCAGCGCAACAGCTGCAATCTTGAATCCAGACTTCCTGAATAAGGTGACTTCCATCTGTGAGATAGCAAAGCCTGCATAGGCCAGTACCGGGGTAATCAGCTGTAAGACTCCCAGCTTCCCGGTTTCTTGCAGAATATAGCTATTGAATGGAAACTGTGGCAACGAGATGATAATACCCACAATGGATGTCCAGGCAATGGAGGGCACACTGATAGGAATGACCCGCTTCAATAAAATGCCAGTAACGCAACAGGCGAATAGTATTAGCATGCCGGGCAGCGCCGCAATAGGGTTAATGTCTTGGCCAACCCAGTTACTTAATAACAGCACTCCGCAGATAGCACTCAAAAGGGCAATTGATTGTCCAAATGCCAAGATTGACTGCTCTTGCATGCCTTTTCCGAAATCGGAATGCGATACCGATTTAGTAGCTGATCCCTTTTTAAACTTACTGGTAATTTTGTACAAAAACTCAGCCAAGGGAAGAGCAATGAATAAACTCACGAACAACCCTGTCGCATAAGTCAAGAGGTTAGAAGACGCGGCAAATGCTATAATGACTTCCTTTTGATCAGGAACGGTCTCAGCTAGCGCCGCTGAACAAGCGCCCATCATGCTGCCACTGCCCATACCACAGGCCATGGCAAGTGCACGCACATCCATTATGTCCATGGAGGCGATAACACCTGCCATCAATGAAAAGAAAATCGCGCCGAATAGCGTTCCCATGACGTAGACCCCCATTACCCCGATACCTTCTGGACTTTTGAGTCCATATTTATCAGCGACCAGAGCAATATTAGGCTCACGAGCGACCGAGTGAGTGGCGCCTATAGCTTCGCGTCCCATGCCAAACACCAAGACGGCAACGGGCAGTGCAATAACAGCTGTGGCCACGTTACCCAGCTCTTGTAGTAATAATGCAGGACCTACTGCGATAATCTCTTCTATCTTAGGCCCGATTCCCACCCCAAACTTGGCAATAAAAGGCATGATGCTCAAGATAACGGCGTAACTCGCAAACACCGCCCGGTCTTTTGTAATCAACACTTTCATTGCTAGAATGACATTGGGATTTAGCAAGAGAGCAAAAATAAAAGCGTACAACAAAGGGAGTAAGACTAAGGTTCCGATGCCGATAGGTATTTTAATAATTCCGATCCATTCTGCCAACACGGAGACTAGGATCACAAATAGATGTAATTTCCAATTTAGCAAATTTTTTATGGTTACGGTTTTCTGCGTTGTATTTATTGTATTTATTGTATTCACAGTAAATTCCTTATTATTTTTCAGGATTATATGTGCGAAATAATAATTTCTATACGACGTTCAAGGCTATGTTGACAGCTGCGACTCTACCAAGGACACCCATACCTTAACCCCCACCTCAATCGCATTGTCATTGAAGTCATAACGGGCATTGTGTAAAGGTTTTGAAGGAGCTTGGCCATCAACGCCAAGCCAAAAGTAAGCTCCTTTAACCTTCTGACTCATAAAAGAAAAGTCTTCAGATGCCATGGAAGGTTCTACAGCGGTATTGACTTTATCTGCACCTAGCGCCCTGACAGCAGCGTCTTTGATGGCCTGATAAGCATCATGATTATTCGTAGTGACGGGGTAGCGTATGTGATAATCAATTTTACCGGTGACGCCGTAAAGAGGCGGCAAGGTGGTTACCATCTCGGTCAACATGTCTTGCATGGACTGGCGAACATCCATATCAAAGCTGCGAACTGTGCCTTTCAGAATGGCGTGATCGGGGATGACGTTCGTGGTGTCACCGCTATTCATCTGAGTGACGCTAATCACACCAGGCTTCAGCGGGGATATTCGGCGCGAAATAATGGACTGAATATTGGTTATTAACGCCGCCCCAGCAGCTATAGGGTCCGCCCCAAGATGCGGCATGGCAGCGTGCGTGCCCTTGCCCGTCAACGTAATTTCGAATGTATCAAAAGATGCCATCATGGGACCATTATTGACAGCAATTTCACCCAGTGTAAGTCCTGGCCAATTATGCAGCCCATAGACTTCGTCCATCGGAAATTTCTCGAATAGTCCATCATCAATCATCTTCTTTGCGCCGCCTAAAACTTCTTCTGCGGGTTGAAAGATAAAGTGGACAGTGCCACTGAAATTTTTGTTTTCGCTCAGGTATTTCGCCACCCCGAGCATGATCGAAGTGTGCCCATCATGACCACAGGCATGCATACAGTTGGCATGGGTGGATTTATGCTCGATATTATTTTTTTCCTCTATTGGCAGGGCATCGATATCAGCTCGTAATCCGATGGTAGGCCCTTCGCCATTCTTGAGTGTGCCAACCACCCCCGTGCCACCCAAGCCTTTATGCACGTCGATACCAAAGGACTCAAGTTTTTGGATAATAAAAGCCGACGTTTTTAATTCATTGAACCCAAGTTCAGGCTGGCTGTGTATTAGCTTGCGCCACTGTTTAATTTCTTCTAACAGCTCTTTATTTATTAACATTTTCCTTCTCCTTTAATATATACGGATAACACGGTGATATATCGATAGAATCCTTGTTATATTTCCAAGCGGGAAACAACAAAAGCCAAAATTTGAAAAAATGAAACTGCCCATTCCGAAATTAATTGCCTAAAAAGGACATAAAAACACCAGGAAAGGGCATCTTGAGTCATCTATTTAAGACGGCCTAATACCCGACCTTAAAATGCTCTTAACCATAAATACTATTGGATTGAATAACCAAACTGAATAGCAGAATCTTTTTCTGTTTCGATCCATACACTTTTAGTCTGTGTATATTCGAGTAAACCTTCGTAGCCACTAGATCGGCCATAGCCGCTCTCACCAAAGCCACCAAACGGCGACATTACATTGATTGCCTTATAGCTATTTACCCAGAACGTTCCCGCATTTACTTTAGCGGCCATCCGATGAGCACGGCCTACATTAGCAGTCCAAACGGCACCAGCTAAACCAAACCGGCTGTCGTTGGCTAACGCTACAGCTTCTTCTTCATCATCAAATAAAATGACAGAAACAACAGGTCCAAAAATTTCTTCCTGTGCTACTCGCATATCATTTTTCACATTGGCCAAGACTGTTGGCTGATAAAAATAACCATTTTCACCTCCACAAATTTCACCTGGCTTTCCGCCTACGGCAACAACAGCACCTTCAGCAATACCGTCAGAAACTAACGAACGCACATGACTAAACTGTTTCTGGTTATTAATCGGCCCCACCATCGTGTCTTCATTCCATGGCAAACCAACGGGCAACTTACTGGCTGCCGAGGCAACACGTTCCACTACTTCTTTATAGACATCACGATGAACCAATAACCGAGCACCCGATACACAGCTCTGTCCAGCGGCAGAAAACACGGCAGCTTGCGCACCCACTACCGCACGATCAAGATCAGCATCAGGAAAAATTATATTGGCTGACTTTCCACCCAGCTCCAATACGCAAGGGATTACACGTTGCGCAGATGCCGAAGCAATGAGAGCACCGGTCTGTGGTGAACCTACAAAAACCACTTTTTTAGTTGCCGGATTAGTAATTGCGGCAGTGCCTGTAGTGTGCCCCATCCCATTAATTACATTCACCAAACCACGCGGGATACCTGCTTGCTCAAGAAGTTTAGCGAGCACTGTTGAGCTTAGTGGGGTTAATTCAGATGGCTTCAGTAAGACTGCATTTCCTGTACAGATGGCCGGCGCGATCTGCCAGCCTCCGGTAAATACAGGTGCATTCCAGGGTGTGATCTGAGTCACTACACCATAAGGCTCATGACGAGTGTAGTTTAAATGACTTGTTGGTACGGGAATAACTTGTCCCATAATTTTGTCACACCAACCAGCATAGTATTCAAACATATCTGCAACTTTTGCCACCTCAACCCGGCAATCGCGAATAGGCTTACCTGCAGATATACATTCTAGGCGTGCCAGAGATTCCGCGGCTTCACGAATTTCCATGCCGCACTTCCACATTAACTGACCTCTTGCAGTGGCGGTCATTGACCACCACACTTTCTGAGCTTTTGCAGCAGCATCTGCTGCTGCTGCAACAATACATTCTCCCGCATCACGATAGATTAAAAATACCTGACCGGTTGCTGGGTTAATCAGCTCGATATCGTCTCCATTACCTGTAACCAATTCTCCATCAATCAAGCTGCCAAACTCAGAAGTACCCAGCAGTTCATTAAGCAATATTTCAACTTGCTGCTCACCATTTCCTTCTACTACAAAACTCATAATCTATTCTCCCAAGCCGGCATTTTTAATGATGTAGTTAAAATCAGCCTGATCAGGTATGTTTTCTTCGCTCTGCGACCAAATTTCGGCTACCTGTTTAGCCAAAGGTAACTCTAATCCCATTTCACCGATCATATCTTTTGCCAGACGCACATCTTTACGCATCAGCTGCATAGTGAAACCGGAATCAAAACCTTTATTGAGAATCCAACGAGGGAAATTAACCTCGCTGATCGCACTACGACCTGAACCGGCGTTCAAACCGGCAATAAGGTCTGTAGGATCGAGTCCCGCCTTGGTACCCAGAGCCACTGCTTCGGCGGTGGTCAATAGATGTGCGGCACATAGTAGATTGTTGATCAGTTTAGCCGCATGTCCATTGCCAGACTTTCCCATGTAGACCACTTTTGAACTCAAGGCGTCCAGATACAACTGCGCGCGTTCAAGGGAACTACTTTCACCTCCAACAACCATAACCATAGTACCGGCTTCAGCACCCGCCGGACCGCCACTAACAGGGCAGTCCAATAACTGGTGGCCTAGCAGATCCAGCTCTATCGAGAGTGCCCGTGTCACCTCTGGTTCTGAGGTAGAAGTATCAATAATCAGAGTTTTAGGCTGAGCGTAGTCAATAATGCCACCTTCGCCTTTAACAACCTCTTGTACATGCTTTGCCATTGGCAAAGATAGAATGATGACGCTAGATTCAGCACACAGAGCTTTAATATCTACAACAACATTCACGCCGATTTCCCTGGCAGCTTGGCGTTGTGCTTCCCCTATGTCCGTGCCGAACACTTTAAAACCCTTGCGAAGCAAAGACTGAGCCATACCGTTACCCATACGGCCTAACCCTATGATACCTATAGTTTTTTTATTCATTCTCGCCCCGTTATTTTTGTATTTTTCTTAAGCTGCATTGTGACTTATAAGCCATTAAGAAGAACCACAACAAACAACCTTTTGTGTTCTAAAAAAGGCAACGCTAACGTGGACAATTGGATGGATTCCCCCCCACCGGCATCGACGTGCCAAAATGGTGAGTGATCGGTAAACCATCATGAAGAGTGAGCGTTCATTCCAAGACGTCCTGCCATCCCGATGAATTTCATTCTACATCAGCCTCACATTTCCCAGCGCGAGGTTACCTCCATGAGAAAACACCGACCCCAGGAACAATGGCAGTCCTTGGTTGATAAGCAGCGTGACAGCGGTTTATCAGCCATGCAATTTTTCAAGCAGGAGGACTATAGAGGACCCCACGGTCAAGACCATAGGTGCATTAACTTAAGATAGAATGCCCTATGGGTTTATATTGTCTGATCATGCGGCCTGGAGCCACTGCACGTTAGTGCCATGTGCCTCTGCCGGTGT
>Ga0307487_1001329_pt1 | contig 17517 bp, 17 predicted proteins | sample CBIW12metaG_FD_203665 | JGI IMG/M metagenome (GOLD analysis project Ga0307487, IMG submission 203665) | Sea-ice brine microbial communities from Beaufort Sea near Barrow, Alaska, United States - CBIW 1.2 | ecosystem: Environmental > Aquatic > Marine > Coastal | place: USA: Alaska | collected... | reverse complement strand
CCGACGAACACTTTGACGTGCGAGCTAAGCAGGTCGTGAACGCGACCGGTGTGTGGACCGACGACACTCAGCGCATGGTCGGCGAACGCGGCACATTCAAGGTACGCGCCTCGAAGGGCGTGCACCTCGTGGTGCCCCGGGACAGGTTCCAGAGCGCCATGGGACTGCTGCTGCGCACCGAGAAGAGCGTCCTGTTCGTGATTCCGTGGGGCCGGCACTGGCTCATCGGCACAACGGATACCGACTGGCATCTGGACAAGGCGCACCCGGCCGCGACGGCAGCAGACATCGACTACATTCTTGAGCACATCAACTCGGTGCTGAGCGTTCCGCTGACCCGCGAAGACGTGGAAGGTGTCTACGCCGGCCTGCGTCCGCTCCTGGCCGGAGAGAGCGACCAGACCTCCAAGCTGTCCCGCGAACATCTCGTCGGTCACTCGGTACCGGGGCTCGTCGTGATCGCCGGCGGCAAATGGACGACCTACCGCATCATGGCCAAGGACGCAGTGGATGCTGCGGTCTCAGCCCTGGACGGACGCATTCCCGCGTCGACGACGCAGAACATCCCCTTGCTCGGAGCTGAGGGGTATCAGGCCGCGTGGAACAAGCGCGGCAAGATTGCTCGGGCATTCGGGCTCCACACGGTGCGAGTGGAACACCTGCTCAACCGCTACGGGACCCTCACCGACGAACTGCTCGACCTGATTCGGGACAACCCGGCACTGGCCGAACCGCTGCCGGGTGCCGATGACTACATCGGTGCCGAGGTTGTGTACGCGGCGTCGCACGAGAGCGCGCTGCACCTCGAAGACGTGCTCGCGCGCCGCACCCGGATCTCGATTGAGGCCTGGGACCGCGGAGTGTCGGCCGCACCGGTCGTGGCCGCGCTTATGGCCGGTGTCCTCGGCTGGGACCAGGAGCGCATCGACCGCGAGGTGGGCTTCTACCTCACCAGGGTCGCCGCCGAACGGGCTTCTCAGGAGGAACCCAACGACGAATCCGCCGACCGGGTGCGCCTCGAAGCCCCCGACATCGTGGTCACCAACTAGCGCCGCCCTCACCCGGTCCGCGCCGGCCGTTGCGGCGCCGACAATGTGGGTGCGCGCTCCGGCAATCGGCGCATCGGCTGCCCAAATCTGCGGTCGTGACGGTGGTCGGGCGCCGAGGTAAAAGCGGCCCCGGTAGAATAGGACGACTGCCCCTAAACCTCAGGAGTCCTGACAATGATTGATGTTCGGCGGGTTAAACTCCCCGGCGTGGGCGTGCTCCATACCTTCATCACGGATGACGGTGGCAAGGTCGGCGTCATCGCCCACCGTTCCGGGCACAGCGACCTCATTACCTTCGCCGATGACGAGGGCGGCCCCGATGCGAGCAAGGTCTCGCTGCGGCTCAACGAAGACGAGGCTCACACCCTCGCCGAACTGCTCGGCGGCACGCAGATCACGGAGTCGCTCAGCGCCCTCGACCAAATTCCCGGCCTGAGCATCGACTGGTTCACCGTCGACTACGAAGACCACATTGCCGGCCAGGCCCTCGGCAACCCCGCCGACCGCGGCATTGCCGGCCTCACCGTGGTCGCCGTCGTACGCGGCGAATCCGCCAACCCGGCTCCCGCCGCCGACTTCAAGGTCTTTCCCGGCGACACCCTCGTCGTCGCCGGCTCGCCCGAAAAGGTCGTCAAGGCGTTCGCGTTCTTCCGCACGGGTGAAGTCAAGGCGAAGACCGCCGACGCTCCACCCGGGGGGTAAGCCGATGCACCTGGGTGAAGACCTCCTCGTTCTCGGCATCTTGCTCGTCGTCGCCTACGCTTTTGGCCGCCTGGGCAAGATGATCGGGCTCCCGAGCATCCCGATCTACATGATCGTGGGCGTACTCGCGAGCCCGAGCACCGACTTCTTCCCCCTCGACTTTCAATCCGCCGACATCGAACTCATCGCAGTGTTCGGCCTGATCCTGCTGCTGTTCAGCCTCGGCCTCGAGTTCGACCAGGAGGAGTTCTTCGGCAACGCCAAAACCCTGATCATCTCCGGCGGATCGTGGGTGCTCATCAACATGGGGGCCGGGTTCATCTTCGGTGTCCTGGTCGGCTGGGGTCCTCGCGAAGCACTCGTCATCGCGGGAATGACCGGCACGTCCTCAAGCGCGATCATCACCAAGCTCCTGATCGAATTGCGGCGCCTCGCCAACAAAGAGACGCCGATGATCCTCGGCGTGACCGTAGTCGGCGACATTTTCATCGCGATTTACCTCTCCATTGTCTCCGTCGTGCTCAGCGGAAAGACCGAGATCTGGCCGATCGTGCTGCAGCTGTCCATCGCGTTCCTCTTTCTCGTCGTCATGTTTTCCCTCGCCCGCTGGGGTGGCCGCGTCGTCTCCAGCGTCATGCGCACGAAAGACGACGAGCTCTTCACCATTTTGTTCTTCGGCCTCGTCGTGCTGTTCGCCGGTATCGGCGAGATCATCGGCGTGACGGATGCGATCGGCGCCTTCCTGGTCGGGGTCGTGCTCGGCGCGAGCAGCTACCGCGCCAGGATCGAACGTGTGGCGGTGCCCCTGCGCGACATTTTCGCGGCGTTCTTCTTTCTCAACTTCGGCCTCGCCCTCGACATAGCCCAGTTCGGTTCGGTGATCGGCGTCGTGCTCATCGCGATCGGCATGACGTTCATCCTGAGCCTCCTGACCGGGGCACTGCTCGCGTGGCTGCACAAGATGGGGCCGCGCGAAGCCCTGAACACGGCGGCAATCTTCGTCAACCGGGGTGAGTTCACGCTGATTCTGGCGACCCTGTCGGTCTCGGCAGGCCTCGACTCCAGGCTCCAACCGTTCGCCGGGCTCTACGTTTTGGTGATGGCCATCATCGGTCCGCTGTTCGCGGCGAATTCCGAGAAGATCGGGTCGGCCCTGCGCCGCCGCGTGCCGGCATCCGTTGCTGCGCATACGCCGCGCAACGCGATGCTCGACGAGGAGATCGCACTAGTCGAGGCGGCCACTGCGGCGCAGGCGGAGGACGCTGAGGAATACGCCCGCCGTTCTCCCGCACGGGCGGTCGACTCGGCTCATTCCCAACCGGAGACCGATACGGTGAATACGGCGGATCGCTCGCATTCGGCTGATTCCGGTCTGGATTCAATGGCTGATTTCGCTCTCGGTCAGCGCTCCCCGGAACCCGACGACGAGGCCGACAGACCGGCACGCAAACCCGGGCGAGAGACCGACACAGGTGACTATTCGTGATCAGAATGATGCTGCGCCCCCGTTGGGTGGCCGCACTGCTGCTTGCCCTGGGCATTGCCGCAGCCTTCGCCCTGCTTGGGAACTGGCAGCTGGAACGCGCCATCGAATCCGGCGTGGTCGTGGAACGCAGCACCGAGCGGGTGAAGCCGCTCGCCGACGTCGCGCAGCCCGACGGTGGGGTGGCCCAGATCGCGACCGGCCAAATGGTCACCGTCGATGGAACCTGGGTTGCCGGTGACGAACAACTCATCACGACGCGCCTCAACGGCGGGGTCTCCGGGTTCTGGGTGGTCAGCCACTTTCGTACCGATGCCGCGGCCAGCATCGCTGTCGCACGCGGGTGGGCCCCGGACAAAATCACCGCCGAGTCTGTCATTGCCGGGCTCCAGGCGCCACCAGAGCCCGGTCCGGTCACGCTGACCGGACGCTTCCTCACCGGCGAGGCCCCCGAGCTGCCAGACCCGGCAGGCGACTCGATGGAGGTGACCAAGGTTGCGCCATCTGCCCTGATTAATCTGTGGGCTGATTTCACCGATGAGTCGGTGTACTCCGCTTACATCGTCGACGCTACTGCCCCGGCCGGACTCGATGTGATCGATTCCCCGGAACCCCAGGTCGACCAGTCGCTCAACTGGCTCAATGTGTTCTACGCGATCGAGTGGGTCGTCTTCGCCGGGTTCGCCGTGTTCCTCTGGTACCGCCTGGTGCGCGACGCACTGGAACGTGAGCAGGAAGAGTCGGCCCTGGAAGCCGCCACTGCGAGCGCTCCCAGCGTGGGCGCATAGAATTGGCCTATGCCACTTGAACCCAAGCCCGCCGATATTTCCCGAATCCCCGGTGCGCTTCGGCTCTACCAGGTCTCGTCCATCATCACCGGTGTCTTTCTGCTGCTGCTCTGCGCCGAGGTTTACGCCAAGTTCGTGCTCGGCTACGAACTCGAAATGAACGGCTCCGAAGGCTTTCTCGCCTTCGTACCCCGCGGAACTGTCGTCGCCATCAACCTGAGCACGATCATTTTGATCGTGCACGGCTGGTTCTACGTTCTCTACCTGTTCGGTGACTTCCGGCTGTGGAGTCTCATGCGCTGGCCGTTCCCGCTGTTCGTGCTGATCGCACTCGGCGGCATCATTCCCACGCTCTCGTTCTTTTTGGAAGGCCCCATGACCCGCCGCGTCAAACGTTCCCTCGCGCAGATCGAAGCGAAAAAGGCTGAGGTGCGTTCATGAACGCCCTGACCGAACCAACGGATGCCCCCCACGCCGACTCCGGGCTGGATCGCCCCGTTCTTGTGGTCGATTTCGGCGCCCAGTACGCACAGCTGATCGCGAGGCGCGTGCGCGAAGCATTCGTGTATTCGGAAATCGTGCCGCACACGATCACCGCAGCCGAGGTCCTCCTGAAGAACCCGCGTGGCATCGTGCTCAGTGGAGGCCCGTCGAGCGTTTATGCCGAGGGCGCGCCCGCCTTCGATGCGGCGATCTTCGAGCTCGGCGTGCCTGTGCTGGGCATCTGCTACGGCTTCCAGGTGATGGCGACCGCCCTCGGCGGCACCGTCGCTCACACCGGAGCACGCGAATACGGCTCGACTCCGGTCGCCGTGAGTAACGACGGTAACGTGCTGCTGGCCGACCAGCCCGACAGCCAGACGGTTTGGATGAGCCACGGTGACTCGGTCGCCACCGCGCCGGAAGGTTTCATGGTGCTCGCGTCCTCGGCCTCCACCCCGGTAGCCGCATTCGCCAACGACGCCAAGCGGCTCTACGGCGTGCAGTGGCACCCCGAGGTCAAGCACTCCGAGAACGGCCAGCACGTGCTGGAGAACTTTCTGCACCGCGCCGCCGGCATCAATCCCGACTGGAACAGCGGCAACGTCATCGCTGAGCAGGTCGCCAAGATCCGCTCCCAGGTCGGTACCGGCAAGGTCATCTGTGGGCTCTCCGGTGGAGTCGATTCCGCCGTGGCCGCAGCCCTGGTGCACAAAGCCATCGGCGACCAGCTGGTCTGCGTCTTCGTCGATCACGGTCTGCTGCGCGAAGACGAACGCCGCCAGGTGGAGGAAGATTATGTCAAGGCCACCGGCATCCGGCTGGTCACAGTCGACGTGCGGGAGCAGTTCCTGACAGCGCTCGAGGGAGTCAGTGATCCGGAGGCCAAGCGCAAGATCATCGGCCGCGAATTCATTCGTACCTTTGAGCAGGCGCAGGCCGAACTCGTGCTTGAGGCCAAGGAGATAGACGGCGATCCGATCGCCTTCCTCGTGCAGGGCACGCTCTACCCCGACGTCGTCGAGTCCGGCGGCGGCAGCGGCACCGCGAACATTAAGAGCCACCACAACGTGGGCGGCCTGCCCGAAGATCTCAAGTTCGAACTGGTCGAACCGCTGCGCACCCTGTTCAAGGACGAGGTACGTGCGATCGGCGCCGAGCTCGGCCTGCCCGCAGAAATCGTGCAGCGTCAGCCGTTCCCCGGTCCCGGCCTCGGCATCCGCATCGTCGGCTCGATCAACCAGGAACGCCTGGACCTGTTGCGGCAGGCGGATGCGATCGTGCGCTTCGAGCTGACCGCCGCCGGCCTCGACCGCGAGATCTGGCAGTGCCCGGTCGTGCTGCTCGCCGACGTGCGCTCGGTGGGCGTGCAGGGCGACGGACGCACCTACGGCCATCCGATCGTGTTGCGTCCGGTGTCGAGCGAGGACGCCATGACCGCAGACTGGACTCGCCTGCCCTACGACCTGCTGGCGAAGATCAGCAACCGCATCACCAACGAGGTCGACGGCGTGAACCGCGTGGTGCTCGACGTCACGAGCAAGCCGCCGGGAACCATCGAGTGGGAGTAATCCCGCCGCACTGTCACAGGCAGTAGCGTGACCAGAAGGGCCGGCTCTCGAGCCGGCCCTTCTGTGTGCCCGGCGTGGGCATTCGCACGTGTCATGACCGCCGAGATCCCCTGATTCAACGCTCGTGCTCGTACAGGTACAGGTGCAGGCCGCTGAGCGGCCCGGCGAGCGCTAGGTCTCTTCGGTCGAAGCAGCGTGGACTGCAGCACCGGCCGGCGACATCGCGGCTGCCTCACTGATCCGCTGCAGCAGCGCGATAAGAAGCGACTGCTCCTCATCGGTGAGAACTGCGGTGATGGACCGCTCGGTCTCCACGTGCGGTACCAGAGCGGCCTCGACAAGCCGTTTTCCCGCATCCGTCAGCGCAACGAGGGTTCCGCGGCCGTCATGTGGATTGGACTCGCGACTGACCAAGTCCCGGCCTTGCAGTTTGTTCAGCCGCTGGGCGACGGCACTCGTCGAGATCATGGCATCCCGGGCCAGCGCGGCCGGAGTGATTCGATACGGTGACCCGCTTCGCAGCAGGGTGGCGAGAACGTCAAAAGCGGATGCGTCCAGCCCGTACCGCGCGAAGGTGGCGGCCAGGCGGCCGTCGACGGCCAGGGCCGTGCGGCTCAGTCGGCCGATAATGGCCATAGGGGAGACATCGAGGTCCGGCCTCTCGGACTTCCACTGCTCAAGGATTCGATCAACCTGGTCTGCCATGGGTCAAGACTACCAATCGCTAAGCGCTTAGGTATACTTGCTAAGTGCTTAGCAACCGACTGTTGATCGTGGCGACCGCGGCTCTCGCGCCCATCCTCTGGGGTGCGACCTACCTAACCACCACGACGTTGCTTCCGGAGGATCGCCCGCTGCTCGCTGCATTTTTGCGCGCGCTGCCGGCGGGGGTGCTGCTCCTGGTGCTGTGCCGCCGATTTCCGCGCGGGGAATGGTGGGGAAAATCCTGGGTGCTCGGCGTGCTCAATATCGGGGCGTTCTTCGCCCTGCTCTTCATCGCGGCCTATCGCCTTCCCGGTGGCGTGGCCGCCATCGTCGGCGGCCTGCAACCCCTCATCGTCGCGCTCCTTGCGAGCCGTGTGCTGCACGAACACCTGACCGGGCGAGTGCTGGCCAGCGGCGCTGCTGGCGCATTCGGCGTCAGCCTGATCGTGTTGCAGTCCCAAGCGCGGCTCGATGCCATCGGCGTACTGGCCGCAGCTGCCGGGACCGTCTGCATGGCGTCGGGGATCGTGCTCTCGAAAAAGTGGGGGCAACCGGCGCCGCTGCTCGCGACGACGGCATGGCAGCTCATCGCGGGCGGGATCACTCTGCTGCCCCTGCTGCTCGTGGTCGAAGGGATCCCCACTGCACCACTGACCGGGACCAACATCATGGGCTACGCCTTTCTCTCCGCGGTGGGCACTGCGTTCGCGTACGCCGTGTGGTTTCGCGGAATCGGTCGCCTGCCGGCGAGCACAATCGCTTTCCTCGGCCTGCTCAGCCCGGTGGTAGCCATCTTGCTGGGCTGGACGATCGCTGGCGAGCGGCTCACCGCGATACAGGTCGCGGGGGTCGTGATCGTGTTGGGCTCGATCGTCGTTGTCGTTTCCGTTCGTGCCCGAGGTGGGCGTGCGGTTCCGGCCGGGCGGCTTCGACGAGCACGGTGAGGCCGAGGATGGCGGCGGCGGTGACCAGTGCGGTCCAGAAGACGTCCTGCCGACCAGGCTGAGTTCCGCCACAGGCGTTTCAGCACAATCGAATAGGGGCACAGATCAATGGGGATGACCGGCCTGCGTTCGCTCCGCTGCGGGCATCCGATTTGTCAGTCTTTGGGGGCCTTGAGATAGCGGCGAATGGCGAGGACGACCACCCAGGCAAGCCCCAGAAGCACGATGGCGCTGCCGATATAGCCGAACGTGGCGCTCAGACCGTTCGTTTCGAGGGGGAGCAACGCGTGCAGGTCAGTGAAACTCATGTTTTAAGCCAACCACAGTGCGGCGTGCGTGGGATACGAAAAGCGCCCCCGTTCCGACAGAACGGGGGCGCTGGTGGTGCATGCGTGGTGCGTGCGGGGCTATTGCCGCCCGAGGGCGAAGATGCGCAGCATCTCGACGTAGAGCCAGACAACGGTCATCATGATGCCGAATGCGCCGCTCCAGCCGTACTTGCGCGGCAGGCGGTTGTTGACGCCCTTCTGGATGAAGTCGAAGTCGAGCACGAGGGAGTACGCGGCCATGAGCACGGCGAGGATGCCAATGACGATTCCGAGCTTGAACTCGAAGCCGAGAATGCTGATGTCAGTGCTGCGCATGCCGAACGCCTGGTCGGTGCCGCCGAAGATCATCATGCCGACGTTGATCAGCGAGAACAGGCCGTAGCCGACCATGGCGATCAAAAAGACCTTGGTGGCCTTCTTCGATGCCCGGATCTTGCCGCTCCTGAACAGGGCGAGGGTCACGGCGACCACAACCAACGTGGCCAGCACGGCCTGCATTACGACGCCCTCGTAGATACCCTCAAAAACTCTCGAGATACCGCCGACGAACAAGCCTTGCGCTGCGCCGAAGGCGAGGATCAGCGGAGCCGAGGGCTCCTTCTTGAAGATGTTGACCAGGCCGAGCCCGAAACCGGCAACCGCGCCGAGGATGAACAGGAAGGGAAGCACCGGGGTGGCGACCCAGGAGATCGCGGCCGCGACGAGCAGCAGTGCGAACCCGAGGCCGGTCTTGGTGATGGTGTCTTCGTAGGTCATGCGTTCGGTGTCTTGCGAGCCGGCGGACGGCCGGTTGTACATCGATTGCAGATCGTTGTCCGAGAGGGCCTGCGACGACGCCACTGCGCCACGAGCGCCGAACGCTTCGTTGCGGGAGAAAGCGGGGTTGGAGGATGCCATGTGTTGCTGTACTCACAATCAGCTGGAGGAGTAGTGGGTGCGCGCAGGCGAACCGGCGTGCGGTGCCTGGTGCGGCACTTCCTCAACGGTACCCGAGAGCGGATTCGAATCTGCTGGAGATCAGCGGATTTGCAGCAATTTCAGCGGTCTTTTCGGGTAGACGCGCTGGGTTGGGCAGGGTGGTGGTGGCCGCTTCCAGGAGCCGTTCTGCTGGCGCGATTAGCCTGAAGCCATGCAACCGATCGTCATTGGCCACCGCGGGGCGAGTGGACACCGTCCAGAGCACACCCGTTCAGCGTTCGAGCTCGCCTTCGCCCTCGGCGCGGACGCCGTCGAACCCGACCTGGTCGCCACCCGCGACGGCGTTCTCGTCATCCGCCACGAAAACGAGATTTCGGGAACAACGGATGTCGCCACCCGCGCCGAATTTTCGGGTCGTCGTACCGAAAAATTCATTGACGGCACGCGCGTCGCCGGCTGGTTCACCGAGGATTTCACGTGGGCCGAATTGAGCACGTTGCGGGCCAGGGAACGGCTGCCGGCCCTGCGGCAGAGCAATACGACCTTCAATGACCAGCATCCGATGCTGCGCCTGCGCGACTTGTTCGACCTCGTCGACGCGGCGGCCGAGCAGACCGACCGTGTGCTGGGCATCGTCGCCGAGATTAAGCACGCCAGCTATTTCGCCGGACTCGACCTGCCACTACCCGAATTGTTCGCCGCTGAGGTCTCCGCGGCCGGCTGGAACACCGACCGGCTCACGGTGGAAAGCTTCGAACCGAGCGTGCTCGCCCAGGTTCGTGCCGGTGGCGTTCGCGGCAAACGCATCTTCCTGCTCGAAGACCAGGGGCACCCGGTCGACCAGCTAGCCGAGCACGGTGCCTCCGCACGCAGTTACGCCGATCATCTGACCATCGACGGGCTCGCGAGCATCGCCGCCGGTCGCGCCGCACATTCGGTCGACGGCGCTGCCCACCGGGGCAGTACGGCCGCGAGCGAGGCAGGTTTCGACGGAATCAGCGTGCCGAAATCGCTCATTTTTGACACGGATGACGGGGGTGACGTTGTTCGGGCATCCGCACTCGTCGACGACGCCCACGCCGCCGGCCTGCAAATCTACTGCTGGACCCTGCGCCCGGAAAACAAGTTTCTGGCGAAAACGTTTCAGAATGGCACCCGCAAAGCGGACTTCGGCCACTGGCAATCGGAGTTTCGCGTCATTCTCGACTCAGGTATCGACGGAGTGTTCGCCGACCACCCCGATCTGGCCGTGCACGTGCGCGACGAACTCCACTGACCCGGCAGTGTGTCAGGGGCCTCGCCTACACTGGAAACCGATATGACCACACCTCTTAACGCGAATTCGACGCCGGCAGCCCCTCATAGTTCGGCCACACCGATCATTCTTGATTCCAACGGAAACGCGGGCACGGGCGACAGCGAGCAGAGTCCGCTACTCGACGGGCTCAACCCGCAGCAGAAGGAAGCCGTCGAATATCGCGGCCAGGCGCTGCTGATTATCGCCGGCGCCGGCTCGGGCAAGACCAGCGTGCTCACCCGCCGGGTCGCGAGCCTGCTCGAAACGCGCGACGCCTGGCCGAGCCAGATTCTCGCGATCACCTTCACCAATAAGGCTGCCGCCGAAATGCGCGAGCGCGTGCATGCCATCCTCGGTCAGGGGTCCGATGGAATGTGGATCAGCACATTCCACTCATCCTGCGTGCGTATTCTGCGTCGTGAAGCCGAGAAGATCGGCCTGTCGAGCTCGTTCAGCATTTACGATTCGGCCGACAGCAAGGTCACTCTCAAACGCATCATCAAGGGCCTCGACGCCGACACCTACGGGTTCACGCCGGGGTCGGCGGGCGCCAAGATCTCCAAGCTCAAGAACGAGCTCGCCGACGCGGACTCCTATGCGCGCAACGCGAACATGAGCGACCCGCAAGAGGTCATGTTCGTTGAGATCTTTCGGCAGTACTCGGCCCGGCTGCGGGCCGCGAGCGCACTCGACTTCGACGACCTCATCGGTGAGACCGTCTACCTGTTTCGCGCGTTCCCCCAGGTCGCCGCCCTGTACCGGCGTCGGTTTCGGCACCTTTTGGTCGACGAATATCAGGACACCAACCACGCGCAGTACGCCCTCGTGCACGAGCTGACCCGACCGGTCACGGCCGAGCTCGCTCAGCAGATGGAAGACGACGGCGTGCATGTGCGCAACCTGCGCGACGCCAGCGGAGCCATCCCCGGAGCGTCGCTGACCGTGGTGGGCGACTCCGACCAGTCGATCTACGCCTTCCGCGGGGCGGACACCCGCAATATCAGCGGGTTCGAGCGGGACTATCCGGGGGCCAAGGTGATTCTGCTCGAGCAGAACTACCGGTCGACCCAGAACATTTTGACGGCGGCGAACGCGGTGATTGGCCACAACTTCGACCGCACCGACAAAAAGCTGTGGAGCGCGGGGGGCGACGGCGAGAAAATCATCGGCTACACGGCCTATTCCGGGCACGATGAAGCCCAGTTCGTCTCCGACGAAATCCAGGTGCTGCACGCGGCGGGCATGGCCTACCGCGACATGGCCGTGTTCTACCGCACCAACGCGCAGACCAGAGCGCTCGAAGAAATTCTGGTGCGCTCCGCCACGCCGTACCGGGTCGTCGGCGGCACCAAGTTCTACGAACGCGCCGAGATCAAAGACGCCCTGGCCTACCTCATCGCCGTTGCCAACCCGGTCGATGAACTCGCCCTGCGCCGCATTTTGAATACCCCCAAGCGCGGCATCGGTCCGGCCACCGAGACCGCGCTGTCGAGCTTCGCCGACGATAACGACCTCACCTTTCGCCAGGCCATGCGCAACTGTGCCGCACTCGGCCTCGGGCCGAAGGTGACCGGCGCCATCCTGACGCTGGCCGAATTGCTCGATGCCGCCGCGCTTATGCTCGTGTCTACCTCGGTCACCGATGACGGTGTGGAGGTCGGCGGCGCGAATGTCTCTGAGGTCCTGGAATTTCTGCTGACCGGCAGCGGGTTGCTCGCCGTGCTGCGAAACAGCCGCGACCCGCAAGACGAGGTGCGGGCCGAGAACATCGAGGAACTCGTCGCCCAGACGAAAGATTTCAACAAGGAGAACCCCGACGGCGGGCTTGTCGACTTTCTCACCCAGGTGTCGCTCGTGGCTGCGGCCGACGATCTCGACGATGCTTCGGGCACGGTCTCGCTGATGACCCTGCACACCGCGAAGGGTCTGGAATATGAGGCCGTTTTTCTCACCGGTGTCGAAGAAGGTTTGCTGCCGCATCAGATGTCGGCGAACGAACCCGGCGGACCGGCTGAAGAACGCCGCCTGTTTTATGTGGGCATCACCCGCGCTCGCAAGCGGCTCTACCTCTCTCTGGCCATGACGCGCGCCCAGTTCGGCGACATCAACGTGGCCATGCCGAGCCGCTACCTCCAGGAGATTCCGGACGAGCTGATCGACTGGAAGCAGTCGCCAGGGATGGCCAACTCTCGCGGCGGCACCCAGCCCCGCGCGCTCAATGTGCGCCGCGACGGGGGGTTCGGCGGTTTTGGAAATTCGCCGAAACCGGCCGGCCTGCCGCCGGGCAAGCCGAAGACCGAGTGGGCGAACAAGATCACCGGGACGGTTCGCGATAACGGCAGCCTTGAGCTGGAGGCGGGCGACCGCATCCGGCATCATGATTTCGGCGAGGGCCGGGTCAACCAGGTCACCGGCGAGGGCACGAAGCGCATTGCTCACGTGCAGTTTGACAGCGCGGGAGCAAAAAAACTGTTGATCAAGATCGCGCCGATCGAAAAAATTTAGGATGACCCCCGTGGGTGCCTCCCGGGCGACCGCACGGCCCAAAACCGTGAACCAGTGGGCACGTTCACTCAGTGCCATCCAATACGAGGTCGCGGCTCGCGCCGCGCTCGCCATCGCGGTGCCGCTCACCGTGCTGGCGTTGACCGGATATCTCGATTGGGCCGCCTATGCGGCGTTCGGATCCATGACCGCATTGTTCGGCCGCAACGAGCCCTACCGGGTACGGCTGCGCACGGTCTCCGTCGCCGGCGTGCTCATGCTCGTGTTCATCAGTGTCGGCCTCCTGCTCGCCATGATCGAGGCGCCCCTGCTCGTGCTCACCATCGGGCTGGTTGTGGTGATCACGGTCGGTATCCTCGTGGCATCCACGGCCGGCCTGTTCCCGGCCACGCCGCTCTTTTTCGTCTTCGGCTATGCGGTGATCGCGCAGCTGCCTACTCCCGGCAGCGAGTTCTGGTCGCGGCTGCTCGTGGCGGTGGCCGCCGCCGCCTTCGCGTGGCTGCTCACCATGTCGGGCTGGCTGCTTCGGCGCGCGGCCGGGCAGCGAGAACCCCACCTGTACAAGAACCTGGTGCATGGCGCCCTGGTGCGTCCCCATGCCATCCGTGATGCGCGGGTGTGGATCACCATCGCCCACAACGTGGTCGGAGCCGTGGCCGCCGGAGCAATCGCGATCGGTGTGGGCGCCGGGCATCCCTACTGGGCGGTGGTCAGCGTTGTGGCGGTGTTGCCGCCTCCCGGCGCGGCCCATTCCGTATCGCGTGCCGTGCACCGCATGCTCGGCACGACGGCCGGGGTGGGCATGACCGCGCTCCTGCTTCTGCCCGATCCGCCGATTGTTGTGCTCATCCTGATCATCGTGCTGTGCCAATTCGGCGCGGAAATTCTCATCGGCCGGCATTACGGCGCCGCGCTGCTTTTCGTCACCCCGCTCGCTCTTACCGTGGTGCACCTGGTCAGCCCGGTGCCGGTACCGGAGCTGCTGGTGGACCGCGTGCTCGAAACTGTGCTCGGCAGCGTGATCGCCCTGGTCATCGTGCTGCTCGTGCGGGCGAGGGCGAGGTCGAAAACCGAGCATTGACGACCCACAGGCAGTTCACAGGTCTTCGATAGCTGTTCGATGGGCATCCGGTCGATGCTCTACTCATGAGCCTCGACAGTCGCATCACCCGAACCGGTCCAGCGCCAACGCGCCGCACCCGTGTTGCGCCAGAGCACCCGGCCTACAAGAAGCGGATGCGCCTGGCTGACAGCCTGCAGATTCTCTGCGTTGCCTCTGTCGCCATTGTGATCGCCATCTTTCTCGGCGATGGGGGAGCCGCCCGGTTCGGTACCCTGGCGGAAGCCTTCACCTCGCTCGGAATCATCGCCGGTCTGGTCGGCACTGACCTGCTGCTCGTGATGCTCGTGCTGGCAGCACGTCTGCCCCCGATCGACCGTGCCTTCGGCCACGACCAGGCCATGGCCGTGCACCAGTCCCTCGGCAAGCCCGCCCTGTATCTCATTCTTGGTCACGCCGGCCTGCTCATCACGGGCTATGCGCTCGCCGAAAACGTGAACGTGTTCGTTGAGGTCTGGAACATGTTCACGACCCTGCCCGACATGCCGCTGGCTTTTCTCGGTCTGGCGTTCATGATCGGTGTCGTGATCACCTCGCTCGTGGTGGTGCGCCGGAAATTTCGCTACGAGGCCTGGCACGCCGTGCACCTGATTGCCTACCTCGCGGTACTGGTTGCCATCCCGCACCAGCTGAGCGTCGGCAACCTGCTCAGCGAGGGCGCCATCGCCCGCTACTACTGGCTCGCTCTCTATGTAGCTGTCGCCGGATCCCTCATTGCGTTTCGATTTGTACTGCCGTTGACCCGTTCGCTTCGGCACCGTCTTGTCGTGGACCGCGTAGATGCTGTCGCACCGGGCGTGGTCTCGATCACCCTGACCGGCCGAAACCTGGCCCAACTGCGGGCGACGTCCGGACAGTTCTTTGTCTGGCGCTTTTGGGCCCACGGCCTCTGGTGGCAGGCGCACCCCTTTTCCCTGTCGTCGGCTCCGAGCGAGCGCGGTCTGCGCATTACCGTTCGTGGTCTCGGCGACGCCTCACAGCAACTTCCCCAGGTGAGGCGCGGTACCCGGGTGAGTTTTGAAGGCCCCTACGGACTGTTCACTGAGAATGCCCGCACCTCTCCCCACGTCGTGCTGATCGCCGCCGGAATCGGCGTCGCCCCCATTCGTTCGCTGCTGGAAACGGTGTCGTTCGCACCGGGCAACGCCACCGTGCTGCTGCGTTCGCACTCTCTCGGTGATACCTACCTGGTCGACGAACTCACCGATCTGTGTCGGGTGCGTGGCGCCGAGCTGCGCATCATCGCTGGCAAGCGGCCCAAGGGCGTCAGTACGTGGCTGCCAGCGGATGCCGCCCGGGCCGGCCTCACCCTGCGCAAGATCGTGCCCGAACTTCAACAGTCCGACATCTACATCTGCGGTCCCCGCCCATGGACCGACGCTGTCGTGCGCGATGCCCGTGCCTCGGGGGTTCCCAAGAAGCAGATTCACTACGAAAGGTTTGACTGGTGAGAGTGCGCGCAGTGGCACTGGCCGCCCTGGCCTCGGTCTCCATCGTCGGTATCGGCTGGCAGTTGGGAACTCAGGCGATTGACGCCTCGCAGAACCTGGCATCCAGCACAACCGGAACCGATGCTGCCGCGGCGGCGGCGACGGCGGCGGCTGCGCAGGCTGCTGCGACGGCGAAGGCGGCTGCTGACGCCGCCGCAGCAGCCCAGGCCCAGGCTGACGCGGCCAACACAGCTGCATCGGCACAAGCGGCAGCGGATGCGGCAGCCGCGGCTGCGGCAGCAGCCAACGCGGCTGCGGCAGCGGACGCGGCCGCGACGGCCGCGACGGCGAGTGCGGCATCGTCGCAGTCCGGAACGTTCACCGGCTCGGTGGTACCAACCCAGTTCGGCAACATGCAGGTATCGGTGACCATCGCCAACGGGACGATCACCGACGTAACCCCGCTGCAGCTGACCAACCGCGGTGGCCGTTCGGTGGCAATCAGCAACCAGGCCGCCCCGATTCTGCGTTCCGAAGTGCTCGCCGCCCAGTCCTCCAGGGTGCAGAACGTGAGCGGCGCCACCTATACAACCGGCGGCTATCTGCAGTCGCTGCAGTCGGCTCTCGATGCGGCCGGGTTCTAGGGTCTGTCGATGGGCAGTGATGACGAACGGATGCCCGTGCTGACCTTCCCCACCATGGGCACGATTGTGAGTGTGCGACTTGACGATTCCGGCGTCGAGACGGCGGGGGGTGAGACCGCTCGGGTCGATGCCGAGCGCCGCGTCGAGACCGTGTTTCGTCGCTGGGACGAACAGTTCAGCCTGTACCGCGACGATTCGGAGCTCAGCCGTGTCAGGCGCGGTGAGATTCGTCTGACGGACGCGAGTGAGTCACTTCGGGACTGCTACGCCCTCGCACTGGACTGGCGTGAACGCACCCTCGGCGCGTTCTCGCCGCATCGCGCGGATGGGGTGATTGATCTCTCTGGTGTGGTCAAGGCGCTGGCCATTGCTGAAGCCGGAGCTGCTCTGACCGACGGCGGCTTCACCAACTGGTCCATTAATGCGGGTGGTGATGTGCTGGTCGGCGGCGCTCCGCACAGTGGATGTGAAGTGTGGGAGATCGCCGACAGCGCGATGCCCGGCGGGCATCGCGTGGCCGCTCCCTCATCGGTGGGAACACGCCCCGAATGGGTCGTAGCGATCGTCAACCCGGCCGATCGGGGCGATATCATCGCGAGTGTTCCGCTCCGGAATCCGCTTCGAGCTGTCGCCACCTCTGGCAGCGCGGAACGCGGAGAACACATCTGGACGGCGCAACGTGGCGAAGAGTCGCCATTTCACCAGGTGAGCGTGTTTGCGGCGGACATCGTCACGGCCGACGTGCTCGCGACCGCGATCGTGGCCGGCGGGCAGGCGACACTGAACGAGATGACGTCGCGTTTCGCGATCGATGTGCTCGCCGTATTGCGTGACGGCCAGCTGCTCGCGACTCCGGGCCTGCGCCGGGCCGCATAGGCGATCAGCCCGTGCCTGGACAGTTGGCGCCGAGCTCTTGATCGAGCTGGAGGGCGGGGGTACCGTGGCCCCCGAATCAACCCGCTCACGTGAGGGAGAGGCAGAGCATGAGCGACAACAACGACTTCTGGAGTGACGAGAATCGTGAAATTGACGATCTCGCCCGCGACCTTGACGGTGACAGCGTCACCGATGACGTCGTCGACGACGAGGCGATCGGGCCGGATGCGGATAATCGGAGCATCGAGCTCGACTTTGACCCCGATGCCTACGTCGAGCTGGACTTCGACAACGACGACCGCTACTGATTCTCTGATTCTCGAGCTGGTGGACGCTGGGCGCCGGCGATGAGTGCGAAGGCGGTGCCGTATCTGCACGACGCCGCTCAGGGCGCGCGCGGCGGCACCGGGATTGATCACGACCTTGCTGATCTCGACCTTGCTGATCTCGACCTTGTTGATCTCGACCGCGATCATAATCTGCCGGTGCCGGTGCATACTGCTCTAGTGCAATTCGGCCGCTAGAACGGGGCGGTGTTCCTGTCGTGGTCTGGGTCGTCGGGGCCTGGGTTGTCGAAGTCGGGCTTGGCGAAATCGGGGTTGGAGAGGTCGGTCCAGACGTCGATCGGCCGTTTCGCGGTGTTGGTCGGTACGGTGTTGGGCGTGACGGTATTGGT
>Ga0307487_1001328_pt1 | contig 17520 bp, 14 predicted proteins | sample CBIW12metaG_FD_203665 | JGI IMG/M metagenome (GOLD analysis project Ga0307487, IMG submission 203665) | Sea-ice brine microbial communities from Beaufort Sea near Barrow, Alaska, United States - CBIW 1.2 | ecosystem: Environmental > Aquatic > Marine > Coastal | place: USA: Alaska | collected... | reverse complement strand
ACCCGCGAAACCTATTAAACCTGTTAAAGCAGTTGCAATCAGGAAAACTAATGTATACTTTTTCATTGTCTTTTCAATTATTGGTCAAAGCTAACTTTAGAATGGTCGAAGGTTTATTAAAATAATTACAATTGACTAAAATTTAACTAAAGTTTAATTTCCAAAAGTTAAAAATTAGTTCCTTTCAATCCCCCAAAAACTTACCTTCAAATTATTTTTAACATTTGTTTCTTTAGACTCAATAGAGATTATTGAATAATTAGCACTACTTTTGCGGCCGGTTGCCATCTTCTCCAAAAGGCAACATGTAACCACATCAGTCTGCCCACAAATTTTTAACCCGGCGCAGCATATATAATTTACACATGACATTTAACGATTTAGAATTAACTGAACCCTTACAAAAGGCAGTTCATCAAGTTGGATATAAAACTCCAACCCCCATACAACAACAATCCATACCCGCCATTTTAGCAGGCAGGGATATTTTAGGCTGTGCACAAACCGGCACAGGAAAAACAGCCGCATTTTCCATCCCAACAATACAATTATTAAGCGAAAACATACAACCACTCAACCAAAAAGCCACCATAAAAAGCCTGATTCTTACCCCCACCCGGGAACTCGCTATTCAAATTGGTGAAAGTTTAACAGATTACGGCCGATTCAGCAGACTCAAACACCTGGTAATCTTTGGGGGAGTACCTCAACACTCCCAAGTACAGGCATTGAGAAACGGGGTAGACATCCTTGTAGCCACACCCGGAAGACTGCTGGATTTAATGGATCAGGGATTTATTTCCCTTTCCAAAATTGAAATATTTACCCTAGATGAAGCCGACAGGATGCTGGATATGGGCTTTGTTCATGATGTAAAAAAAGTGATCAAAAAAATCCCGGTGAAGCGTCAAACTTTGTTCTTTTCGGCTACCATGCCCGATTCCATTATGGCTTTGGCAAACAGTATCCTCACCAATCCATTAAAAGTTGAAATAAAACCAATTACCACAACAGCCGAGTTAATTACCCAGGAATTATATTATATCGATAAAACCAATAAAAAGAATTTATTGATAGACTTGCTGAAATTATCTGATGCAGATCGGGTTTTGGTATTTACAAGGACGAAGCATGGCGCGAATAAAGTGGTAAAAGATTTGATTAAGGTAGGAATTATAGCGGAAGCGATCCACGGAAACAAAACCCAGAACGCACGCCAAAAAGCCTTGAAAAATTTCAAAGATAAATCCACTCGTGTTCTGGTTGCAACCGATATCGCAGCGCGTGGAATTGATATTGACGAATTAGCATTGGTAATCAATTATGAAATTCCAAATATTTCGGAAACTTATGTTCACCGAATTGGAAGAACAGGTAGGGCCGGTGCCAGTGGGAAAGCGATTTCCTTTAGTGATTATGAAGAAAAAGCCTTCATTAGGGATATTCAAAAATTGATGGATCTTAAGATCCCTGTAATCGAAAACCATAGCTATCCGATGGAATATTTTGAGATTCCGGAGAAAAAACAACAACAGGGGAGACCTTCAAGAAACCAAAGCAAAAAACCGGTTTCCAAGAAACCAACTACTGCAAAATTGACAAACAGGAGACGTTTTTGAAAGATCAAAAAATAAATAATGGCCATTCCGAAAATTTTTTCGGGGACTACCGGGATTTTTGGTGGAACCAGGCTTTTTTAGATTTAACCGCAGAGCGGCTGGAACTCAGAAAGCATAAAACCATGCTGGATGTAGGTTGCGGAAACGGCCACTGGACCAGGATCATGGCATCGTTTATTGATGAAAAGGCTAAAATAACTGCTGTAGACAGTGACCCCAGGTGGTTTACAGAAAATAAAGAATTAAAAGAACACTTTTCCAAAACGGGCATTTCCTTCGATTTAATGGAAGGAAATGCCCAAAATCTCCCCTTTCCGGATAACAGTTTCGATTTTGTTACCTGCCAGACCTTATTAATCCATGTTCCGGAGCCGCAGAAAGCCATTATTGAAATGAAACGGGTTTTAAAACCGGGCGGTACCCTGCTTTGTGTGGAACCCAACAATATTGTGCAGAGCCTGACAAAAACTTCCCTCACAAAAAACGATTCAATTGAAGAAACCCTGGATCATATAAAATACCGGTTGATAATTGAAAAAGGGAAAAAAAATATGGGCCGTGGCGATAATTCCCTTGGGGATCTTTTGCCAGGAATGTTCGCACTTGAAGATCTTAAAAATATTGAGGTGCGGCTTTCAGATAAAGCAATCGCAATGTATCCGCCTTATGACAATGAGGAACAGCTGGCTACTTTAAAACAATGGATGAAGGGTAGTTCCTGGAAATCCAATACCCAAAAGGACATCGATTTTTTCAGCGCTGCGGGAGAAGAGTTTATGCAGTTTTATTTTGAATATCAGGAAAAATACGCCAACCAGGGAGATCACGTTATGGGCGCCTTGCAACGGGAACAATATCACGCCGCCGGTGGTTCATTGATGTATTTGGTGAGTGGGACTAAATAGTCGATTTTTAGAACGAGAAAAAAGAATATAGAGAATAGATAAAAGACTATTAATTTGATACACATTATCACCTAATTATATGTATCAAGATATTGCGGTCACCTCAATACTAAACTTTAGGCATTTTAGGCACTCCAAACTTTATGAACTTATTTGTGCACTACTAAACTTTAGGCATACTAGGCACTCCAAACTTTATGAACTTATCTAATGACATTCTATATTTGAAGAAACCATTTCTGTAACAGGTTTTGGAGACACATAAGGAATTCCCAATCCCAGTCCGCGTACAATAAACAACAAACCTGTGATCACCACAAATACCGGGATCAGCCGTCTAACTTTTTGCCTGGTTTTGCCTTTCAGGAACGACATAAAATAAATGCTGGTCGTCATTAAAGGCACCGTTCCCAAACCAAAAATTATCATATATAAACTGCTCTGAAAAACACTTCCGGCAGCGAGGGAGGCAAAAATGGCGATATACAGCAAGCCGCAGGGTAAAAATCCGTTGAGGAAACCTATGGTAAAAAAAGTATCTGCCGATTTTTTCTTAAGGGATTTACCTAAAGCGCTTTTCACTTTTCCGACTGCTGAATAAAAAAATTTTGAAAAGTTGTATTTCTGAAAGGTTTTAGTTGGAAGCACAACTATGAAGATCATCAAAATACCAATGGCAATAGAAAGTTGCTGCTGCAATCCGAAGAGGTAAAAGCCTTTTCCCAGAAATCCAAACAAGCCTCCAATAATGGCGTAGGTAAAAATCCTTCCAAGGTGATAACTGCTTATTTGTAGTGCCTTTCTAAAATTATTGGATCTGTCAACCGGCAACATAAAGGCGATTGGGCCGCACATTCCAACACAGTGCAGGCTACCCAAAAGTCCTAAAATTAAAGCCGAAACCAGCATCCAAATAAGGTTTAATGATTAAAAATTGATGTTTTTCCTGGTGAGATAGGTTTTCCCATTTTGTTTCCATTTTACGCTGATATTCCATCTCCCTGCTGCAATTTCATTTTTTGGGATAAGCATTTTTTGATCTTCTAACAAGATAGATTTTGTGAAATCAAGGTTTTTATTCGATGGTCGATAAAAGGTCACTATGCCATCAGGTATGGAAGCCGTTTCATTTCCGGGGAATTCTATCAAAACCCCGGTTTCAGTTCTTTCGATCAAAACATTTTCAGTCAGCTCAATTGCATTTTTCTCGGCATTGAGTTCCTCCTGAAAACCAATTTCCTGTTTGTAATACTCTTCGACAACCAGATCGTATTCGTATTTATCATCAGTAATCATTTTGACTACAAAAAACATTATGAAAGATATAAATGCAATCATTGCCAGTACGATTCCTGTTCCCCAGTTTATTTTCATGTTTTTTTAGTATTGAGAAGTGAGTATTGAGTATTGAGATGTTAGATATGAGATTTTAGATCCGTTTTACCCCGGCCATAAAGGGAGAAGAATGATTTTTCCTTCGACTTCACACCTCTAAATTTTTAAGCCACGAATGCACGAATAATTCTCTATTTTCCTTCTAACCTCGCACTTCTAACTTCTTTAGTCTTGTTTCTTGACTCTTGTCTTGTTTCTCTTCTCTATTTTCCTTTTTTCTCGACTTCTAACTTCTAACCTCGTACTTCTAACTTTCTTTTAGTCTTGTTTCTTGACTCTTTTGTCTTGTTTCTCTTCTCTATTTTCTTTTTTCTCGACTTCTAACTTCTAACCTCGTACTTCTAACTTTCTTTTAGTCTTGTTTCTTGACTCTTTTGTCTTGTTTCTCTTTTCTATTTTCTATGTTCTAATAACTCCTCGGTCCCAAAAAGTTTGTCGTAGCTGTTTCAATAAGTTCATTATTCCTGTACACCCCAATTTTTACATTATTTTTATCCCCATCCAGTTCAGAAGCATTTATTTGAAGGAACAAAGTGCCCTTGGCCATTCCCTGTGCTGGAATGAATAGATTTTCATGACCTACCAACTTGATTTTTCCTTCATGAGACATAAGTTTGAGTTCCAAATTTTCAATATCTTTATTGGTTTTATTAAGGATTTTAAAAGTAAAAACATTGCTTATAAAATTGTCGCCAACTCTATCATACAACTGCCCGGGAAGCCTGAGGATATTGGCCTGCACATCATTTCTTAAAAACAACATCCCTATTAAAAGTCCTACCAGGATAAATAGAACCGCTGCATAGCCTTTCATTCTTGGCGTTACCTTGAATTTTTCCTTTTTTTCAATTTCCTCTTCACTGGCAAAACGAATGAGCCCTTTTGGAAGATTCACTTTTTCCATAATGCTGTCACATTCATCTATACAAGCTGTGCAATTAATGCATTCCAACTGGGTTCCGTTCCTGATATCAATTCCGGTTGGGCAAACATTTACACACTGGAAGCAATCGATACAATCTCCATGACCTAAAGCCTCTCTGTTTTCATTCTTTTTGATTTTTTTACGGCCATTCTCCCGTTCCCCCCTTTTATGGTCATAAGCTACTATTATAGATTTATTGTCTAATAATGTACCTTGCAATCTGCCGTAAGGACAGGCAATAATGCAAACCTGTTCCCTGAACCAGGCAAAAATGAAATAAAATACACCGGTAAATATCAGCAATGAAATTAAGGTGCTCACGTGATCTGAAGGATTTCCGGTGACATATTCCAATACCAAATCGCCGCCAATTAAATAGGCCAAAAAGACATTGGCAATAAGAAATGAGACAACAAAAAACACACTCCACTTTAGAAGTCGTTTGGTGATTTTTTCTTTATTCCAGGCCATTTTAGCCAGCCGGATCTGTTTACCCCGATCACCTTCAATGGCATATTCGATTCGCCGGAACACCATTTCCAAAAAAATAGTTTGCGGACAGATCCAGCCACAAAACACCCTTCCGAAAGCCACCGTGAAAAGGGTGATAAAAACTATCACAATGATCATGGAAATAACAAACAAGTAGAAATCCTGTGGCCAAAAAGGAAATCCAAAAATATTGAATTTTCTCTCCATGACGTTAAACAGCAAAAACTGATTGCCATTAACTTTGAGGAAAGGGGAGGTAATTAGAAATGTCAGGAGAAAATAACTTACCCATTTGCGGTATTTGTATAATTTCCCGCTTGGTTTTTTAGGAAATACCCATTTTCGTTTTCCATCTTCATCTACCGTTCCAATACTATCTCTAAATTTTTCCTGGGTATCCATCCTTCTTCTCCTCCTTAATATGTTATTTTAAGATCATTTCTTCCTCGGAAATTCTTATCGATCCAAAATATTTTATTTATTATTCTACAAGACTTTTTCTGCTACCCATAAATCGCCATCCGGTGCTTTAGGATCTGGCGGATTTGTTCCCTGTAAGCTTAATATGTAACTTCCCACCTGCGCCATTTCAGCAGGTTTTAAATCCTGTTTCCAGGAAATCATTCCCTTTCCAGGTCTTCCACCTTCAGAAATTGTATTAAAAACAGTTGAAATATCACCTCCGAAAATCCAATATTCATCGGTTAAATTCGGACCAATCCCTCCACCTGCATCAGCCCTATGACAAGCGACGCATTTTTCGTTGAATATTTTGTTTCCTGCTGCCAAATCTGAAGCTTCTGTAAGTAAGATTACGCTGCTGGCATCTACCAAATCGGGCGAATTTTTTTTGTATTCTTCAACAGCCAATTGCGCGTTGGCCATTTCAATTTGAAATTCTTCCTTTTGGGTAATCCCATCAAAAATATGATAATAGGCCATATAGGCAATCGCGGCAATTATTGAAGCATAAAATCCAAACTTCCACCAGGGTGGCAAATCATTGTCCAACTCCTGTATACCATCGTAATCATGGTCAAGCAGGATTTCTCCTTCAGCTTCTATAGGTTTTCTATTCGATAATTTAGAATTCAGATTCTTGAACCACATTCCAAATTTCGCTTCCTTCTCAGATTCTTTTCTCAGGTAATTTTCCCGTGCTTCTTCATTGAGGGATTTAAAAAGAATTGTGCTAAGTGCCGCTATAGAAATTTCAATAGCAATAGCAATAATTAGTACCGCAAACAATACTAAAAGCAGGATTGGAAATTGAACAATTGCCAATTCCCCTCCAGTGGGAATTAAAAATTCCGTCAGAGCGAATGCTATTGCAACCAGTGCAACTATTCTTAAAACAGGTAAGATTGTTTTCATAATTCAATTTCGTTATTTGTTTCAAATGGTATTTTACTAACCTCATCCACATATTCTTTTTTTGCGGTTAACACCCAGGTTAAAAGCACTGCAAAGAAGATAAAAAATATGAGCAAAGAAATGATAGGGTAAATTTCTATCCCTTCAATACTTGCCATATGGCCTTCAATAAATTTAAACATAGCTCGGGGATTTTATTGGTTACTGGTTATTTTAATATCGGTTCCAAGTCTCTGAATGTAGGCGATAAGTGCAACTATTTCACGATTTCTCATTTCCACAAATTCCACGTCATTTTCTTTGGCATTGGCTTTATTGGCATCATAGTTTTTGGCAAAATCAGGATCGGAATACAGGTTTTCTTCAATGGCAATTCCCTGTTCCGTCATCCATTCCTGCGCCCGCGCAATGTCCTGCGGAGTATAAGGAACCCCCAAAGTGACCATTACTTCCATTTTATTTTCGGTGTCTGATTTATCCAATTTATTTAAAATGATCCATTTATAACTGGGCATAATCGATCCGGAAGAAATACTTTGGGGATCATAAAAATGATTCAAATGCCAGCTATCGGAATATTTTCCTCCAACACGCATCAAATCTGGTCCGGTACGCTTGCTTCCCCATAAAAAAGGATGATCATACACGTATTCCCCGGCTTTGGAGTATTCGCCGTAACGTTCCACCTCACTTCTAAATGGGCGGATCATTTGTGAGTGACAGCCTACACAGCCTTCTCTAATATATAGGTCCCTGCCTTCCAGTTCCAACGGTGTATATGGTTGTACGCTTGAAATGGTAGGAATATTTGATTTTATCAAAATAGTTGGAACAATTTGAACAATTCCTCCAATTAGAATTGCGACAGTAGCTAAAATAGTAAGTTGTATGGGTTTACGCTCCAACCAGCTGTGATAACCTTCGCCTACAAGACGTTGTTTCGACACCCTTTCTAGAGGTGCTGCTTGGGCAAGCTCATCGGTTACCGCACTTCCGAACCGAATAGTTTGCACCAGGTTGTAAAGCATCACAATAAAACCTGCTAAATACAGCGTACCTCCAATAGCACGCATCCAGTACATTGGCATTATTTCGGTAACTGTTTCTAAAAAGTTTCCGTAAACTAAAGTTCCATCAGGATTGAATTGTTTCCACATGGAAGCTTGTAAAAATCCGGCAACATACATTGGAAGTGCATAGAGAATGATCCCTAAAGTACCTATCCAAAAGTGAAGATTGGCCAAGGCATTAGACCACAATTTGGTTTTAAACAATCTTGGCAGCATCCAGTAGATTATACCAAACGTTAAAAATCCGTTCCAGGCCAAGGTACCCACGTGAACGTGAGCCACGATCCAGTCGGTATAATGTGCAATGGCATTTACACTTTTCAGGGAAAGCATGGGGCCTTCAAAAGTAGCCATTCCATAACCGGTAATTGCTACTACCATAAATTTCAAGGTAGGATCGGATCTTACTTTGTCCCAGGCACCCCTTAAGGTCAACAAACCGTTGATCATTCCTCCCCAGGATGGAAAGAGTAACATGATTGAAAAAGCAACTCCCAGGTTTTGCGCCCAGTCCGGCAATGCAGTGTATAACAAGTGGTGAGGTCCTGCCCAGATATAAATAAAAATAAGTGACCAAAAGTGAACTATGGATAATCTATAGGAAAAAACAGGCCTGTTTGCCATTTTAGGAACAAAATAATACATCAGTCCTAAAAAGGGCGTGGTAAGGAAAAATGCCACCGCATTATGCCCGTACCACCACTGTACCAATGCATCCTGCACACCTGCGTAAACAGAATAGCTTTTCATAAAACCAACAGGTAATGCAAGGCTGTTAAAAATATGAAGTACCGCTACGGTAACGAAGGTTGCAAGATAAAACCAAATTGCCACGTATAAATGACGCTGCCTTCTTTTCAGGATTGTACCTATCATATTGATCCCAAAAGAAACCCAAATTACTGCAATTGCAATATCTATGGGCCATTCCAATTCTGCGTATTCCTTGGATGAAGAAAATCCCAGCGGAAGTGTAATCGCTGCGGCGACAATGATAAATTGCCATCCCCAAAAATTGATATTACTTAAGGCATCCGAAAACATACGTGCTTTTAGCAATCGTTGCAGAGAATAGTAAATTCCTGCAAAAATGGCATTTCCCACAAAGGCAAAAATCACCGCATTGGTATGCAAAGGCCTTAGTCTTCCGTAACTCAACCAAGAGATCCCATCAGTTAAATTGGGAAATAAATAGAAAAATGCAAGTAGCAAACCAACAGACATTCCAATTACGCCCCAAAACAATGTTGCATACGTAAATTTTTTAACGATTTTATTATCGTAATAAAACTGCTCTAACTCCATAATTATTCTTCTTTATTTTTTGAGGTTGTTTTGTGGATTTGATCTTTTTCTTTAACCAGTTCATCGTCAAACAGCATCCGAACAGATGGAGTGTAGGTATCGTCAAATTGCCCGCTTTTAACGGATATAATAAAGACGACAAAGAAGAAAACTGCGATAATTATACTTATGGTCAACAGCAAGTAAATTACACTCATATCGGATAAAAATTTAAGGTTCAAAAATACTTCTGATTATTTTCCTGAAATATGACGCTGATCATATTTAGCTAATAAACCTATTTTAATTTTCTGCTCAAAAAATTTGTCGTCAGGGTAGTAAATACAACCACACTTATGGAACTTAGAGGCATTAAAATTGCCGCCACGACTGGCGATAACTGGCCTGTAACTGCGAAATATAATCCCACTATATTATATAAAAAGGAAATGCCAATGCTCATTTTAATTATTGAAATGGCGCCCTTAGCTGCTTTAATGTAGTTATGCAACTCTTTAAATTTGCCTGCGTCCAGAATTGCATCGCAAGCCGGGGAAAACACATTTACATTTTCGGAAATTGCAATTCCCACATCACTTTGTTTTAGGGCTCCGGCGTCGTTCAACCCGTCGCCTATCATCACGACACTATGGCCGTCCTGTTGCAGTTGCTTTATGTAATTTAATTTTTCTGCGGGGGTTTGCTGAAAAAGTAAACTGGTTTTTAAGGGCAGTAATTGTTTGAGATTAACGGCTTCTCCGTCATTATCGCCAGATAAAATAGCCAGTTCATAATCAAGGGCAAGGTTCTGAAACAATTCTGAAAGGCCTTCCCTGTATTCATTTTGAAACATGAAACTGCCCTTATATTCCTCGTTCAACCTGATGTGAACAGCGGTTTGCAAATTATTCTGAATTTTTCCGGCATTTACAAATGATGCACTGCCTATTTTGATATTTTGGTCATTAAATTTCGCCTGAATTCCCTGACCCACAACTTCTCCAACTGCATTCAGCTTCAAAAGTTTACTTCCGTTTAAATGACTATAAAGTATTCTGCTTAACGGATGTCCGGAAGTTCGCAACGTAGATTTTAAAAAGGATTTTTCCGTCGTATTTAAAGCCGTTCCTTCATAAGTGACCGAACTTTTATTATTGGCGGTAATTGTTCCTGTTTTATCGAATATCAAGGTATCTGCTTTTGCCAAGCGCTCAAGTGCCTGATCGTTTTTGACATAAAACTTCAATTTCCCGAAAATGCGCAACATATTTCCTAAAGCAAAAGGAGCCGACATTGCCAAGGCGCAAGGACAGGCAATAATGAGAATAGCGGTGAAAACGTTCATCGCCAAAGCAGGTTGCACAAATAGCCAATAGGTAGTGGCAATTGCGGCAATGCTTAAAATGGTGGTCGTGAAATATTTGCTGATGGTATTGGTAAGTGAAGTAAAGGAGTTTTCCTTATTTGAATCAAAAATATGATTGCTCCACAATTGCGTCAAATAACTTTGTGACACCGGTTTTAGGGTTTCAATTTCAATACTGCCGGAAACCTGTTTTCCTCCCGCAAAAATTTTGTCTCCCGATTGCTTTTCTACAGGTTCTATTTCTCCGGTCACAAAACTGTAATCTATCCTTGCATTTCCCTTTAGCAAAATGGCATCAACAGGGATCAATTCGTCATTTCTTATAAGCAGGCGGTCGCCTTTATTTATTTCATTTACCTGCACCGCATCTTCTCCTCCATCATTATTTATACGTGTTACCGCGATGGGAAAATAGGATTTGTAGTCGCGCTCAAATGAAAGGAACCCGTAGGTTTTTTGCTGAAAATATTTTCCCAGGAGCAGGAAAAAAACAAGTCCGGTGAGGCTGTCAAAAAAACCGGATCCAATATCGAAAACAATTTCAATGGTACTACGCACAAAAAGAACCAGGATTCCCAGGGCAAGAGGCACATCAATATTTAAAACCTTTGCACTCAATCCTTTAAAAGCAGCAATGAAATATCCGGATGCAGAATAGAAGAAAACAGGAAGCGAAAAGGCAAACATCAGCCACCTGAAAGTTATTTTATATTGGTCCAGCCAAAACTCATTGACTTCAAAATATTCAGGAAAAGAGAGGAACATAACATTTCCGAAAGCAAATCCGGCAATTCCCAGTTTATAAATTATGCTTCTGTCTTTCTTAATTTTTACGGTTTGAAAATCATCCAGACTGATATATGGTGCATAACCAATCTTACCCAATAGGACCGAGAGTTGCTTCAGGGAAATTCCTTCAGAATTAAAAGTAACCCGAACTGTTTTTTTGGGAAAATCGACTTGTGAAGCTTTAATATTCCTGTTGAGTTTATTGAGATTCTCTAAAATCCAAATGCAGGAACTGCAATGAATATGCGGAATATAAAGCGTGATTATTTGGGTTCCTTCATCATTAAATTCCAAAAGTTTATCGGTGATGGCAGCATTATCCAGAAAATCGTATTTTCCCTCCAAATCTTTCGGACTTGCTCCGGGAGATTTCTGCAAATCGTAATATCCCGTTAAATCATTTTCTAAAAAAATCTCATAAACAATCTTACAGCCATTGCAACAAAAGTTTTTTTCATCGAAAACAATTGCATCGGCATCACAGGGATCACCGCAATGGAAACAAGCACAAATAGCTGTCATTTTATTTTTTTACGACTGCAAAAGTGTAGTTTCCAAAAGATTTAAAATATGACATTCATCAGGTTAAGGCAAAAAATTCGTTGTATTTAATAATCGTAGCGTAAAGTTTGTTTGTTTATCGAAATTCAATAAAGATAAATTTTACAAAAAAAAATCATTTTTTAAGCCCTTCTTTTAATTGGGCCGTGTTCTATAACATTAGATAAAATAATATGCGTCCGGGTTTCTCCATAAGTTATCACCTTGTCTATAAACTCCTCAAGATGTGCCTGATCGTAAAGCACCACTTCCATAATAATATTTTCATTTCCGGTGATCCTGTAGCAATTTATCACCTCCTTAAATTCCTTCACTTTCTCCAAAAAGGGCTTTAATCTCCCCATAAATGCCCGTAGAGTTATCACCGCTTTTAGCTGATGCCCGGTTTTATGGTAAGAAACCTCAGCCTTATATCCTTTTATTATTCCCAAATCTTCCATTCTCTTCACTCTTTCGGCTACTGCAGGAGAAGTGAGTCCAACATTTCTGCCAATTTCAGCAAAAGATTGCCTGGCATTTTTTTGCAGCGCCTCCAATATTTTCCAATTTAAGTTATCAATAGGCATATTTAAGTTTTAAACGGTATTAAACCTTTAGATTTAAACCAAAGATATAAATTCAATTTAAAATCTAAAGAAGATCTCATGTTAAACCTGGTAATTTTACAATTATTGAAGTAAATAATATTTGTGATGAATTCTTTTGAAAGTACCGATTTTAAAAACCTGCCTGTTTATAATAAAGCATTGGAAATTTTTAAGGTTTCCCGGGCCATTGCCTGTAGCATAACCGACAACAAAAATATCCTTGAAATGGGTTTTTCGGAAAATTTCAACCATCAATTCGCAGGGGAAATTGTTTCCGACTCGTTACAGCTGGCACCGGGATTGGCCACGGTGCATTGTACTTCAAATCCTTCGCTAAGACTAAGAAGGGCCAAACAAATCAGAAAAGCCGTAAACAGGATTCTTTCAAAATGCAAAAAACTTGAATTTGACGGAGTCAGGGAAAAAGAATTCCTGGCAATTCTCAGATCTGAGATCCATCAGTTTGATCATTTGTTTTCAGAATGGTTTTATAAACTTCAGCTTAACCGAAGGGAAAATTAAAGAGTTTCGGTTGTAAAAAACGCCAGTTTCACTCCTTCAATAAGCATACTGGTTCCAATAATGGCGATAATTAAACCCATTATTTTCTCGATCACGATAATTTTGTTTTTACCTATATACCGCACCAAATATTCACTGGAAATAAAAGCGAGGTAATTAAGCCACATAATTAACCCAAGCATTGCAACGATTATGGCAAGCTGTAAATAACTGGCATTGGTGGTAAAGTTCATCGCGGTTACAATTGTTCCTGGACCTGCTAAAATCGGAATTGCTAAAGGCGAAATGGAAATACCTTCATTAAAATTGATCTCGGTTTGGTTATCAATACTCGATTCCTGGGACCTGATCATTTCAAAACCCACAAAAAATATCAGGATTCCCCCTGTAATTTTAAAGGCCGGGATGGTGATGCCAAATAAGTCAAAAACATATTTTCCCAAAATTATAAATCCGGTAACGATCACAAAGGCCGTAAAAGTGGCTTTTCTGGAGATATTCTTTTTAGTCTTTTTATCGGCTTGCTTGGTTAGGCTAAGAAAAATTGGAATATTTCCCGCCGGACTGTTGATGGCAAAAAACCCTGTGAACACGGCAATTGCAAATAACCATAGATTTTCCATAAATATATAGCAATTACGTGCTAGTCAATTGGTGTTTAATTTCTTGCAAATTTAAGTTGAATTTTGTTTTTAGAAAGTAAAGATTCTACATTTAAGCTAAATTAATTCAAAATTAAAAAATGGATAGGGACAGGCTTCAAAAGATGCCGCTTTTTAAAAAAGCGATGGAGATTTTGGAAATAGTTGACCAGATTGTAAATCTTGTGCCGGAGGAAGAAGAATACTTAAAAGTTACCGCCGAATTTATGCGAACTGATGCAATGCAAATTCCTCCAAAAATTGCGGGTGCTGCAGGTGCCGGTTTATATGACCTAAGGATGGAAAACGCAGCAATTATACGGAAATGTGCCCGGCAGATCTATGTGCAATGCAACATTTTTGTGATTGAAGGTTTCACAGATACAGAATATCTGGATTTATTGAGAAATGAAATTGAGGAATTCCGGATACTCTTTGCTGAATGGGTAAAAACTTTTGATAAATGGGATTACATTATAGATCGATGGGGTTTATTTAATCCGCCAGGCGTTAATTATGATGACAAAGATCCAGATGATGATATCCCGTTTAAAAATCCTTTTGATTGAAAAATTGGAATGGAGAATATTCGGAATTTTGAATTTTGAACTTATTTCCCGGTCTCACGCAAAGCGCGCAAAGAAAAAAACGCAAAGAGCGCAAAAGTGATTCTTTGCGATGTTGCGTTTTTTTGCTCCTAGATTCGTTTTACCCCGGCTTAAAGGGAGAAGAAAGATTTATCTTTCGACTTTGAGAAATAAAAATGTCTATTTTCTATTCTCTATTTTCTTTTCTCTCACTCTTCTCTTTTTTTTTCACTTCGTACTTCTAACCTCGTACTTCTAACTTCTTACATGTTCCTCCTATACTGTCCTCCAACTTCAAACATAGCCGATGTAATCTGGCCCAGGGAACATACTTTGGTAGCTTCCATCAAAACTTCGAATAAATTTTCATTATTGATGGCTGCCTTTTGGATCTCTTCCAGAGCACTTTCTGTGACTTCTTTTTTTGCATGGTGCAAATTTTTCAGGGTATTGATCTGATATTGCTTTTCTTCCTCGGTAGCACGAATTACTTCTCCCGGAGTAACCGTTGGTGACCCGGTAGAACTCAAAAAGGTATTGACCCCAACAATGGGAAATTTTCCATTGTGTTTTAAGGTTTCATAATACAGGCTTTCTTCCTGGATCTTACTGCGCTGATACATGGTTTCCATCGCGCCAAGAACCCCGCCCCTTTCATTTATCCTGTCGAATTCGTGCAGTACTGCTTCTTCTACCAAATCGGTTAACTCTTCAATTATAAATGCTCCCTGAATAGGATTTTCGTTTTTGGTCAAACCGAGTTCCTTGTTGATGATCAGCTGAATTGCCATGGCGCGTCTCACCGATGCTTCCGTGGGAGTTGTGATAGCTTCGTCATAGGCATTTGTGTGCAGGGAATTACAGTTGTCGTAAATTGCATACAAGGCTTGTAAAGTTGTGCGGATATCATTAAAATCAATTTCCTGGGCATGCAAAGAGCGACCGGAAGTTTGAATATGATATTTCAACATTTGAGCCCGTGGGTCGGCGTTGTATTTGTGTTTTAAGGCTTTCGCCCAGATCTTACGAGCTACCCGTCCAATAACGGCATATTCAGGATCGACTCCGTTCGAGAAAAAGAAGGAAAGGTTTGGCCCGAATTTATTGATGTCCATTCCCCGGCTCAGATAATATTCAACGTAGGTGAATCCGTTGGAAAGTGTGAGTGCTAACTGAGTAATTGGATTTGCTCCCGCTTCGGCAATATGATATCCTGAAATTGAAACCGAATAAAAATTCCGTACTTTTTCTTCGATAAAATATTCCTGCACGTCTCCCATTAATCTCAAGGCAAATTCCGTAGAAAAAATACAGGTATTTTGGGCCTGATCTTCTTTTAGGATATCGGCCTGCACGGTTCCCCGAACCACATTCAGGGTGTGTTTCTTTATTTTGGCATAAACCTCTGCCGGTAAAACCTGGTCTCCGGTAATTCCCAGAAGCATCAAACCTAGACCGTTGTTTCCTTCGGGCAATTCTCCCTGATACGATGGCCGTTCCAGTTTTTTATCTTTATATATCTTGCTGATTTTTTCTTCAACTTCCTTCTCCAGCCCGTGTTCTTGAATATATTTTTCACATTGCTGATCAATGGCAGCATTCATAAAAAATCCGAGCAACATAGGCGCTGGACCGTTGATGGTCATACTCACCGATGTCATTGCATGGGCCAAATCAAATCCGGAATATAATTTTTTCGCATCGTCCAGACAGCAGATGGAAACCCCTGCATTCCCAATTTTTCCATAAATATCGGGTCTCAGGTCGGGATCATTTCCATATAAAGTAACCGAATCAAATGCCGTGGATAATCGTTTTGCCGGCAAACCTTTACTCACATAGTGAAAACGACGATTTGTGCGTTCCGGCCCGCCTTCCCCTGCAAACATCCTGCTTGGATCTTCCCCGGCTCTTTTAAAAGGATACAATCCGGCGGTGAAGGGAAATTCCCCGGGAACATTTTCCTGTAAACACCAGCGAAGGATATCGCCCCAGGCCTTGTATTTAGGCATTGCCACTTTGGGGATCTTTGTATGGGACAAAGATTCGGTATGGGTTTCAACTTTTAATTCCTTATCCCGAACCTTAAATGAATATACCGGCTCCTTGTATTTATTTATTTTCTCGTCCCAACCGGTAATTACTTCCCAGTTATAAGGATTGAGATCCATTTTCACCTTGTCAAATTCCTTCTTTAAAAGGTCGACAAAATCTTTGTTTTTTTCAGTAGTAGCTTCATTGAGCTGCTCCTCATCCATACCAAATTTCGACAGAATCAGGTCAGTCTTTGTAACCGATTCCAAAGTCTTGAAAATTCCGTAGAGTTTTTGGGCAACCTCAACCTGAACAAGTGCATTTTCATCGTAACTGCGGTTGTTTTCAGCAATTTCAGATAGATACCGGACTCTTTTTGGCGGAATGATATATATTTTTTCGCTCTTTTCGTCTTCGCTGTGAAAGGTGGAATTCAGGGAAGAATTCGTTTTTTCATGAACCTTGTCCATTATTTTTCGATAAAGTGTATTCATTCCCGGATCGTTGAACTGGGAAGCTATAGTTCCGTAAACCGGAAGTGTTTCCACATCATCATGCCATAATCCATGATTGCGCTGATATTGTTTCTTAACATCCCTCAAGGCATCCAAAGCACCCCGTTTGTCAAATTTATTGATGGATACAAGATCGGCAAAATCGAGCATGTCTATTTTTTCCAATTGAGTGGCAGCACCAAACTCGGGTGTCATGACATATAACGATGCATCACAATGTTCTATGATCTCGGTATCAGATTGTCCAATTCCGGAGGTTTCTAAAATAATAAGATCATATTCTGCCGCCTTCAAAACCTCAACCGCTTCAGCGACATATTTTGAAAGCGCAAGATTGGATTGGCGTGTAGCCAAAGACCTCATATAAACCCGCGGACTGTTGATGGAATTCATGCGGATCCTATCTCCCAATAAAGCTCCCCCTGTTTTTCGTTTGGAAGGATCTACAGAGACAATCCCGATGGTTTTATCCGGGAAGTCGATTAAAAACCTTCTCACCAGTTCGTCTACCAGGGAAGATTTTCCCGAGCCGCCGGTTCCGGTAATACCAAGTACCGGAGTCCCGTTTTTTGGGACTTCTATTTCGCTAAAGCTTTCCTGAAACTCCTCATGCTTGTTTTCGGCCAAGGAAATCAAACGGGCGATCGTATTTACATCCTTCTGTTTTAGAAGTTTTTGTACGTCTTTTTTATTTTTTAAAGCTGGGGTGGGAGTATCTGCAGTTTTCACCAAATCGTTGATCATTCCCTGTAATCCCAACCCCCTTCCATCATCGGGGGAATAAATACGCGTGATGCCGTAATCCATCAATTCCTGGATCTCGTCCGGAAGAATTACACCGCCTCCGCCACCAA
>Ga0307487_1001326_pt1 | contig 17533 bp, 13 predicted proteins | sample CBIW12metaG_FD_203665 | JGI IMG/M metagenome (GOLD analysis project Ga0307487, IMG submission 203665) | Sea-ice brine microbial communities from Beaufort Sea near Barrow, Alaska, United States - CBIW 1.2 | ecosystem: Environmental > Aquatic > Marine > Coastal | place: USA: Alaska | collected... | reverse complement strand
TATTACTTTCCCTCAATTCTTTCAGCACGATTTTTATTTTATGGATAAAATCCCTTCGTGATTCTCCACTTTGTGCCTCACCATAATTTAATGCCGGTGATGTTCCGGAACGCAAAAGTTGTCCGGCTAAATGGTTTGCTGCCTTTCCATTAGGCATCGTTGAAATAATCTCTACAATCAATACTGCAAAATTTATCAATCTTTCTTCAAGGTCGCGTTTGTTCATTTTATTAGATCTAATTTCAATTTATATACTTCCACAATCGTTCTTCCTTGTTCGGGATTTATTTTTTTTTGAACTTCAAAAATCCTAAATCGTTAATCCTTGTTCGATATTATTTTTTTTAACTCCAAACTCCACCCCGAAGCATCGGGGCCAAACCCCAAACTCTTCTAATCTTTCAAATTCTTTAATTGTCCTGCATCCACATCCTTGAGGACATCCCCGATTTTGTTCACAAAAATCCCCAGTAGCAATACCGTGATAAATAGATCGAGAAAAATGCCGCTATTTACCATCATAGGCATTTCGTTCCCTACTGCAAGGGATAAAATAAAGACACCATTTTCTATTACCAGGAACCCCATCACGTGGGTCAGGATCTTTTTTCGGGTACCAATAATGTATAAACCCGTGAATAATGAAGATAATGCCGCAACAAAATATACTTTGTTCAGTTGATCATCTTCTATGATGTTTGACAACAAAAAGGTTACTACCACAATCGATGTTACAATTATCAATGAAACGAAATTGGGGATATAGGGCTCTGCCTCACGGGTAATTTCATTTTTCTGAATGACATATTTCAGGAATAAGGGAACGGCAATGGTTTTAAAAACAATGGTTTCAAGAAGTATAAAAGTGAGGTTAAGGGTGTTCATTTCATCCAATTCAATAAAACTCACCCAAAAAAGTATAATTCCCTGAAAAGCGAGGATCTTGACATAACTCATCAGTCGGTTGGCTATACTCAGATAGATCAGCGACATTGCGAATATGATTAATAATACATTGGTCATTTTTATTATTTTTTAAATCAAATTGGTGTCAAATTTTTCTTTGCGCGCTTTGAGGTCAATCTTTCAACCGCAAAGAGCGCAAAGGTTTTACGCAAAGGTCGCAGAGGATTTCAGTTCACTTACAACCCTTTTAATTCCGTTTTTAAGCAAAACGACAATGCACCTAATGGCAATACCAATTACTTTATTGGCTTTTTCATTTTCTGTCATTGTATTTTTGTTCAATCAATTTGGAATCAAATTTTTCTTGCGCCCTTCGCGATTTTTCTTTGCGTGGTTTGCGGTTAATTTTTTCAACAGCAAGCCCGCCTAGGTTTACGCAAAGGTCACAGAGAATTACAATCCATTTACAACTCTTTTAATTCCGTTTTTAAGCAGAACAACATTAAAGTTAATTAATAGTCCTAATTTATAATTTCCAAGTTTTTGATAAGTCAAGGTTTGAGCCAGGTGAATATCATTCAAAGCATCTACACTTTTTATTTCTATCACTAATTTTTTTTCAACCAACAAATCAATCCTGTATCCACAATTTAATTTCACTTCTTCAAAAATTAATGGCATTGGCTTCTCTTTTTCAACCAATAATCCCGACTTTTCGATTTTGTAATACAAACACTCTTGATAAGCACTTTCCAGTAGACCTGGCCCAAGTACTCTATGCACCTCAATGGCAATACCAATTACTTTATTAGCTATTTCATTTTCTGTCATTGTATCTTTATTTAATCAATTTTGTATCAAATTTTTCTTTGCGTGCTTTGCGATTTTTCTTTGCGCGCTTTGCGGTTAATTTTTCAACAACTAAGACCACAGAGAACTATAATCTCTATTTAACAAGACAAATATTGATTGATTCTTCCTGTCTTTGTGGCATCGGTTTTTAAGTTTAAATCAATATTCTCATTTTTTCTATATAAATTTTCCCATTATCAGCAATACTCCGAAAAAAATTAATATCGAAATTGAGGTAAGGGTAAATATGAATTGCGGGTTATTACCCATTCTAAATCTCGCTGAAAATGATTCTAAAACACCTACCGTTATCGCAAAGATGATTTGAACCCCAAAAAATATAAGAATTGAAATAAGGATCGGGAAAGAACCAGTAAAAAAATTGGCGATCAAAGCTCCATACATCGCAAACTTTAGGTTTGTGCCATAGAGGATCAATCCCAAATCAAAGCCGCTGTTATCCAATATCATTACCTCATGCACCATGGTTAACTCCAAATGTGTTTTGGGATCGTCAACCGGCATACGGCTGTTTTCGATCATAGCGATCATCACCAAAACAAAGGTTGCCATTGCGCCAAGTCCATAAGAAATATAAGAACCAAAATGAAGGGACGTAAATATTTCATGAAATGAGGTATGTCCGGTATAAAGTGCAAAGGATCCCATTAATATAAAGAACGCGGGTTCTGCCAGCATGGAATATAAAGCTTCACGACTTGCCCCCATTCCTTCAAAACTACTTCCGGTATCCAGTGCGCCAATTATGCTGAAGAATTTCCCGAGGGCCAATACATAGGCGAAAAACACGAAATCGCCATCAAAGGAAATAATCCCTTTGTATCCTCCAAATGGGATCACCAAAATGGCCATAATTATGGAAGCAAAATAAATGCTTGGCGCGATCTGAAAAATAAAGCTGGTCGTATTGCTATAAACACTGCCTTTTTTCCACAACCGGAACACATCTTTCATAGGTTGAAACAAGCCCGGTCCTTTTCTGCCTGAAGCGATGCTCTTGGTCCGTATCACAATCCCCATAAAAAACAAACTTGTGAGCAATATCAATACAAGGCTTATCATATTATATCTGGTTTAAAAAGTAAATTATTTTTTTGAATGCTTCATACAAAACCGGAAAGGCAATAATCAAGGTTATAAATACGGTTCCGTAAAGGACATAAAACTGGACATTTCCATTTTGCAGAAACCTGAATTTTCCGAAGAAAAATTTCAAACGTCTCCAGGGAATATCGATGAACCATTCCTCGATTTTGTCGTGTGGATGGGTTTCATGCCAACCCGAAACAGGGAAAATCCCATAAATTTCGATTTTCTTTTTTCTAACCGATAATACAGGCTCAGCAAGCTTTCGGTAGGACCGGATAAAAGAACTGGCGGTATATTGCATTTTTTGGGTTTCACCTGTATATCCGCAACCCCAGGTATCCGAAATTTGTTTGGGTTTTTGAGTTGTTACAGCTTTTTTGATAAAGAAAATGAGCAAACCTAAAACAATAAATCCCAATGCGCTAAATCCTATAGCTTGCATTGTTTCAGAAATTTGGACAGATTGCGTGAAATCTCCGGTAAAATTCATCTTGTCCGAATACAATCTGAGAGGCTCTGTCAACAAGGAAAAGAAAAATTTGGGAAACAAACCTATGGCCAAAATAAATGCTGAGATCATATACATCGGCAACAGTTTTCCAGTGCTGAATTCTATAGGGGTTTCCTGAAAATGATGTCTTGGGTTTCCTAAAAAAATACTGCCAAAGGCTTTGGTGAAACAAAGAATTGCAAGTCCGCCGATGAGCACCATTCCAAAAACAGAGAACAGAAGTACGACAATACTCAGCATGGCTTTGTTTTCCATTCCGTCAAACAAACCTGAGTAAATTAGAAATTCGGAAACAAATCCGTTAAAAGGCGGAAGTCCGCAAATAGCGAGTGCGGCGATCAGAAATAAAATCGCAGACTGGGGCATTCGTTTTACAAGACCTCCAAGATGTTCAATATTCATTGTATGAGTTGCCTGATACACATTTCCGGCAGCATAAAACAACAAAGATTTAAATAACGAATGATTGAGCACGTGAAGCAGCGCCCCGCCAAATCCAAGCAAAATTAAAGTGATGTTCTGTTGACCTATTCCCAAAGTTCCAAGCCCAATCCCAATTCCTATAATCCCAATGTTTTCAATGCTGTGATAGGCGAGGAGTTTCTTTAAATTGTGTTGCAATATGGCGAGCATTACCCCATAAACACCGGAAATGACCGAAAAAACAAGAATAATATATCCCAATAAGATATAATCGGTTTGAATAAGCTGTAACATTCTGAGAATTCCAAAGATCCCGATCTTGATGATCACACCAGACATTACTCCCGAAATATGGGAAGGTGAGGCAGGATGTGCATACGGAAGCCAGGTGTGAAAAGGCACAAATCCCGCTTTAATAGCAAAACCTATGAAAAAGCAGAAAAATACTCCCAAACTTGCAATGGGAGGAAAGTACAAAGAAAATTGACTTATGGCATCAAAATCATAAGAACCTGTGCGGTAATACACCCAAATAAACCCTAAAGTAAGAAATAAAACCCCTGCATGCGACTGGATAAGAAAATTGATCCCGGCCTTTAGGGTATCCTGTTTGTAATATTCAAAGATGATGAGCACAAAACTCGACAGCGTCATGATTTCCCAGGCAAACAAAAACACAAGGGAATTTTGAATCACGCAAATAGCGGTAAGCGATGTTTGAATTAGAAGATATGCCAGGCAGTGTAAAGAGATATTGGCGGTTTGTTTTTTGTAGGTTTTCATATAATGCAACCCATACAAAGCTCCCGTGATAAGTGTGAAGTTGATCAATAAAATAAACCAGCCGGACAAAGCATCGATCCTGATTGGAACAGCGCCGGTCACTATAGAACCCGGAAAAATAAATTCCAGTTTTTCGCCCAATAAGGCAGGAAATGCCAGATATCCGCTCAAGACAGCATTCAAAATCACCAAGGAAAGCGTACTTATTCCCTTCCATTTCACTTTTAGAAATGGAATCACCAAAAGTGATATTATCAATATTGCTATATATGTTTGGATATAGGCCATCAGATCAGGTTAAATATGGTTGCAAAAAATACCAAGAGAATAAAGAACAACCCATACATTACATACATTTGAACTTTTCCATTCTGTATAAATTGAAAATAATTCAAAATGTGGAGCAATTGTTTTGTAGCCTTTTCGAAGATCGTATTTTCAAATAGATCCACATAATGTGAGGTGTGTTTTCTTGTTTGAGGGAAAATTTCTTCAGCTTCAATTTCAATGTATTTTTTCTTTTCCTTCACAATAAATCCCAGGAGTTTGCTCAGGCTTTTAGAAAAGGATTTTCCGGTGTATTGCATATGTACATTTGGGGCGACATATCCACAACCCCAGGTGGCATTTTTTTGTGAGGGATGAAGCCCTACAAAATAATTTCTCAAAAAATAAATTCCAGTGAGAAGGGCTAAAAACAACATGGAATATCTGCCCACATTGCCCATAAGCGTAATCATAGGAGCAAAATCTTCTATATTTATCTGACCGGAAGCAGGCAAAACCGATTGTATAAGTTGAAGGCACACAGAAAAATAGAATTGCGGGAACAATCCGATTGAAAGCATAATGCCAACAATAAAATATTGGGGCGCACGCATCCATAAAGAAACTTCGGAAGGGGGATCGTGCAATTCCTGCCGTGGGTTTCCCAGGAATACCGTCCCAAAGGTTTTGGTAAAGGTCAACAACGAAAGCCCTCCTATAAAAGCCAAACTCGCAAGCGAAAGGATCATCAAAGTAGAATGCGTGAGTCCAATGGTATTTATTCCGTTCAGGAATCCGTTGTAGATCAAAAATTCGGAAATAAAACCGTTTAAAGGCGGTAAGCCGCCAATGGCGAGTGAACCAATGAGGAATAGGCTTGCCGTTTGTGGCATCTGGTGAATCAATCCGCCCAGTTTTTCCATATCGCGCGTATGGGTTTGCTGATATACCGAACCAACAGAAAAAAACAGCAACGACTTGAATAAAGAGTGATTTAATGTATGCAACAACGCACCACTAAGTCCAATTACCATAAGCATGGTATTGTTGAATCCCGCACCTATTAGGAACAATCCGATTCCTGCTCCAATAATTCCTATGTTTTCAATGGTGCAATATGCCAGCATTTTTTTAAAATCCCGGTGAACACTTGCATTTAGGATACCAAATACGCCGGTGATTATCGAAATTATGAGAAGCAATTCTCCAATGAGCAACAATTGAGATTGCAGCATTAATGCCACCCGAATAATTCCGTAAATCCCCAATTTTACTATCACACCAGACATAACTCCCGATATATGGGAAGGTGCGGCAGGATGGGCATGTGGAAGCCAGGAATGCAGCGGTATAAAACCCGCCTTGATCCCAAATCCAATAAAAAAGAGCAGGAACAGCCAGCCGTTAAAATTGGTTCCGAAATAGTCGCTTATGGCAAGGAAATCAAAGGAGCCCTGCGCGAAATACACCCATATAAAAGCAATAGTCAAAAATGCGACTCCTATGTGCATTTGCACCATGTAATTGATGCCCGCTTTTAGGGTCTCATTTTTTTCGTGTTCAAAGATCACCAGAAATAAGGAGGATAAAGACATGATCTCCCAGGCGATAAGAAATGCCAAACTGTGCTGTAACATACAAACCCAAAGCATCGAGGTCTGAAAAACAAGGAAGAGCGTCCAGTGCAGGGAAAGATTCGCTTTTCGCTCTTTGTAAGGTTTCATATAACCAATCCCGTAAAAAGCGCCATTTACACAGGTTAAATTGATGATAAGAATAAACCAGGCAGACAAGGCATCGATCCGAAGAGGGATATCCCCGAAAAATGCAGATCCTGGTAATGTAATATCCATTGGATTACCCAAAAGAGCATTTATGGCTGGAATGGAGGTTGTTATTGCTACAAGAAATACAAAAAGAAAATTGGAGAAAGCTTTTATTTTTGAAGGTAATAAAGGAATACCGAGAATTCCTATACCAGCTACAATTGCCGATGACAAAATCAGCCAAAAATCACCCATACCATTAATATGTCTTAAGTCTAAAATTCAGTTAGGATATCCTTTGAAAGATGAAAATATCCTTTAATATTATCAAATTTATGCAAACATTTTCACCACTGGAGGAAGAATTTTTCTTGGAGATGTTTTAAATCTGAAAAGAGAAAATTTGATTTTGCAAATTTGAGGATTTTAATTCAAAAAAGCCTAATGAAAACCATATTTTATTAACTATTTTAAGAATAAAAATATTCGTTTTATGAATTTTTGTTATGGAATAACCCGGAAATGTTGATATAATTAGGTTATTTTTTATAAAATTGTTTAAACTTCCTTTCATTAACCGCCAAAGGAGGCAAAGTTTTCGCAAAGGGCGCAAAGGTGTGGAATTTATCGACTGAACTTCTTTAGTTGTCATTCTGAACGAGCTTTTGGGCGAGGAAGAATCTCTTCCGACTGTGCGAAGGTTTGAGTAATGAAACTTTTATCGGCTTTTAATTATGATTCGTCCATTGAGAACGTGGGATTCTTCACTGCGTTCAGAATGACAAACAAGGGTGATTCGTCCATGGAGAATGCGGGATTCTTCTTTCATTGTCATTCTGAACGAGCTTTTGGGCGAGGAAGAATCCCTAAAGCGACTGCGCGGTTTGAGTGGTGAAATTGTTATTGGTTATTAATTATGATTCGTCCATTGGGAACGCGGGATTCTTCACTTTGTTCAGAATGATAAGGCAGGGGTGATTCGACCATTGCGAACATGGGATTCTTCACTGCGTTCAGAATGACAAGGCAAGGGTGATTCGTCCATTGAGAACGCGGGATTCTTCACTGCGTTCAGAATGACAAAGGAGGGGTGTTTTTCAATCTGCGTTAGGGATTGAAATGGAAATCCCGGCATTGCGGGTTTATGAAGTACTATATTCAACAGAGCGCTTCTTGCCCGCAATGACGGATTGCAATGAAAAGCCCGCCCGCTTTTTTAGCGGGAACGCCCAAAATATTTTTAGATAGGATTGCTGCCATTTATAGCATTCAATCTTATAAATCAACCAATTTAAAATACCAAAACAAAAATACTGTTAGCTAAAAATTTCAAATGAAAACGCAATGCAATAAAATACTTATAATAAACTTACATATTTTATAATAATTTTATATTATTGCTTATATTTATAACCATTTAGAATAAACTAGTTTGTCAATATAAACTTATAGAGCATATTTGCATTGTAACTAAAGCTAAATACCATGTGTGGAATTGTATGTGCGTTTGATTTGAAAGAAAAAGCTGAGGTATTAAGACCTCAAATTTTGGAAATGTCTAAAAAAGTCCGTCACCGGGGTCCGGATTGGAGCGGGATTTATTCAAATGATAAAGCGATATTGGCTCACGAAAGATTGTCAATTGTTGACCCTGTTTCCGGGAAACAACCTTTATTAAGTGAAGATAAAAAATTGGTATTGTCCGCAAATGGCGAAATATATAATCATAAAGCACTTCGTAAACAATTTGAGGGGAAATATAACTTTCAGACACAATCGGATTGTGAAGTGATTTTGGCATTATACAAAGAAAAAGGCACAGGTTTTATTGATGAAATGAACGGTATTTTTGCCTTTGCCTTATATGATGCAGATAAAGATGAATATTTTATAGCGCGTGACCATATGGGAATTATTCCTTTATATATGGGCTGGGATGCAAACGGAACATTTTATGTGGCTTCAGAATTAAAAGCCCTGGAAGGTGTTTGCACAAAAATAGAGTTATTTCCTCCGGGACACTTTCTATCGAGCAAAGACGGTGTTTTAACCAAATGGTACAGCCGGGATTGGATGGATTATGAAGCCGTAAAAGACAACCAAACAAGTATTGACGAAATTCATGATGCTTTGGAAGCTGCGATTCACAGGCAATTAATGTCTGATGTGCCTTATGGCGTATTGCTTTCTGGAGGCTTGGATTCTTCGATAACTTCTGCCATAGCAAAAAAATATTCAGAGAAAAGAATAGAATCAGACGATACTCAGGCAGCCTGGTGGCCACAATTGCACTCCTTTTCTGTTGGACTGGAAGGTTCTCCCGATTTGGCGGCGGCGCAAGTGGTAGCGGATCATATTGGAACGGTTCATCACGAAATAAAATTTACCATTCAGGAAGGATTGGACGCCATTCGCGACGTTATTTACAACCTGGAAACTTACGATATTACTACAATTCGTGCTTCAACGCCTATGTATTTAATGGCGAGGGTTATAAAATCCATGGGCGTAAAAATGGTGCTTTCCGGTGAAGGGGCCGATGAATTGTTAGGTGGTTATTTATACTTTCATAAAGCGCCAAACGCCGAAGAATTTCACGAAGAAACGGTGCGTAAATTGAGTAAATTACATATGTACGACTGTTTACGTGCGAACAAAAGTCTGGCCGCCTGGGGTATTGAGGGTCGTGTGCCGTTTTTGGACAAAGAATTCATGGATGTGGCAATGCGAATTAACCCACAAGATAAAATGATCAACGGCGAACGCATGGAAAAATGGGTGCTGCGTAAGGCTTTTGAAAGTTATTTGCCTGCAAGTGTGGCGTGGAGACAGAAAGAGCAATTTTCTGACGGTGTAGGGTACAGCTGGATCGATACTTTGAAAGAGGTTGTGGCAGAAGAAGTTACCGATGAACAACTGGCGAATGCCAAATATAAATTTCCAATACAAACGCCAACAAACAAGGAAGAATTTTATTATCGTTCTATTTTTCAGGAACATTTTCCTTCAGATGCCGCAGCGCTTTGTGTGCCACAAGAAGCCTCGGTTGCTTGCAGCACTAAAATTGCTTTGGAATGGGACGAGAGTTTTAAAAACCAGAACGATCCTTCTGGCCGGGCAGTGTCAAATGTGCATTCTGATGCCTATAAAAAAGTAACTGCTTAATATGATTTGTTTGAATCAAGAATCCGGTGAAAGCCGGATTTTTTTGGTTTTGGACAAATCCGGAAGTTAACTGGTGAGTGTGCGGGTTTGAGTTGTGAAAATGTTATCGGCTATTAATTATGATTTGTCTATTGAGAACGCGGGATTCTTCTTTTAATGTCATTCTGAACGAGCTTTTGGGCGAGGAAGAATCTCTACAGTGCCTGCGCGCGTTTGTGGTGTATAAATGTTATCGGCTATTAATTATGATTTGTCTATTGAGAACGCGGGATTCTTCACTGCGTTCGGGATGACAAACCGGGGTGATACGTCTATTGAGAACGTGGGATTCTTCTTTTATTGTCATTCTGAACGAGCTTTTGGGCGAGGAAGAATCCCTACAGTGAGTGCGGGGTTTGAGGTGTGACAATGTTATTTCCTTTCATTTATGATCCGTCCTTTGAGAACGTGGGATTCTTCACTGCGTTCAGAATGACAAGCCGGGGTGATTCTCCCATTGAGAACGTGGGATTCTTCTTTTATTGTCATTCTGAACGAGCTTTTGGGCGAGGAAGAATCCCTACAGTGAGTGCGGGGTTTGAGGTGTGACAATGTTATTTCCTTTCATTTATGATCCGTCCTTTGAGACGTGAGATTCTTCACTGCGTTCAGAATGACAAACAAAGGTGATTCTCCCATTGAGAATGCGAGATTCTTCACTGCGTTCGGGATGACAAACCGGGGTGATACGTCTATTGAGAACGTGGGATTCTTCTTTTATTGTCATTCTGAACGAGCTTTTGGGCGAGGAAGAATCCCTACAGTGAGTGCGGGGTTTGAGGTGTGACAATGTTATTTCCTTTCATTTATGATCCGTCCTTTGAGAACGCGGGATTCTTCACTGCGTTCAGAATGACAAACCGGGGTGATACGTCTATTGAGAACGTGGGATTCTTCTTTTAATGTCATTCTGAACGAGCTTTTGGGCGAGGAAGAATCTCTACAGTGCCTGCGCGCGTTTGTGGTGTATAAATGTTATCGGCTTTTAATTATGATCCGTCCATTGAGAACGCGGGATTCTTCACTGCGTTCAGAATGACAAACCAAGGTGATTGTCCCATTGAGAACGCGGGATTCTTCACTGCGTTCAGAATGACAAACCAAGGTGATTCTCACATTGAGAACGCGGGATTCTTCACTGCGTTCAGAATGACAAGTTGGGATGTTTTTATTGCAATTTCAGTTTATTTCCAGAATTGATCATCGGTATTCTCCAGAAATTCATTTTCTATGTGTTTTTCGGTAATCATTAATAGGTCTTCTGCTGAAGCCGCAGTTTGGATTTCATTGAACAAGATGCGTTCCTCAAATCTAATATGGCTTTCCAGTTCTTCTTCCAAAAGGCTCAGATTTCTTTTTTGGTCTTCAGTAGATTCACATAGACGTTTTATCCTGCGGTGCTCGGTCAGCGCTTTTTTAACCAGTTCATGTTCATTTCCCAAAATTGGAAAGATCCAGGCTTCTTCTGTTTCAAAATGAGGAACTAAATGGGTTTTATAAAACCAATCTGTATAGGTTTTGATCCGTTCCAGTTCAATTCCTTTTTTAATGCCGGTCCGTATTTTCCAACACAACAATAAACCCTGATGGTGGTCGTGGCTTAAAGGTTGAAGGACTTTGTCTCTTTTGAGAGGTTTTTTTGGTTCCATTTTAATTTTTTTATAAAAACAATTTCTGTACTATTTAGATTGCATCCTTATCTATAATTGTTATTGACGCATTGTGCAAGTCTGGCGAAACTAATATCTGGCAGGATAATCGGATATTAGGATGATTTATCCCCATTTTAATCAAGGTATTTGGCTCATTTCTATCCATAATTTGAGAATTTCCGGTAATTCCTGATATTTCAATCAGGCAAGTGCCACATTTGCCAGTTCCCTGACATTCTCCAAAATCATCCAAAAAAACCTTTTCCCTTAATAATTGCATTAAATTTTTATACTCATTAAGATAAGTCTTAATAAAAAATTCTTCTTCCAGGTAGTTTACGATGAAATGAATATAAAATTTTTTCATAAGTGCAATTCCAAAAGGTCTATTCTAAACTATTTTCAATATTCCAGGTCCTGTTTTTTTAACCGCAAAGTTCCCGAAAAGATTACAAAGTCCTGCAATTTATTAGCTATCTCTGTCCGGAAACTCCTTCCTTATTTCCAGAACAATTTAATAACTCCATTGTATTTTTCTTTATGTTATTTCCGTTTTTCCCTTGGCGTGCTTCGCGGTTAAAAAATAACTAAGTGTAAAGCGGGCAGGAATAAATTACCGCAAAATTCAGCTGTTTTTGAAAAACCCAATTCAGGAAGTAAGTTTTTTCTCCATTGCAATCGCTTTTGGAAATAAAATGTTGTTTTCAAGGTGAATATGAAGATGAAGATCCTTTTCAAATTCGTTCAGAAGGGCAAGACTCACCCTGTAGGTATTGCAGGCATCTTCGGGCGGAGTATAATTATTGCTCAGTTCGGCTATTTTTCTGAAACGTTCGCCTTCAACTTCGTGATCCTGCATCATCATTGCTACCGGATTTTCTACCGATCCGAAATGAGGCTTCACGATTTCTATATTCTCTTGTTCTGCCTTGACCAGTTTACGGATAAATGGAAACAGGATGAGTTCTTCCCTTTTCATATGAGAGGCCAATTCGGCTGCAGATTTTTTGAATTCACCAGCTATCTCAAATAATTCGGGATGGTTTTCTCCATGTACTTTACAGAGTTTTGCCAAATAGGGCATCAGTATCTGAGAGCTTTCTTCCACATAACGGTGGTGTTTTTTCTCGATATAATCGGCTAAAAGATCAAGCGGCCAGGATTTGTAATCGTTGGTAGATTCAGGTTTTTGCTGCATCGCTTCAATTTCCCAAATCAATTCTTCACTGCTGGAGTTTTTTTCCTCGCATACAGTTTCTATACTTCTGTTGCCCTGGCAACAAAAATCGATTTTGTGATTTTTAAATATCTGTGCGGTTCGGTAATCTTCCGCAACAATTTTCCCGATATGTTTTTCTTTTGTGAGTTTCATAATTTCTGATTTAAAATGAACAGGAAAAATTGCTTTCGTAATTTTTCCTGTTCGTATGTTATTCTTAAACCGTTTCTGTAATTTTCGATTTTTCTTTTGAAATTCCCTTAGTATTAACAGGTGTGTTGTGATCCTTGTTTTTATTTTTAAGTGTAAGGTCAAATACAAACCAACAAAGGCTAAGCATTCCCACAGCGAAAATAACATCCCCTATGGTACGCAGCCATTTTAAGGTGATCATATCCGGGTCCTGCATCAATTCAGATGAACGGGCATACCACATTCCGTGCTCAATACTCGCAATTGCCTGCCAGATACCCATTGGTAAAAGGCTTAATAATGCCATTGCCAATAATCCGATGTTAAGTGACCAAAAAGTGGTTTTTAAAAGTTTGTCGTTCCAGGAAACGTTTCGGTATAGACTTCTCAATACAAAAAGCATCAAACCAATCCCCAACATTCCGTAAACCCCAAATAACGCGGTATGAGAGTGAAGCGGAGTTGTATTCAGGCCTTGAACATAGTACAGGGCTATTGGTGGATTAATAATAAATCCGAAGATACCTGCTCCAAGGAAATTCCAAAAGGCCACAGCGATCATAAAATAGATAGGCCACTTGTAATCTTTGATCCATTTGGTGGCTTTGGACAATTTATAATTATGATAGGCTTCATATCCAATTAATGTCAATGGAACTACTTCCAGTGCACTGAAGGTCGCACCTAATGCCATAATTGCTTTTGGTGTTCCAGCGAAATATAAATGGTGGAAAGTTCCCAAAATACCACCAGACATAAATATAATGGTTGCTAAAAGAACATTTAAAGTGGCGGTTTTGGTTTTTAACAGGCCTAAACGAACAAAAAGAAAGGCGATAACCACGGTAGCGAATACTTCAAAGAAGCCTTCAACCCAAAGGTGAACTACCCACCATCTCCAATATTCTGCAATAGCTAAATTGGTCTGTCTTCCCCACATAAGTCCGGCTCCATAAAACAAAGCAATGGCCGTACAAGAAATCAGGAACATAATGATCAGGTTTTTCTCTTCGGTTTTTCGTTTTAAAATTGGCAGCAACGGACGAACCATTAATGCTAACCATAATATCAACCCCACCAACAAGAATATTTGCCAGAAGCGACCAAGATCTACATATTCATAACCCTGATGTCCGAACCAGAAATTGCTGACAAGATCAAGTTTTTGCATTACACCAAACCATTGCCCAATCATTGATCCTACAACAATTATCAAAAGGGCAACGAAGAGGAAGTTTACACCAAATGACTGGAATTTAGGATCTTTTCCCGAAACGGCCGGGGCAATATAAAGTCCTGTTGCCAACCAAGCCGTGGCAATCCAGAAAATGGCAAGTTGAGTATGCCAGGTTCGTGTTACGGCATACGGCAAGTACTGGTCTAAAGCAAAGCCATAAAAACCATTGCCTTCCACACCGTAATGTGCGGTGATAATACCCAGCAACATTTGCACTACCATAAGCAAACTCACTACCCAGAAATATTTTTTGATGAGATGCATAGAAGGTGTCATACCTTCTTTTAGCAAAGGATCCTCGTAAGGAGCAGGAATGCTTTCGTCTTCCCCGGATTTAACGTGATAGAACACTAAAATCCCGATACAAAGAATAAGCAGTATAATACTCACTCCAGACCAAACCATAAGGTCTGTTGTTGGGACATTGCCAACAAGTTTGTCTGATGGCCAGTTATGGGTGTATGATACATTGCTAAATGGACGTTCGGTTACTGTAGCCCAGGTTGCCCAGAAGAAAAATGCACTCATTTTCCCCATTCTCACATCGTCTTTAATGGCATTTTTAGGGATGGCATAATCAGAACGCAATTTGTCAAAGGCAGGATCGTTTGTAAATAAGCCTTTATAATAATCTCTCAAATAAGCAACGGCTTCGGCACGGTTTGTCGAAATTGTTATTTCCCCGGTTGTTGAATTATAAGTATTGGTCCTTAGATCTTTTTGCAAACGGATTTTGAGTGCCGCCTGTTGTTCTTCTGAAACAGCGTCATAGTCTTTATTAAAATCGGCCTGGGCAAATTTGTTCAAGATAAAAACAGCTTCCCTATGTAACCAGTCTGCTGTCCAATCTGGAGCTACATAAGCGCCGTGTCCCCAAATGGTGCCTACTTCCTGGCCTCCCATACTCTGCCAAACATTCTGCCCGTCCTTGATCTCTTGTCCGGTAAACAATACCTGGCCCTCTGTGGTTACGACCTCTTCGGGAACAGGAGGTGCCTGTTGATAAATTTCGTACCCGTAATAAAGTAATACCGCAAATGAAATACTCATTACAAGACCAAATGCAATCCAAAGTTTTTTTTCTCTATTCATATTAATTAAATTTATTGAACTTTTATAAAAAATCAATGTCTGGCAACATTTGAATTCCGGACATTGACTCCTTGGGGCATGATAGCCGAAATTTTTAAGCATTTAATTCTTTCTCCATTGCGATAGCTTTTGGAAATAAAATGTTGTTTTCAAGGTGGATATGAAGATGAAGATCTTGTTCAAATTCATTTAACAGGGCAAAACTCACCCTGTAGGTATTGCAGGCATCTTCCGGCGGGGTGTAATTATTGCTCAATTCGGCTATTTTTCTGAAGCGTTCTCCTTCAGCTTCGTGGTCCTGCATCATCATTTCTACCGGGTTTACCACGGTTCCAAAATGAGGCTTTTCAATTCCGGAATTTTCGTGTTTTGCCTGAACCAGTTTTCGGATAAAAGGAAACAGGACATTTTCTTCTTCTGCCATATGTGAACCTAATTCTATGGCCGATTCTTTAAATTCTTTGGTGATCTCGAATAATTCGGGATGGTTTTCCCCGTGTACTTTGCAGAGCTTGTTCAAATAGGGGGTTAGAACCTTAAAACCTTCCTCCACATACCGGTGGTGTTTTTTTTCGATATAATCGGCCAACAAATCCAGGGGCCAGGATTTATAATCGTTGGAAGTTTCAGATTTTTGCTGCATCGCTTCAATTTCCCCAATCAATTCTTCACTGGTAAAGCTTTTGTCCTCGCACACAGTTTCAATACTCCTGTTGCCTTGACAACAAAAATCGATCTTGTGATTCTTAAATATTTGTGCGGTACGGTAATCTTCCGCAACAATTTTTCCTATGTGTTTTTCTTTAGTAACGATCATGATCTCTTATTTTAAATGAATTTTATTTTTGGTATTTGAATTTTTCTTGTTCGATTTGTAATCTTAAAATCAAGCCTTAAATAGGACATTTTTATCCTATTTAAATTTAAAAATTTAGCGTTTTAAGAAGGTTAGCCCAACCTCAAGGCCGGTTGCCAATTCATAAATGCTGGTTTCCTTGGTCATATGTTCCAGATCATCCCTGATTTCCTTGAATTTAAAATGAACCGGGCAGGGAAGGGTTTCATTGCACTCACTTAATCCCAATGCGCATCCCTTGAATATTTCGTCTCCGTCTATAGCTGAAACAATCTGGTTTAATTTTATCGAGTCGATTCTTGATCTTTCTATTTGAAAACCTCCTTTAGCACCTTTTACAGATTCAACAATATTGTTTTTAACGAGTTGTTGCAATATTTTTGCGGTGAAGGCAACCGGAGAATCTATTGCGGCTGCTATTTCCTTCAAATTCACACGATTTCCTTCCAAAGATTGCATCGCAATATATATGGTTGCTCTAATTCCGTATTCGCAGGCTTTTGAAAACATTCCGTTATTATTTGATGCAAATGTAAGCTAATTTTAATTAGGACAAAATTATCCGATATGTTTTTTTGGTAAATCGAGAAAATAGAGAAAGGAAAAAAGAGCCAAGAATCAGGACTAAAAAAGTCGGAAGACGGGAGACCTGAATTAATCAGGTTATTATCTGCGGCATCTGCGGGAATTTAATAAGATGTGAGATTTGAGTATTTAGAGAATAGAAAATAGAATATGGAATATGGAATATGGAAAATAGAGAATAGAAAATAGAGAAAGGAAACAAGAGCCAAGAATCAGGAACCAAGACTAAAAAAAGGTTCAAAGATAGGAGGCTTTGGTAAAAAGACCACCAAAACTTGAATTAATCTGATTGTTATCAGGGTAATTCTGCGGGAAAAAATTAGATTGGAGATATGAGTATTGAGTAGAAAATGAAAACAGAAAAGAGAATATAGAAAATAGATGAAAGAGATGTGCAGATATTTTACATCCGGCTTAGGATTGCAAGCGTGAGCTAAGATAATAATCAGCTCGATCCATAAATCCTAGGATTCATTTTTTCGACTTTTTATGGTCTTGTTTCTTTATGTTTGTTTCTTTTTTTGGAAAGAGATCCCGGGTTTAAATTACCTTTTCCTTGTTTATAAGTATCGTGGGTATTACCCTGGTTTCAGATTTGATGGAATTTGTAATCAAACAGGCTTTTTCAGTTTTCTGAAGAATTCTTTCTGCCCTTTCTTTATCTTCTTCTTTTGAAATAGTTAAAACGGGTTCAAGAAGCACTTCGGTCATTAAAAATTTTCCGTCTATTTGCTCCAGTTTTCCTTTTGCAGGGCAACTAAAACTCACATATTCCAATTTGGAATTTTCTGCGACAGCTAAAAAAGTAGTCATAAAACAACTGCTCACCGCTGCTGTAAATAAATGTTCCGGGGACCAGATCCATTCTATTCCTTTTG
>Ga0307487_1001324_pt1 | contig 17555 bp, 16 predicted proteins | sample CBIW12metaG_FD_203665 | JGI IMG/M metagenome (GOLD analysis project Ga0307487, IMG submission 203665) | Sea-ice brine microbial communities from Beaufort Sea near Barrow, Alaska, United States - CBIW 1.2 | ecosystem: Environmental > Aquatic > Marine > Coastal | place: USA: Alaska | collected... | reverse complement strand
CCGACGGCGCTACGTTCGAGGAACGCGAGCACGCGTGGCACATGGAGGTGTCCGACCGCTTGGTAGCGGCGGACGGCACCCTGTTCCGTGCCACCCGCCGCACGTACGCGAACCTTAGCTCCGAAGAGGAGTGTGCCGCGGCATCGGCGTGGTGGGAGGAGCTGACGGCGACGGGTGGCGAGGGCATGGTCGTAAAGCCCGCGCTCAATCTTGATACGTCTCGCGGCCAGCCCACGCAGCCGGGGATCAAGGTGCGCGGAGCGGAGTACCTGCGGATCATTTACGGGCCCGACTACCTCGATCTCGACCATCTCTCGACGCTCAAAAAGCGCTCGGTGGGTCGCAAACGGTCGCTTGCGGCGCGCGAGTATGCGCTTGGCATCGAAGGGCTGCGACGGGCCGCCGCCGGGGAGCCACTGTGGCGCGTTCACGAGTGCGCGTTCTCCGTGCTCGCGCTCGAGTCCGAGCCGGTGGACCCGCGGCTCTAGCCGGTGGGCTTTGCCTTCGCGGTGGGTTGCCAGTCGGACGGAAACCCCGCGGTCACTTCTCTGCTTGCATACCTAGAGGTTTCAACACCTGTCGACTCCGCATACTTCAGGGTTTACGGCAGATGTCGGTTCTCGTGGTCGTCTGCACGGTTGGCCGCGGAGTGACGGCATCCGTGCAGAGGGGTATGAGGATCTAGCTGTTCGCGGTCATCTGCACTACCGTTGCCTGCACGACGATGAGGTCGGTGATGGATGACGTTTGAGAGCCGGTGCGAGACCGCGGTGTTCTGACCGCGAGCGATGACGCATGGGAGCGTGCCGCGAAACTGGCTTCGGTCGTGGGCCCGCTTGCGGAGCTTTCAGGCGTGGGGCATGCCCGTGCGGACACTGCGGCAGTCGAGTTGGGGATATCCCGTCGCCAGATCTACGTTCTCCTGCGACGGTGGCGCGACGGGGAGGGTCTGGTTTCGGATCTGATCCCTGGGCGCTCGAGCGGTGGCCGGGGGCGGACGCATCTGCCGGGGCCTGTCGAGACGATCATCTCGGAGGTGATCACGAAGGGATTTCTCAATCGCCAGCGTCGAACGGTAGCTGCGGTGTACCGGGACGTGATCCAGGCCTGTCGTCAACAAGGTCTTCCCGCCCCCTCTCGGGCGACGATTGAACGTCGAATCGCCGGTCTTGACCCCGTGGAGACGGCCACGCGACGGGATGGGCCGGACGCTGGCCGGTCGTTGGAGTCCGCGGCTGGTCCTGTGCCGCCGGTGCGTCAGCCGTTGGAACAGGTGCAGATCGATCACACCGTGGTGGATCTGATCGTCGTCGATGAGCGTCATCGGCTGCCGATCGGTCGGCCGTATGTGACCGTGGCAATCGACGTGTTTAGCCGCTGCATCGTGGGTCTGGTTGTCACTCTCGAGGCGCCATCGGCGTTGTCCGTCGGTCTCTGTCTGGCGCATATGGTCACCGACAAGCAGGCCTGGTTGGAGCGCATCGCCGTGTCGGTGCCGTGGCCGATGAGTGGGAAGCCTGCCGAGTTGTATCTCGACAATGCGGCCGAGTTCAAGAGCGAAGCGTTACGTCGAGGATGCGAGCAGCATGGCGTGAAGCTGCGCTATCGGCCGCCGGGTCAGCCGCACTATGGCGGAATCGTGGAGCGGGTGATTGGCACGATGATGAAGTCGATCCATGATCTGCCGGGGACGACGTTCTCGAATCCCCGTGAACGGAGAAGCTACGACTCCGAAAAGACAGCGACCCTCACCGTCAAGGAGCTTGAGCGTTGGCTGGCCTTGGCGGTGGCGAGCTATCACGGGCAAGTGCACCGAGGGATTGATCAGACCCCGGCGGGGCGGTGGGCCGACGGGGTGGAAGCGAACGGCAGACCGACGACGGTGACGAATGCAGCTGCATTTCTGATCGACTTCCTGCCGGTGAGCAGGCGCACGCTGACGCGCACTGGATTCACGATCGATCATGTGCAGTACTTCTCGGATGCGCTGAAGCCGTGGGTCGCACGGCGCGGGAAGCTTGACCGATTCGTGATTCGGCGTGATCCTCGCGATATCAGCCGTATCTGGGTTCTGGACCCAGATGGAGCCAACTACATCGATGTTCCCTACCGTCGGACGTCGCACCCGCCGGTGTCTGTTTGGGAGCAGCGTGCCGCCGTCACCGCGCTTCGAACGGCGGGCCGTCAGGAAGTTGATGAGGAAGCACTCTTTCGCACGATCGACACGATGCGCCAGGTTGTCATAGATGCTGCCGCGGCAACGAAACGTGCTCGCCGCGACGCCGACCGCCGCACAGATAAGCCGAGTGCCGAGCGGCTGAAACTCGCCCCGCCACACGAGGCGAACGTCGATGACCTGGCGGTTCCGTACCGAGTTATTGAGGAGTGGTGACGTGGACGATGAACTGGTTGACCTGGGCCATCTCACGCCGGGCGCGCAGCGGATAGCGATGCTGCCCGCCCAGGAACGGATCGCTCACGTGCGCGCGGATCGGTGGATCGGATATGGCCGCGCAACCGAAGCACTCACCCGGCTGGAGGCGCTGCTGGAGTGGCCGTCGAAGCAACGGATGCCGAATCTGTTGCTGATCGGGCCGACGAACAATGGCAAGTCGATGATCATCGAGAAGTTCCGGCGCACTCACCCGCCGATTTCGTTTCCAGATCGAGAGAACATTCCGGTCCTGGTGATGCAGATGCCGTCTGACCCGACCGTGATCCGGTTCTACGTGGCGCTGCTCGCTGCGATGGGGGCACCACTCAGGCCCCGGCAACGCCTGGCCGAGCTGGAACAGGTCGCGCTTGAACTAATGAGACGGGTTGGAGTAAGGCTGCTTGTCATCGACGAGCTGCACAACGTCCTCTCGGGGACCACGCCGGTGCGCCGCGAGTTCCTGAACCTGCTGCGCTTCCTCGGGAACGAACTGCGAATCCCGCTGGTTGGCGTTGGTACACGGGATGCGTATCTTGCGATCCGTTCCGACGATCAGCTTGAGAACCGGTTCGAGCCATTCACCCTGCCGCGGTGGGAGGTCGACGCCGACACCCGTTCACTCCTTGCCAGTTTCGCCGCATCCTTTCCGCTACGACGTCGTTCCGAGATCGCTGGCGTTGAGATGGCGAGCTACCTCCTCACTCGCTGTGAGGGAACCATCGGAGAGCTGAATCAGCTCTTGATGGATACCGCGATCGCAGCGCTGGACTCTGGCGAGGAATGCATCAACCGCACCACGTTGTTGTTGTCCACCTATGCAGGCCCGACCGAGCGGCGCCGGCTCTTCGAACGCGAACTCGCATGACCGCCCCCACCCGGTGGCCACTACACCCGCCGCCATCAATAGGAGAGGCGCTGTCATCGTGGCTGACCCGCATCGCAGACGCGCATCAGCTCCGCCTTGATGAGCTGCTCGCCAATAATCTCGGCGCGTACACATTCGATGTCTTTGACCGCACCGCTGGGGGCCTCGACGTCGACCCGCCCCGCGAGCTCCTCGTTGCGGTGGAGCAGCGCACCGGCCGTGACCGGGACGAGCTGTGGGGAATGAGTATCGCCGGAAACTTTCCGTGGCTCCTCGACGACCTCGAACCGTCCGACGACGAGGACGCGTTTCACACCTACGTCCGTCAGCACCAGATTCTTCTCACCGCGCGAGAGCGCCCCGCGCGACTGACTTCTCCCTGGCGGGCATGGCTTCCGCGCGAACCGCTGCGACGCGCCTGCCCAGCATGCGTTGTTGGGCCGGCCCCAGTCCCCGGACTCACCCTCGTTTCACAGCTGCCGCTGACTCTCAGCTGCCCGACACACGGCTGCTACCTCGAATCCGCGTACGGCGTCCTCGACACCCGAATCATCTGGATTGACGGCAACAATGCTCCACGACCGGCACCGCCCGCCGTGACCGCGATGGACCGGCGCACCGCCGACGCGTTCAGTATTGGTACCGTCCGACTACCGCGGCGCCGGGTGCATGCCGGCATCTGGTTTCGGATTCTTCGCACAATCATCGACGAACTCAGCACCTCCGTCACCCAGGCGCGCACCCACGCCCATATCCTGCGGGACATCTGGGCCAACATCGAACAGCCGATCCGGGGCGGGATGAGTATCTGGCGCCCATTTGAGATGCTCGACTGGACGACGCAGCAACGCCTGCTCGAAGCGACAGCGGCCGCAATCACCATGATCGAAGACGGCGCCTTCCGAGCACCCGGCATGCATAGCGCTCTCTTTCTTCCTGAACCGGACGGCTCCGTGGGCGATGGCCACGCACCGACAAATACGCAGGCGGAGCCGATCGATTATTGGAAAGCAGTCGTCGACAGCTTCAACGAAGTCGTTGCCCTCGCCCTAGCCGACCCGGTCCAAGCCGAGCTGCTTTACCGTTTCGTGTCATCAGGACCAGGCGGGGCGGACAACGCCCGCCGGATGCTCGCTGACATCGGCATCAGCGAATACGCCTCGTCACAGAACCAAGGCAAAGGCTGTTCACGAGTCTTAGAATAAGTGAACAGTTATGTGACAGCGGGGCCCGGCGAGTCGCCATGTCCGCAATCTGTCACGTATTCGGCCGTATAAGTGACAAGGGGCTCAGAATGCTCGTCGGGTACATGCGTGTCTCGAAGTCCGACGGATCGCAGACCACTGATCCGCAGCGTGACGCGCTCCTCGAGGCCGGGATTCATGCCGACCAGCTCTACGAGGATCGGGCATCCGGGAAGAAGGACGATCGGCCGGGCCTCGCGGCGTGTCTCAAGGCGCTGCGTGATGGCGACACGTTGATCGTGTGGAAACTCGACCGTCTCGGCCGCAACCTCCACCACCTGGTGAACACGGTGCACGACCTCACTGCGCGTGGCGTCGGTCTCAAGGTGCTCACCGGGCAGGGCGCCGCGATCGACACCACCACCGCAGCCGGGAAGCTCGTGTTCGGGATCTTCGCTGCCCTCGCGGAGTTCGAGCGTGAACTCATCTCGGAACGCACCGTTGCCGGCCTTGCCTCAGCGCGTGCGCGAGGTCGAACCGGCGGGCGGCCGTTCACCATGACGCCGGGCAAAGTGCGCCTCGCCATGGCGTCGATGGGCAAACCGGAAACGAATGTCGGCGAGCTGTGCAAAGAGTTAGGGATCTCTCGACAGACGCTGTACCGGCACGTGTCGCCGAGTGGGGAAGCTCGAGCTGATGGTTTGCGAGTACTCAGCCGGAAGAGGTGATCTCGACACCGGCGTCACCATTTTCGAGGTCTTGGCCCGGCTCCCCTCTTGGGAGACGCGCCCTAGATTTACTGTGATGCCGCTCATCTACTGCTGTGCGCGAGGTCGAAGTTGGAGCGGGCGACCTGGATGTCATCGATATTGGTGTAAGCCCATGTACGAAGCTGTTTGATGATGGATGCTAAGTCGCGCCCGAGCGGCGTGAGAGCGTACTCGACCTTGGGCGGGACGCTGGCGTAGACGGTTCGGTCAACAAGCCCTTCCCTCTCGAGATTTCGAAGGGTTTGCGTCAGCATCTTCTGGCTGATGCCCTCGACTGCCCTCCGGATTTCTTGATGTCGCAGGGTCTGTTCTTCGATGGAGAAAAGAACGAGGAGACTCCAACGATCCCCGATGGTTCGCACAAGTTGTCGCGTGGGGCACGCTTCAGCAAGAACGTCGAACCGGCCGTCAGCTGACATCGTCGAGGTCGCCATACTTTTCGCTCTCTTTCAGGTCCCTATGGCACAAAATACTGCCTACTTCCGAATCGTGCCCGTGCACCCCAGACTAGCGCTGAGCCGAAGGAGCGCATATGAGAGCGTTAGTGCCAGATCAGCAGGGATCAGTCGAGATTGCTGACGTGGAAGAACCGATAGAGACGCCGGGGGCGACCTTGATCGATGTGCGCGCGTTCTCCCCGAATCGAGGCGAGACCTTCCTGATGTCGTCTCCGCTCGATGGTTGGCGACCGGGGAAAGATGTCGCAGGTGTCATCTCGACCGCAGGAGGACACTTTCCTCTCGGCACCAGGGTGGTCGCTCATACACCCAGCCACGGATGGGCAGAGCGTGCTCTTGTTCCTGAGGCTGCCGTCGCGGTTCTTCCCGAGAGCGTCTCCTTCGACATCGCGGCGGCCCTGCCGCTCGCGGGCCTCACGGCTCTTCGCCTTCTACAAACCGCGGGTTCGCTGGTGGGGCGCACGCTGCTCATCACCGGAGCCAGCGGCGGAGTCGGCCACTATGTGGTCGAGCTGGCCGTCGCGGCCGGCGCCGAAGTGACCGCGGTGACCGCATCGCTGGAGCGAGGAGCCAGGCTTCGAGAACTCGGTGCGAGCATCGTGACCGATGTCGAGCAAGCGCCCGGGTCGTTCGACGTTGCGATGGAATCGGTCGGTGGGCTCAGTCTTCCCGCTGTTCGAAGGAAGGTTCGCCCTGACGGCTTGATCATCTGGTTCGGTCAGGCAAGCCTTCAACCGCCGACCCTCGACTTTTTCGACTGGGTCGGCGGAGGAGCGGGTGCGCCAATCGTCCAGTTCCATTACCAGCGCACGCCCACGCAAGACGGTCGCGACCTCCGGACACTAGTCCGCCTTACCGACACGGACCGGCTGCACCCAGAGATCGGCTCCACGCTGCCTTGGGAACGCACAGCAGACGTGATCGCCGCGATCCGCGGTCGCTCTCTCCGAGGCAACGCTGTACTCACCATCACCGCGGCATCGAGCAAGGAATCAACACATGAAGTTCATTGATCTCAATGACATCGTCCCGGCAGTTGCTGCCGGGACCCGATCGCGAGCACTTGCCACCGGAGCGGAGGCAAACGAGTACGACGAAATTACCGCGACGATCCCGTCGTTGCGCGAATGGCCGGAAGCATTCATCGCGGCGGGCGCCCGTCACCGCGCCAGGGGTCGCGAGGCTGAACGATCTGGCGACACAGCCGCGGCCGTCGAAGCCCTTTTCGCCGCAGCGGCGTTGTTCCACCTCGCCACCTGCGTTCCTCACCCGGGCCGGCGTGGCCACCGCGAGGCCGCCGAGGCGATGAAGGAAGGGCTCCGCATCAGCGAACCGACCGCGACCTACATCTCGGGAGCCTCGTTCGTGGGAGTGCTCCGCCGGGCTCCTAATCTTGCATCGGCGCCGCTAGTCATCATCGTTCCTGGTCTCGACAGCAGCAAAGAAGAGTTCAGATACGTCGCCGACGCACTCGCCTTACAAGGGTTGGCGACACTCAGCATCGACGGTCCCGGTCAAGGAGAACTGGCCGAGTCCCTCCCTCTCCGCGCGGACTACACACCCGTTGTCTCAGAAGCGCTAGACGCAATCGACGACCTCCGAAACGCCGACTGGTCGCCCAGTCGTATCGGCATAGCCGCACTCAGCCTTGGTGGCTTCTTCGGCACTACCGCACTGGCTCAGGAGCCACGCTTGAAAGCCGGGCTCATCGTGAGCGGCCCCCACTCCTTCGATTGGGAGCAGCTACCCCTTCCTGTCACCGACACTCTCGAGCTGCGACTCGGCAGCGTCACCGCTGCACGACAGTTCGCGGACGCGATAGACCTCACCGACATGGAGTCGAGCATCACCCAGCCTGTCCTCATCGTGACCGGTGGAGCAGACATCATCCCCGGCGTCGCACCTGCGGCGATTCTGACGGACCGCATTCCATCCGCAACGCATCTATTCGTTGAAGACGGTGATCACCTGCTTGCCAACGCGAGCTCTTCTTGGATCCCCCAAGCTACCCAGTGGCTCGCTTTCCGCTTGAACCCTGAGGCGGATGCAACCGGCGCACGAAACGACCAGTAATGCGACACCTTGTCACGGCTCCCGGACGTACGCGGGAATGATCGGCAAGTTATATAGAAAGACCCCGCCGGCCACCAGCAAATCAACAAACCACATCTTCCCGCTGAACCACGAACGGCGAAGCCCTAAACCCGCCGCCGCCGGCGCGCTCGAGGCAGGCGACGGCGACAACCAAGCGGGGAAGTTCATCTGGCTCTCGAGCGTATTGGTGAACACCTCGAGTTGCGAGAGTAGGCCCTGCTGGGAGCCGTCGAGCGATCACCGGCTTGCTGAACTCGTGAAAACACGACGCGGGTGCGGGGCGATTGCCAATGCGTCATAGCTGGAGTCAATGGTTTACCTCGACCTCAGTCTTCGTGAGGGTGCGCCTGGTGAGAAGCATGATGACGAGAGCGATCGCTGTTAGCGCCGAGGCCACCCAAACAGGAGCGAGCAACCCCTGCCCGGTCGCGAGTGCGAACGCACCAAACACCGGACCCGCTGCAGCTCCAATATTTAATGCTGCAGTTGCGTACGAGCCGCCCATCGTTGGCGCACCCGAGGCTGCGTACAGCACACGTGTGATCAAGTTGCTGCCGACGCCGAACGACAGGAACCCTTGGACGAGGACGAGAACGAGGAGTGCAACGGGATTCGACGCTGCCCAGGCCAACACGATCCAGCCGGTCAGTAGTAGCGGACCGCCAACTGCGAGCACAATGCCAGGCCGTTGATCTGATAGTCGTCCTGCGATCGTGACGCCTAGGAACGATCCGATTCCGAACATGACTAGCGCGACTGAAACCCATCCTTCGGCCAGTCCCGCGGTCTCAGTTACGACAGGTGCCAGGAAGGTGAATGCCGCAAAGGTTCCGCCGTTGATCAACGCTCCCACCGCCATTGCGAGGATGAGATGGGATGTTGTCAACTGTCTGAGCTCGGTACGGAGTTTTGGTGAGAGCGCGTCGATTGTGTGGTTCCCGGAAATGTTCGTGATGCCTCGAACGACTCCGATGGCCGCGGGGATGCAGAGGATGGCAATCGCCCAGAACGTCGTTCGCCAGCCCAGCGTGGTGCCGAGCAGTGCCCCAGCGGGCACGCCAGCGACGGTCGCGATCGTTGTGCCAGAGAGCAGGATCGATAGTGCGCGCCCCTTCTGGTTCGCGGGCACGAGGGTCGTAGCCATGCTCAGCGCTACGGCAAGGAAACCCGCGTTTGCGAAAGCGCTGACTACCCGGGTGATGAGGAGGATCGAGAACATGGGTGTTAGCGCGCCGATGACGTGACTACCCGCGAATACGAGAAGGCAGATCATCAGTGTGAGCCGCGGTGGCCAGCGGCGAGAGAAGGCCGCCATCAAGGGGGCGCCGATGACCATTCCCACCGCGAACGCAGAGGTCAGTAGGCCCGCGGTACCGACCGAGACGTCAAGTTCGGTCGCGATCGCAGGAAGCAGTCCCGCGAGCATGAATTCTGAGGTGCCCATGACGAAGACCGCCAGGGCAAGCATGTAGAGAGTAAAAGGCATCGAGTTCTCCGAGGTGAGGGATCAAGAAATGGTTCTTCTTGTCACCACGACCAGCACCCTGGATGCGTCACGAGCGCGCCCACATAGATGGTGGGCGCAGCCGCTACTGGTTGAAGGGGCTGGCGGTGTGACCGACAACCCTTGACTTGTCTGACTCGGGACTCGACATACTCCAGATTTTACACGCGCTCAACGGTGAGCGGTCTGGGCGCTTACGCTCTCTATCGACAGCCGATCGGTAAGGGGCGTTGCCCCTGTGGCCGCTCGGCGTCGAACTCAGTGGAAGCGTCGTCGTGTCTCCCATGGGTTCGAAGACGGCCACTGTCGACCTGCTGTGCTCGTGATGTGCTCGATGACGATGTGCAGGCGAGCGTGAGCACGCGTGCACACCCGAAAGAACCCTCGCGCGCTTGGCAACTGATCCAGGACGTGGCGAAAAAAGTAGTGTTGACGGTGACTCAGGACAGCGGGACAGGTTGACGATCCGCTCCGAGAGTTCGAAGAGGCAGCGGCGTGCGGGCCCGCTGTCATGGGGATGCCGCTTTCGCTATGGGTTCGTCGTTTTTGTGATGCCGCCGTCCACGCGAAGAGTCGCACCCGTCACGTAGCTGGCCTGGGAACTCACCAGATAGGCGACGGCGTCAGCAATGTCCTCGGGTCGGCCGAGACGGCCCACGGGATTCGGAGCGTAGGTCGCGACGACCTCGGGCTCGAGATCCTCCCACGACTTCGCGTCCCCCTCACGATGCGCCCGGTCGAGGAACATCCGTCGTAGTCCAGGCGTGAGCATGACACCCGGGCTGACAGTGTTAGCTGTTACCCCGGAGCCGGCGAGCTCCTGGGCGAGCGCGCCCGTCGCATTCGCCAACGCAGCCTTCGCCGCTGAGTACTCCACCATGTTGGCAAGCGGCGCACCGACCCCGCGTGTACCAATCGTCACAATCCGACCCCACCCCCGTTCGCGCATCGGACCAGCCAGGTGTCGAATGCAGCGAACCGCTGTGAGCACGTTCCCCTCGAACGCGTTACCCCAGTCCTCATCACTCGCCTCAAAGAACGCGTGCTCAGTGAACGGCCCCGCGTTCGCCACCAGGATATCGATCGGCCCCTCAATCGAGGCATCCGCGCACACCCGACGTGCTTGCTCCGGATCTGTCAAGTCACCGAGCACGGCAGTCGCGTCCCTCCCGTCCGCGCACAGCTCGGCCACGACCGCCTCGGTCGCTTCCGCATCTCTCCCGTGAATCACGACCCGACAACCTTCTGCAGCAAGGCGCCACGCAATCGCAGCACCCAAACCACCCGAACTACCCGTCACTAACGCACGCTTACCTTCGATTCCCAGATCCATGACCCCAGTATGACCCAGCCATCAGACGTGGTGTCAGAGCATGGCTTTCGCACTCCACGCACCGCACACTATGGCACGGCATCGCGGAGATCGTGTGGTCACTGATCGATGCCTTCTTCGGCCGCTGTTACCGCGCATGACGAAGCTGCGATACCGACCAGGTGCACGATCCCGGCACCCAATTTTTCATCGATCTCGAATGTCGTGTGTGGGACGCGCGTACCGTCGGTGACGCCGATGCCGATCGTGAAATGCTGTCTGCGGACTTCGTGGGCGTGTATCCGACGGTCCGGCTTAGATTGCCACCCTGGGCCTCGCTGAGGTGGACCTTCTCAATCGCGCGGTGGTGAGCATCGGCAAGGAACGTGTTGTCGCCCGCCCGCACCGACGATGGTGCCTATCGCGCCTAGGATGATCGCCGGGCGTGCGTGGTGAGCAGGATGGGGCCGACGCTGATGATGAGCAATGGCAGGGCCCAGAGTGCCGCGATGGCATAGCCGTCCTCGGTCGGGAAGAGGGTTCTGGTCGGGGTGGCGTTGGCAAGAAGCAGCCCGGCGAGTGCGCTACCGATGCTGAATCCGATGCTGCGGACGATCTGATTGAGCGAGAGGACGCTCGATGTTTCCGTTTGGGGTACTTCGTCGAGCACAAGCCTGGGCATGATTGCCGAGACACCGCCGACACCGAACCCGAGGAGAGCCATCGCTGTGAGGGTAGAAATGATCGATCCGGGGCTGATCGAGAACAACCCGGCCGCAACGATCACGAATGCGGCGAAGAAAACGTAGGTCCACCGCGCAGTGACGCGGTCGGTCAATCGAGGTGTGAGCCTTCCCGCGACGAAGCCGAGCGCGGAGAACGGGATGAGTGCAGCTCCCGCCAGAAGACCCGACAGGCCGAAGCCGTAGCCGGCGCTTGCAGGGGTTTGGACGTATCGGGTGAGGAGCGAGAACAGAAGGTACATGCCGATGCCGGAGGTGAGCATCGCGGTGTTGGCGCGCAGCACCCTGCTCGTGACGAAGAGGTCCAGATCTACCAACGGCGCCGCAGCCCGTCGTTGATGAAAAGCCCATGCGCTGAGCGCGATGGCGGCGAGGACGAGAATGGATGCACCTACCCACGGTGTGTCCCAGACCGAGGGTTGTGCGACGGCCAGCAACACCCCGAGCGTGCCGATGCCCAGAAGCACCGCACCCAGGATGTCGACCCCGGCAGTTGACCGCTGCACATCCTTCGGGATGCTGCGCCAGGCAATGACGACTGCGGCCAAGGAGAGAAGGAAGCCGACCCGTATGCGATGCGTAGGCCGGCGACCTGGTCGACGACACCCATGAGTGGGTACGCGACGCCGATGCCTACCGTGGAGGCGACCGAGACGGTCGCGATCGTGGCGTGCGCACGCTCGGCAGGCAGATAATCGCGGGCCACGCTCATCAGCAGGGCGACCACGCCAAGGCCGAGGCCCTGAAGAGCACGCCCGACCAGGAGCACCCCGAATGGTGAGGGAATTGTCGTCAGCAGCCCACCGACAGCGACCAGGCTGAGGGTGATGAGGATCGCGGCCCGGCGGTGAGAGCCGGTACCGAGCCGTCCGAGGACTGGTGCAGCGATCGCGCCAGCGAACAGCGTCACAGTGAGGGTCCATTGCGCGGCATCCAGTGACACGCCGAGGTCGAGGGCCACGGGCGTGATCAGCGGAGCCCCCACCCCGCCGATCACCGCGCCAAGAAATGCGACCGTGACAACAGCCGGGCCAAAGCCGCGGACGCCAGAGCTCGCTGGCGTCGCTGCGCTCACCGGTTCGTCTCCACAGTGATGTGCTCAAACAGGCCCGGCTGGATACGAGTGCGAATGCCCTCAGCCCACGGCTCGTCGATCCCGTCGACGTTGATCGCGGCTCCGGCATTCAGGAGCATTCCGAACGCAAGGAAGGATTTCACCGTCACCGGATCTAACCCTGTCGTATCTGCGACGACCTGCCACATACGTGCGAACCGGCCGCTCACAACCTCCCGCACGTCCGGGTCCCCGCTGGCGGCGAAACCCTGCAACTGAAGCAGCAATGACGTTCGGTCTGCGAGCAGATCGTAGTACTGCGCGCCCATCAGCCGGAGAGCCTCTGCCCCCACCTCTCCCACCCCGGCACTGAGCATTCCCTCGCTGACCCGATCGAACGCCGCGTTCACAAGCTCAAGAAACAGTGCCTTCTTCGTGCCAAACATTCGAAAGATGTACGCCTGAGTGATCCCAGCCTCCCGCGCGACCGTCTCCGTAGACGCACCATGCAACCCGTGCGCCGCAAACTCTTTCGACGCAATTCCCAAGACTTGGGCTCGACGAGCCTCGCCACGCATCCGCTCTGTCATTCGCGTTATATTACTGGTTAGTAACCAGTAACTAAAGCGTTCATGACGGAGAGTTGCACAACTGGGCGATGATCGGGCTCGGTCTCGGAAGCATCAGTCACCCGGAAGCGCCTCGTCGATCATCGCAACAGATTGCCGTGTGGCTCGAGCAAGATAGAGGCGGACGAGTTCGCGGGCTGCGACGAAGAGGCAGAAGCTGGCGTAGACGGCCGAGAGAAGCGTTGCGTTGAGGATGAGCGCGAGCAGTGCACCTGCGACCGCGCCCGGTAGGGCGCCCCGCGTCGCATAACCCATACGTTCGAAGACGGCGACCATCGATCCGTCGTGCTCGCACCCCGCTCGATCGCGGTGTGCAGGCGAGCTTGAGCACTCGTGCAGGCGAGTTCGAGAACTGACAGCAGAAGGCGCCTTCGCCCGCTCTCAGGAGCGCCTCGGCACATTGGCCGAACGCGTTTGGCGTCACATCTGGCACCCGCGACAACCCGTAGCCGACGTTTTTAAGGCCGCCCCATGAGGCGAGTTCGGGGTACTAGCGTGGCGCGTTGTCGCCAAACTTCGCATCGACCACATGGTGCCAGTTTTCATCGGCTAGGCCGGTGCGGTCCAGCAGATCCCGCCAGTCTGATTGCGCGTGCTCGAGTGCGTCCTGGAACATAGTCTGGCTACCGCGCGCTGCCAGCAGAATCGCCGCATGGATGCGCTCTGCGTCTACTTGTTGAGAGATCTCCAGCCGCTCTAGCGGGTTGAGCATGCCTGGCGCGGCGGCACCAAAGTCGGCGGCGAGACGCTCTACGATTCGGGGGCTCGGGACGGTCATGACCTGCATTCTGGCACGCCTGCCGTGGGGTTCCGGACGTACGGTAGACAACTGTGCGTCACTCCCGGTGCACAGCCGCACTGTTGGCGTCCAATATTTTGAATGACTCTAGATTGTGCCATAATTGGCGAATGAGCACACCGACGCAGGCACCGCTGGACGCGGACATCGCCGACGTCATTCGTGGGGTGGGTCTGAAGCTCACCAAGCCGCGAGGGGCGGTGCTCAGGGCGCTACGCGATCACCCGCACGCGAGCGCTGACGATGTGTTGAGCAGTGTCGCGCCAGTGCTTCCCAAGGTAGGCCTCCAGTCGGTCTACAACGCACTGAGCGACTTTGTCTCCGCCGGGATTGTGCGCCGCTTCGAGCCTGCCGGGAGCCCCGGACTCTATGAGTTGCGGGTCGACGATAACCACCACCACCTGGTCTGCACGCAATGCGGCGCGGTCAGCGATGTCGACTGCGCGGTGGGACACGCGCCGTGTCTGACGCCGTCGGTTGATCAGGGACTCGTCGTTCACACGGCGGAAGTCACGTATTGGGGACTGTGCGCCGCGTGCGCATCGACCACGACTATCACCACGACCACCACGACCACCACGGGCTGAGCGGCCCGCAGCCTCACCATTCCTTGGAAAGGAAGCCTCATGTCTGACACCGACAACCCCACCGCCCCGATGGGCGAGAACCCCACCGCCCCGATTGGCGAGAACCCCACCGACGTCGATCAGGCGGTGACGCCCATCGACACGCCTGTCGATGAGCGCGAGGACGGCGAAAGCCGCCCACGTCCGAACGAAGAGGCCTCCTGCCCCGTGCTACCCGGCGCGCAGTCGCACCCGACGAGCGGTTCCGGGAACCAGCAGTGGTGGCCCAACCAGCTGAACCTGCGCATCCTGAAGAAGAACCCAGCGGTCGGCAATCCCTTGGCTGAGGACTTCGACTACGCCGCTGCCTTTGAGAGCCTTGACCTCGACGCAGTGAAGGCCGACATCGCCGCGACGCTCACCACTTCTCAGGACTGGTGGCCTGCCGACTTCGGTCACTACGGGCCGCTGATCATCAGGATGGCGTGGCACGGTGCGGGCACGTACCGCGTCATGGACGGTCGGGGCGGCACTGGCGCAGGCCAGCAGCGGTTCGCGCCGCTCAACAGTTGGCCAGACAACGTGGGCCTCGACAAGGCCAGGCGCATCCTGTGGGACGTCAAGAAGAAGTACGGCCAGTCCATCTCGTGGGGCGACCTCATGGTCCTCGCTGGCAACGTCGCGCTCGAAAACATGGGGTTCGCCACCTTTGGTTTTGCGGGCGGTCGCACCGATGTTTGGGAACCGGACGACGACGTCTACTGGGGTTCGGAGTCGACCTGGCTTGAAGACAAGCGCTACTCGGCCGATCACGACCTGGAGCGCCCGCTCGCCGCAGTGCAGATGGGCCTGATCTACGTCAATCCCGAGGGTCCCAGCGGCAACCCGGATCCGCTCGGGTCGGCCCAAGACATTCGCGAGACGTTCAAGCGGATGGCTATGAACGACGAGGAGACCGTCGCGCTGATCGCCGGTGGTCACACGTTTGGGAAGACCCACGGCGCCGCACCCGACACGAACCTCGAGGACAATCCCGAGGCGGCCGGCCTGGAGGCGCAGGGGCTGGGCTGGAAGAACAACAACGGCACAGGCAAGGGCGACGACCAGATCACCAGCGGCCTTGAGGTGACGTGGACGTACCACCCGACGCGTTGGGACAACGAGTTCTTCCACATCCTGTACGCCTACGAATGGGAACTGTTTGACAGCCCCGCGGGTGCGCATCAATGGCGTCCCATCAACGGTGGGGGTGCCGACATGGTGCCCATGGCGCACGATGCAACAACGCGCCGTGAGCCGCGCATGCTCACCAGCGACATCGCCCTGCGCGTCGACCCCGAATACGACAAGATCTCGCGTCGTTTCGCAGAGGACCCTGTCGCGTTCGGTGATGCGTTCGCTCGCGCCTGGTTCAAGCTTACGCACCGTGACATGGGCCCCGTCGCGCGCTATCTCGGACCAGAGATTCCGCACGAGGAGCTCATCTGGCAGGACCCGGTTCCTGAGGTCGATCACGCGCTGATCGACGCCGCAGACGCGGCCGAGCTCAAGAGTCAGATCCTCGATTCAGGACTCACGGTTGCCGACCTTGTGGCGACCACCTGGGCGGCGGCATCGTCGTTCCGTGGCAGTGACAAGCGCGGCGGCGTCAATGGCGCACGCATTCGCCTCGAGCCGCAGCGCAACTGGTCAGCCAACAACCCCGAGCGACTCGCAAAGGTGACCTCCGTGCTCGAGGGCATCAAGGCATCGTTCGATGGTGCTCAGGAGGGCGGCTCAAAGAAGGTGTCGTTCGCGGACCTGTTGGTGCTGGCGGGCAACGCAGGCGTCGAGAAGGCCGCGAAGGATGGCGGTGTCGATGTCGAGGTGCCGTTCCACCCTGGCCGCACCGATGCGACGCAGGAGCAGACCGACATCGAATCGTTCGGCTACCTGGAGCCCGTCGCCGACGGGTTCCGCAACTACTACGGCCCGCTCGCCACGCTTCCGCAAGAGCATCAGCTGGTAGACAAGGCCAACCTGCTCACCCTGAGTGCGCCGGAGATGACCGTCCTCGTGGGCGGGCTGCGCGTGCTCGGTGCCAACTGGGATGGTGCGCCCTATGGCGTCTTCACCGACCGCCCAGGCGTGCTGAGCAACGACTTCTTTGTCTCTCTCCTGGAGCTGGGCACCACCTGGAAGCCGCTGGATTCTGGCTCACAGGCGTTTGAGGGCCGTAAGGAGGGCTCGAATGAGCTGGTGGGCCGCGGCACGCGTGTCGATCTGCTGTTCGGCTCGAATTCGGAGTTGCGGGCGCTCGCTGAGGTCTATGCGAGCGACGACGCTGGCGAGAAGTTCGTGCGCGACTTCGTGGCGGCCTGGGGCAAGGTCACCGAACTCGACAGGTTCGATCTGCGCTGATCGAGGGGTGCGCGCTCACAGGCCAAGCGAAGCTGGGGCGCGCACCTTCGGACCCCATGGGTTCCGCAGCATCTAGTCGGGCTTCCTCGCGCCACACTCCGTGTCGGCCACACGGTGTCAGGCATCGTGTTTCAGCCGAACGATGTCGGGAAGTCCCCTTGGGTCGCGCCTGGCGGTTGACGGAGAACCGCGTTGATGCCATATGGTGGGCACCATGTTCCAAAACTTGCAGTAGTGGCCGGCCGCGCGATGAGAGCTGTCATATCCCGGCCCACTTAAGACGCATAGAGTCATCTGCGTCGCTTCTGCAAGGAGATTTCCCGTGTTGTCACGACAAAGTGCGTATGCGCACGTCCTCGCCCGCCCAGGTGTACGACGGACGTTTTCGCTGTCCTTAGTCGGGCGTTCCGCGTACGCCCTCGTCTTCCTGCCTCTGTTCTATGCCGCGGAACGGGCGACCTCTTCGATCGCGTTTGCCGGTGTCGTGATTGCGGCCTACGGTGCGGGGGCCAGTTTTCTTGCGCCTGCTCGGGCCTGGTGCATCGACAGGTTTGGCGCACGACGCGTGCTGAGCATCTTGATCGTGATGTTCGGGGCAGTGTTGGCGGCCATCGCCTTGGTAAGTTTCGGCTCTGGACCTGCGTGGGCGATGCTCGGCTTAGCGGCTGTTGCTGGTTCCGTCGCACCGCCGCTCGGACCGACGATGCGGGTAGCCTGGGCGGCGCTTCTCCCCAACGCGGAGG
>Ga0307487_1001323_pt1 | contig 17571 bp, 15 predicted proteins | sample CBIW12metaG_FD_203665 | JGI IMG/M metagenome (GOLD analysis project Ga0307487, IMG submission 203665) | Sea-ice brine microbial communities from Beaufort Sea near Barrow, Alaska, United States - CBIW 1.2 | ecosystem: Environmental > Aquatic > Marine > Coastal | place: USA: Alaska | collected... | reverse complement strand
AGGTCTCCCAATTAACTAATTTTTTAATTTGAACACTAGAAAGGATATTCCAAGAACATCAGAAAATAAAAACATAATTATGTGATTCCAAAATAGATTCTGATTAAGTACAAGACATGAAGTCTATCCTAATCCGGCGGACTCAGGCCAAATAGTGCTTCCCGGAGTGGAGCGGTTCCGCTCCCGACTTTTTTCGGGAGCGCGGATTAGCGCAACGAAGGGGATCAACTTATTTTCCTGTGTCCAAGACCTTTTCAACGAAGCGCTTTCCCCGCAATACGGAGCGTGTCATTTGGGGAGTAACGGGATAAAGGGGAATGTGCTGAGGGGTTGGGTAGTTCTAAATATAATTTTATTGGATACACAGGTTGCAACCAATAATGAAAAATGTAGGTGATTGCGCTATAATTTTTAAATTCAAATAATAATTTGGTTCTGATCGCTTCCTTTTTTAGTTTGGTGTATATGGAAGGGGGGTATTAATATTCCGATGAGATTAAATTGACATTTTTTTTAAAGTATATTGGATTAATGCTTTTTTTGTCTCAAATAGATATTTCACAGATCATTGAAATCATTGACACCTTGTCCGGATTAAAACTCATACACCATTCCTACTCCCAGTAGTTGTTTAAACTGAATCCTTGACCCCAGGGTTTCAAGTTCACCATCGTTATTTGTATCCTTTTTGACCTTTACATCATCATCATATCTAAGATGGGAACCTATATTGGCTTTGATAAAATCGTTTACCACAAGATTTAAATTAAGTTGCCAGTCTACATCCACATTTCCAAACTTATTTAAATAATCAGAATAAATACTCACCTCATTGTCCAGATTTACATTGTTGAAAATCTCCTTTTTAAAACCACTGGTCAGCAAAATTCCAAATTCAGTATTTACATTTTCACCTTCTTCAATAATATTCCCTTCCTCATCATGTACCGCGGGAGCAACACCGAACATTCCCTCATTTGCCAAAGTCTGATCAAATACAAATGTCGATTTTTGGGTAACAGGGGAGAGATAAACATTTAAGTCTTCATTTGGTGCTGAATATTCCGTGCCTATTCCCAAAAAGGCGTAAGCCGGAGCCATAAATTTTGATATTGGTTTCTCCGTATTGGGGTATTTGTATCCGTTTGCAAATTGTGTATTAAAATTAAATTTTGCTGAATATCGAAAATTAGAAGTAGAATCCTGTCGATATCCAAAAGTAGAATTGAATAAAAGCTGGTCTTCAGTTTTTCTTAGATTTCTGCCTTCTTGTGCGTTCAGGCCAAATCGCAAAGAAGCATTTGTTTTCCAGGACAACAGTTTTTTTTGATAATTTCGTTGGAAATTACCGAAAAACAATGCTGAAATTGAATTATTCCCTCCAGCGTTCCAGTTTACAAAAGCCACCTCGTTAAAGCTAACCCCCACCGCATTTTTTTTCGTCCAAAGAATTAGAATTTCCTGGTTTACCACCATTGTTGTATCTGCAATAATTATTTTGGGTTTAGTAGTATCAATTTTTTTGGGAGAAAATTCTGCGGCAAAAACCGTTAGGTTAACCAATAAGAAAAGTAATGTTAGGATTTTCTGTGGAAACATAAAAATTGAGGACATTATTGAACAATTGGCTTAAATGATCATTAATAAGCGTTGAAGTTACATTTAATTTTACTGTAAAACTCTTGTTTTGTTATTTTTCACCAGTTTAATTCGTGTTTCGAAGGACTTACAGTGATGGAATACAATTTTGGTTCTGTTTTTGTTTTTCAGCTTGAAAAGGATTTTAGAAGTTAAACTTAATGTAGCATTGTCGGTTTTGATTTACTTCCTATAAGGCCATCACTGTTACCATTTTTTGATATGCTTTTAACCGGGAATTTAGAATTAGGATAGGCCTCCCAAAAATCCTGAATTTGGGAAGAGTCAGTTATAAGGCCGGCTAATCTCTAAATTCCGGAACTTTGCTTTCTCAAAAAATGGGTTAGGACAGGTTTGCTCTGGAAGATGAATCAAATGAAAGGGTGAAGTTCCAACAGGTTCCGGCAAGAACTAAGCGAGAAAAATGGCTGATGGTATTTGTTCTTTAATATAGATCTTAAGGCAGTAGTGGCTATTAGTGGTGCTGCCGAAAAAAAAAGATGCTTTTATTCTCTCTTAACAGATTGAGGGTTTCTCCCACAGGGCAATGGTGGATATTACTAGGTTATTTACTTCACTTTCACAATCAATATTCAAGGATTATGGGGAAACTCCAACACATTTAAGGTGGATAAATCGCCAGCAACATATAAAGACTTTAAAAGAAGCAAGCAATGGAAATATAGAACCATTAATTGAATTCGCCAGAAGTTAAAAAATGAAGAGTATATAAATCCATCAATAAGTAAAATAGTCCCGATAATCCGGAAAAGGGTCTTTTATAATAACACAAAAAACCTGTAATTCAACCATTCGCTGGTGGTTTGGAAAAACCAATAACAGCATCTAAAGCGGCATCAGAATTTTTATGAATAAAATTAGCCTGATAACCGATGGTTGTGCTAAGACTACTATGTCTATATAATTTCTGAAGCATTTGTGGAGAAACTTTCTCACCAGCTATATTTCCAAAACTATGTCTGGCAATGTGATTGGTTATTTTTTTATCAATTTCAGCTAAGTTTGCTATTTCTGCTAAACTATTATTGAATCTCTTAATAGCACTTTTAATAGTGCTGTATTTAGCCTTGGTTTCCTTATTCCCGATTTTTTTCAATTCTGGAAATATAAAATCGGCGTATGACTTTTGATCCGTTCTATAGTATTCTAAAATTTCAAGAACTTTTGTTGGTAATTTCAAGGAATCAATTTTATTGTTTTTACTCATTTTGTAGAACAGCCTATCCTCAATAATATCACTCCATTTCATATTCAGCACATCAGAAATTCGAATACCTGCCAAATAAAAGGAAAATAAGAAAACATTTCTAGTATGCCAAGTCATAGTGTGTATCTGTAAATCGAGTCCTTCGATTTTCAAAATTTCGTCTTCATTAAGTCCTATTTTAATAGATTGTGGATATCGTATCAATATTTTACCTCTACCAAAAGGATAAATATTTTGATCAATAATACCTCGCCTAATAGCATCGTTAAAAAGTAACCTGATAAGCACATAATAATTCATAACAGACCTTTCCCCCATTTTCTTTTCAGTTTTAAGAAATATTTTTAACCTCCTCAGCATTAATTCATCTATTTCCTGAAAACTTAATTCACTGTTCCTGGTGAATTCTTTTATTCTTTTGACCTTACTATTATCGGAAATCGCTCTGTTGTATTTATTTGCCTTTTCCAAATCAGAAACATGTTCCATTGCAAGATCAAAAAAAGAATTGCTTTTTTTTCTGTTCCGGATTGAATCGACAATTTGTCTAGCTGTTAATTGCTTTTTATTTGATGAAGCTTCAAATATAATATCATCTATTTGATCATACTTTTTTCTAATCAGCCTGTTTAGTTGAGTATGTTTTGGGTGTGATTTTCTTACTTTTTCTGCATCTTCATTCCAGTCATTGGGATGGATATTATGTCCCAAATACAAATAACTACGTCTTCTAAAAACCGTTACCCTTAATGCCAGTCTATAAATTTTTTCTCCTTCCCTTCCATTTTTAGGATGCAAAACCGCTTTCAAATTTGCCATAATACTTTGCTTAATTTCACTAAGATAAGAAATCTGGGTAACACATAGGTAACACATTTAATGGTTTTTCTTGATATCAAATGATATCAAGAAAAATGTAATACCCTGATTTTCATTTATTTAGATGGTTTTTGATATTGGTTGAAGTACACAATTTGCAGACTTAGGATCTAGTGCCGCAAGGTGTGGGAGTTCGAGTCTCCCCGCCCGTACAAAGAAAAAAGCCTAACGAACTGATAAGTTTGTTAGGCTTTTCTATTTTATGTCATTCCCCTAAAAAACACCCAGTTTCTCTTAACTTTACCAAAATAAATTCATTTTAACGATTCTGAATCTTTAATTGCCCTGGAGAAAAAATCGAGGATTATGGCGTGGGGCCTCGGAAAACCTCTTTTTGCGCCCCGGCTGTTGCCTAGGGTTCCTCTGGTCTTTGGGGCGTTAAAAAATAAAAGGAAATTTTTTTATATTTTGTTGAGAGAAAATCACCACAACATCATACACCAACATAATAAATGAGAACTGACCATCAGTGAAAGAGCAATTTTTTGGATAGGAATACTTGGCGTGACTAGAATTATATAAAAGCAACCGTTCCAAAATTGGAACGGTTGCTTTTTTTTTGAAGAGACACTGTTCATATGAACCATACCCTTTAGGCAACGATAATCTTCCCTGATTTTAATCCACCCCTATTATTGTCTCAATTTGTGACAATAATATTTTGTTTACTAGCAATTTTATGCTTTATTTGATAAAATGCTTTAAAATTATCAAATTAAAAAATGGAAGATGCCAAAACTGAAAATTACATACCTCATCTTTCTTTTGACTGCGTCATATTCGGTTTTAACGGTACGGTCTTAAAAATACTCATATTGGAATATCATGCGACTGGCCTTTTTGCCTTGCCTGGTGGTTTCATAGGAAATAACCAAAGTCTGGACACCGCCGTGGAACAGGGCGTAAAGGAACGTACCGGCTTGGACGACGTATTTTTGGATCAATTTTACCTTTTTGGAAGCTTGGAACGTTTCAAACCTAAGAATATGGTGCGCATCTTAAGGGCTAATGACAATGATACCAAGGAAAACCAATGGATAAAGGAACGCTTTTTGACCGTGGGCTATTATGCCTTGATCAATTATGATGAGGTTATTCCCGTTCCCGATCGCTTGTCAGATTCCATAGGCTGGTATGCCATAGAAGATCTTCCGCCATTGATGATGGACCATAGAATGATTGTGGATAAAGCCTTGGAAACCCTCAGAAAAAATATTGGCGAAAAAATCATAGGCATGAACCTTTTGCCCCAAAAATTTACAATGAAACAATTACAATCGGTTTACGAGGCCATTCTAGGCCAGCCTTTACGCCGTACCACCTTTCAACGTAAAATGTTATCTATGGATATTTTGGAAAGGCATGAAAAACTTTTTAAAGGAACGGCCCACAAAGCCCCTTACCTCTATAGTTTCAAATAAATAAAAGCACTTAAATACCAATACTAATTCTTAAATCAACAACAATGAAAAAATTATCAAAAACATCAATTTTAATGCTTTTGGGCATAATTTTATTCTCCTTGGGCACCCTGTCTACCTATGCACAGGATAGATTTGGCGGCCTGGCCCTTTACACGGTCAGGGACGACATGGGCACCAATGCCAAAGCGACTCTACAGGCGGTTGCCGATGCAGGTTATAAAAATATCGAGGCAGCTGGTTACGAAGATGGAAAATTCTATGGAATGAGTCCGTCTGAATTCAAGAATCTTTTAAAATCCATGAAACTTAAGCCCATAAGCACACACCAAGGCTCTGTTACGTTGGAAAATGCGGACAAAATGATGGCCGATGTAAAGGCGGCAGGGTTCAAGTATTTTGTAATACCGGTACCTCCTATGGGCATGTTCGAATTCAATAGGGAAAAAATGAGCAGGGGCATGAAAGGTAGCGTAAAGGAATTAGCCGATATTCTAAACACATTGGGCCAAAAAGCAAAAAAGGCAGGTCTAAAATTGTTATACCACAACCACGATTTTGAATTTAAAGCGAATGAGGAAGGTATTGTTCCCATCGATTATTTATTGGAAAATTTAGACCCAAAATATGTAAACTTCCAAATGGACCTGTATTGGGTAACCAAGGCCGGTGCCAATCCTATCGCCTATTTCAACAAATACCCAGGACGCTTTAAAATATGGCACGTTAAGGATATGGACGACCAAGGAAGGTTTGCCCCTGTTGGCCAAGGGTCTATTGATTTCAAGAACATATTGGCCAACAAGGATCTTTCTGGCATGAAGTATTATATGGTAGAGCAGGATATGACATTTGACGGTCTTAAGCCCTTGAAAGCCATAAAAATCAGTCACGAAGGTCTAAAGGAAATAGGATTCAAATAAAAGCAATATTCTTAAATATCGAAAGTACATGAAAAGATTAGTTAGTCTATTATTGGTACTCATTGTCCTTTCAATAGGCCATGCCCTTTTCGCACAGAACGTAGTACTGACAGGGTCTAAAGTTCCGGTAAGGGATACGGAATATGGTCAAGTTCGTGGTTATATCCATAATAACATCCATACGTATAAAGGAATTCCTTATGCCACTGCAAAGCGTTTTGAAGCAGCCGAAAAACCGGCCAGCTGGGAAGGTGTCAAAAGCACTACCATGTACGGCCCTGTATCGCCATTAATCAATGAAACCACAGCTATCCAAGATGAATCGGAATTTGTTTTTGACCATGATTGGGGGTTTCCCAACGAAGACTGTTTGAGCCTGAACATTTGGTCTCCCAATGTATCCGACACAAAGAAAAGACCTGTATTATTTTGGATTCACGGAGGCGGTTTTACCACAGGTTCCAGTCATGAATTGCCTTCATATGACGGCGAGAATCTGGCTAAAAAAGGAGATGTGGTTGTAGTTTCCATCAATCATCGTATCAATGTTTTGGGTTTCTTGGATCTATCTGCCTATGGTGACAAATATCAACATTCCGCCAACAATAGTATTTTGGATATGGTTGCCGCTTTGGAATGGGTAAAAAATAACATTTCCAATTTTGGTGGCGATCCCGATAATGTGACCATTTTTGGACAATCCGGTGGTGGCGCTAAAGTGAATACCCTTATGGCCATGCCCAAAGCCAAAGGCTTGTTCCATAAAGCAATCAACCAGAGTGGATCTTTTAAAAGTGCCATGTTGGAAAAAGAGGATACCCAGGACATTGCCAAAGAAACCATAGCCATTCTTGGTTTGGATGAAAACAACGTTGATAGCATCCAGAAGATTCCTTTTGATATTTTGGCTGATGCCAGCACCAAGGCCTTAGCCATTGTTGCCGAAAAAATGAAAGCGGCAGGCAAACCCGTTATTGGTTTTGGATTAAGTTGGGGACCAAGCAGAGATGGTGTTGATCTGCCCTATCAGGTAAGCGAACCAGAAGCATTGGAACTTTCTAAAGACATCCCCTTATTGATCGGAACAGTGAAAAATGAATTTTCTCCCTTTGCCAATATGCGTTTTGTTGGGGCATCGGAAGAGACCATCATGAACCACATAAAGGAAACGTACAAGGAAAAGGCCGATGCCTATTTAAAAGCGGTCAAAAAAGCCTATCCAACCGATACTGACCCAAAGGATTTGTTGGATGTGGATACCATGTTTAGGCCAGGTGCCGTTTTACAAGCCAATGATAAAGCAGACATAAAAGGTGGCGCACCAGTTTACATGTACCTCTTTACTTGGCAATCTCCTGTTTTTGATGGCAAATTCAAAGCCTTACATTGTATGGAACTTCCTTTTGTTTTTGATAACATCGATTTGGCCAGCCAAATGACAGGTGGTGGCGAGGAGGCCCATGTCCTAGCGGAAAAAATGAGCGGTGCCTGGATCAATTTCGCCAAGACCGGAAATCCTAATTATAAGAACCTTCCAGATTGGCCAAAATACGACAGTAGTAACACGGCCACCATGCATTTTGATGTTACCTGTGAGGTAAAACCGCAGTTGGACAAAGAACTTTTTGAAATCGTAAACGGAAAATAATCATAATGGCACAAAACATAAGAATCAAGTGGCCATTGCTGGCCCTTGCAGGAGGACTTTTACTCAGCAGTTGTGGGGATAAATTCATCTCCGAAGCCAAGGATGGCTACACCCTAGTTAAAAACAAAGATGGAGCTACCTTAGGACATGCCAACAATTCGGGGATAAAACTATTGACGGTGGACCGCTATGCCTTTAAGGACCTCAACAAAAACGGCAGCCTGGATGCCTATGAGGATTGGCGACTTCCGGTTACGGAGCGCACAAAAGATTTGGCCAAACAAATGAGCTTGGAAGATATTGCTGGTCTAATGCTATACAGTTCGCATCAATCCATACCGGGCAGTAGTCGCGGTTTTGGATCCTCCAATTACGGTGGTAAAACATTTGAGGAGAGTGGTGCATTGGCGAGCGAATTATCGGACGAACAAAAGAAGTTTTTGACCGATGACCACTTACGCCACGTATTGATTACTTCAGTGGAAAGTCCGGCCATAGCGGCACAATGGAACAACAATGCACAAGCCTTTGCAGAAGGATTGTATTTGGGCATACCGGTGAACACGAGTTCAGACCCACGTCATGGTAGCGATTCCTATGCGGAATTCAACGCCGGTGCGGGGGGAGAAATCTCCATGTGGCCTGGTACCTTGGGTATAGCGGCTTCCTTTGACCCTACGCTGATGAAACAGTTTGGCGAAATTGCTTCCAAGGAATACAGGGCTCTGGGGATAGCCACTGCCCTATCGCCACAAATAGACTTGGCCACTGAACCCCGTTGGAACCGTTTTGATGGTACCATGGGCGAAGATCCATACTTGGCAACAGATTTGGCAAGAGCCTACGTAGATGGTTTTCAATCTACCGATGGCGGCGATTGGGGTATGCAGAGCGTCAACGCCATGGTGAAACATTGGCCCGGTGGTGGCCCTGAGGAAGGTGGCCGTGATGGCCACTTTGGCTACGGTGCCTATGCCGTATATCCCGGCAAGAACATTAAGGATCACTTGCAGCCCTTTACGGAAGGTGCCTTTAAATTGGAAGGTCCCACAAAAATGGATTCGGCCGTCATGCCCTATTATACCATTTCCGATGGTGAGGGCGAAGCGGTAGGAAATGGATTTAACAAATACCTATTGACCGATTTGTTACGTGGCGAATATGGCTACGAAGGGGTAATCTGTACAGACTGGGGTATCACCTGCGATGTTTCTGCCATTGATAAATTTGAGGGTAAAAGTTGGGGCGTGGAAAAAATGACCGAAGCGGAACGCCATTACAAGGCCATTCAGGCAGGGGTAGACCAGTTTGGGGGCAATAATGCTATGGGTCCGGTTTTAGAGGCTTATAACATGGGCGTTTCAGAAGTGGGAAAAGAGGACATGCGAGCTCGTTTTGAAGCCTCTGCGGTAAGGCTATTGACCAATATTTTCAGGGTAGGGCTTTTCGAAAATCCCTATCTGGATGTGGAAGAGACCAAAACCGTAGTGGGTAACAGTGAGTTTATGAAAGCCGGTTTTAATGCCCAGTTACGTTCTGTAGTCATGCTGAAAAATCATGAAAACATCCTCCCAATAAAAACCAAACAAAAGGTATACGTACCTCAGCGCTATATTGCACCAAGTACCAATTGGTGGGGCATTACCACGCCAGAAAGAATGGAGGATGCCTTTAATATGGAAATGGTGGCCAACTATTTTGATGTGGTGAAAACCCCCGAAGAGGCCGACTTTGCCTTGGTAGGCATTCAAAGCCCGGATGGTGGCGTTGGCTATAATCGTGCCGATTTGGAACAAGGCGGTAATGGCTATATGCCCATTAACCTGCAATACAGTTCCTATACCGCAGATACCGCCAGGGAAACCAGTTTGGCCGGCGGTAGCCCCTTAGAGGATTTTACCAACAGGACCTACAAAGGCAAAACGGTAACGACCAACAATACTAGGGATATGCAATTGGTCAAGGATACCAAGACGAAAATGGGTGATAAACCGTTAATTGTTTCGGTAAAGGTTTCCAAGCCTATGGTCTTTTCGGAAATTGAAACCAGTGCTGCCGCCATATTGGTTCACATGGGCGTACAAGACCAAGCCTTGATGGAAATCATTTCCGGAGCTTTTGAGCCCTCTGCCCTATTGCCGTTTCAAATGCCTGCCGATATGCTGACCGTAGAAGCTCAGCTAGAGGATGTCCCCAGGGATATGCAACCTTATAGGGATGCGGATAGCCATACCTATGATTTTTCCTTCGGACTTAACTGGAATGGCGTCATACAGGACGAAAGGGTAAATACCTATAAATAAACAAATATAAGCGAAGAAAAAAAAACTGAACACGCCACCGTATAAAAATAATTGCTGTTAAATTACGGTATCGTCAGCCCGTCCAAAAACATTCCTTTACGGGAATCCTGTCCTGAACAAGGCACGCAGCGAAGGAAGTCTCCTCCGGCACAAGGAAAAAGCTTCTCAGAAATGGGAAGCTTTTTTTGTTTCTGAGTGGCTCGAACTGGGAAATTGGGAAAGCAGAATAAAACCCCCAAAGTTTACGCGCATTGATTGGGCTCAAATGGCAAAACTCTCAAAAGTCCCTTGGATGTTCTTTTTGAATCAGGTACATTTGAGAGAAAATAAAACGACATGTGATTTATAATTATGTTGTAGGCAAGCAAAAAAGGAAGAATGAAGAATATAATAATTCATGGAAGCTCAAGAATTGATGGGAACACCAGCCAAATAGCAAAAATATTATCAGATAGTCTAGGAGCAGAAATTATTCATTTAAAGGAACTGACCATCAACAGTTATAGTTATAGACACGAAAATGTAGATGATGATTTTCTTCCAATAATGAGAAGGATTGTAAACTATGATACCGTTATTTTTATAACTCCAGTTTATTGGTATTCAATGAGTGGGATTATGAAGAATTTTTTTGACAGGATAACGGATTGCTTAAAGATTGAAAAAGATACTGGAAGAAGACTTAGATGCAAGAATATGGTGGCAATTTCATGCGGTTCTGATGAAATTGAAACTGATGGATTTTTTGTTCCATTTAAAAATAGTGCTGGATACTTAGGAATGAATTATTTGGGAGATATCCATACTTGGATAGAAAATGACAAACCTGGGAAAGATATAATTAATAAAATTAAAATATTCGCAAATGAAATTAATAATAAGCCAGCCTACAACAAAGGCTAAAACAGCACTAGCTCCCATTTGGTCGCTACTGCGTTTAGCCTAACTGTTGCTAAATAAATTAGAAAGACTAAATGATATGGAAGAACCTAAAATCTCGCTTTAAAATATGATTGCAAAGCTCATATTATTTTCTGGAATTGCAGGGGTCACTGTTTTTATAGGTGGAATTTTAGCCCATTATTTTAACCATCATATCAAAGAAAGTCCTGTAAAATATGAAATAACTCATACCCTAATGTCCTTTGGTTCAGGAATTATTTTATCTGCAGTGGCTTTGGTTTTAATACCTAAAGGAATGGAAGAGTTGGAATTGTTACCAATGGCTTCTTCTTTTTTAGTTGGTGCAATTCTATTTATGCTACTTGATCAATATTTGTCTAAAAAAGGTGGACGAACCGCTACCCTTTTGGCAATGATGATGGATTTTGTCCCTGAATCTATTGCGTTAGGAGCAGTTTTTGCAGTTGATCTAAGATTGGCTACATTTTTGGCCGTATTAATTGGGCTTCAAAATTTACCTGAAGCCTTTAACTCTTATAGAGATTTAATATTGAGTGGTTTTACAACAAAGAAAACGCTGATCATATTTTTCCTTTTAAGTTTTTTCGGAATTTTCGGAGCTTTGGCTGGTCATTTTCTTTTAAGCAAACATCAAGAATTAACTGCACATTTAATGACATTTGCAAGTGGTGGAATTTTATATTTACTGATTCAAGATATTATTCCTGAAGGTACATTGGAGAAAAACCATTTGACATCTTTAGGAGCAACTCTTGGATTCTTAGTTGGAATTATAGGTGACCAATTAGTGTGAAATAATAACCTGCATAGTTTTAATTTCAAGGAGTGTAGCCCGCGTCAACTTTCCTGTAGTTTGACAGGTATGAAGTCCCCAATTGGCTGCTATTTTTAAACAAACAAGTTGAGGTGCATTCAGGTAAAAATCGAGATTTAGATAGAAAACAAAAATGGACAACTACAAAAAAGATAGTTTGACTCTTAAAGGTACTGTCGCTCTTGGTACCGGAGTGATGATTGGAGCGGGAATTTTTGCACTATTAGGTCAGGTTGCCGAATTATCCGGAACGTTGTTTCCATACATTTTTATTATTGGAGCTATTATTTCTGGTTTCAGTGCTTATTCTTACATCAAAGTTTCTAATGCATACCCCTCTGCGGGAGGTATTGCAATGATTTTAATGAAAGCTTACGGAAAAACAACGTTAACCGCAGCAGCTTCTGTTCTCATGGCACTTTCTATGATTATAAATGAAAGTCTGGTGGCAAGAACCTTTGGGTCTTATACCTTGCAGCTTTTTGATGTGGAGAATAATTCCCTGTGGGTGCCGGTTTTAGGTGTCGCCTTATTAATACTTGCATATATTATTAATGTATCAGGAAATAAGGTTATCGGCAAAACTTCACAATTCATGGCGTTTATTAAAATCGCAGGGATAATTGTGTTTGCTATTGGAGGCCTTTGGGCTGCCCATTTTACTTTAGGTGATGTTCTACCTGGATCTGTTGATGCAAATAACTATTCGGTTGCAAGTTATATTGGGGCTATTGCGCTTTCAATATTGGCATATAAAGGATTTACAACGATTACTAATAGTGGAGGAGAAATCACCAAACCGCACAAAAATGTGGGAAGGTCAATCATTATTTCAATACTCATTTGTACAATTGTCTATTTTTTAGCTGCTATGGCCGTAAATTCCAGTCTGTCAATCCCTGAAATAGTCAAAGCAAAAGATTACTCTTTGGTGGAAGCTGCAAAACCTGCTTTTGGAAATTTTGGGCTTTATTTTACGGTAGGAATAGCAATTGTAGCTACGATTTCAGGGGTAATTGCCAGCATTTTTGCTGTATCTCGAATGACGGCAATGCTAACTGAGATGAATCTTGTACCGCACAGCCATTTCGGAATGTCAGGAAGCATTCAAAAACACATGTTGATCTATATTGTTGTCATTGCAATTACCTTAACCATTTTCTTTGACTTATCACGTATAGCCTCAATTGGAGCTATTTTTTATTTAGTGATGGATATGATTGTTCATTGGGGTGTTTTTAAACATTTAAGAAAAGATGTAAATGCCAATGGGATAATATTGATATCCGCATTATTACTTGACTTAATTGTATTAATTGCTTTTTTATGGGTCAAAGCCAGTTCGGACATTTTTGTTGTTATTGTTTCAGCAATTGGAATTATTTTGGTGTTTGCAGGGGAAAAATGGTTTTTACATTGGAAAGAAAATGAATAGGGAGTAAAGATTAAAGCACGATACCCCAACATAATAAACATAGGGTTGAAACGGTTTCAGAGAGATTAGTGTTCTCTATAAACTTTCTGCTCTACTGACAGAAAAGTTCTCCAAAAGCCCGGCGTATTTAATACAAAATGTTAGTTACAAGCTGAAATCCCAATCAACAAACAGTCCTTTATTTTTTCCAACTACCAAAGCCAACGTCGAAAATAATTTTGACAGTTGATTTATTAATCGTAATATTGCAATTAACAATTGCTATTAAAATGGGATTAACCAAAACGGAAATGTTTACCGATCTTCAAAACGAAATTTCATTATTCGCTAAAGTCCTTGGACATCCGGCAAGGATAGCAATTTTGCAACATTTATTCAAAATTGACTCTTGTGTTTGTGGAAATTTGGTAAACGAAATAGGACTTGCCCAACCGACCATTTCCCAACACCTTAAGGAATTAAAACACTTGGGTTTGATCAAAGGCAATGTTGAAGGAACAAGTGTTTGTTACTGCATCAACATCGAAAATTGGACTAAAATGAAGGAAATAATGTTTCAATTTCTAAATCAGGATATTTCAAAAAATGAAGATTGCTGCTAAAAAAAACATCGATCTTATAATCATGTTAAGCTAATTAAAATGAAAAAAGAACAAGAATTAAAGAACATCGTAAAAGAACGTTATGCCCGAATTGCCGAACAGGGCAAAGCTGAAAACGCATCCTCTTGTTGTGGTAAGACCACGCCTTCCAACAAAATTTACAATATTATGATGGATGACTACTCTGAAACCAATGGCTATGTTGAGGATGCCAATTTAGGCTTAGGTTGTGGTCTTCCAACGCAATTCGCCAAAATCAAAATAGGGAATACCGTAATTGATTTAGGTTCTGGTGCCGGAAATGATTGCTTTGTGGCCCGACACGAAACTGGAGTAGAAGGAAAAGTAATTGGTATAGATTTTACACCCATTATGATTGAGAAAGCCCGGATAAATGCTGAAAAATTGGGCTATAACAATGTCGAGTTTAGAGAGGGTGATATTGATGATATGCCTGTGAGCAATGATATTGCGGATGTAATTGTCAGTAATTGTGTATTGAACCTTGTTCCCAACAAGCAAAAAGTTGTCGAAGAAATTTACAGGGTATTAAAACCAGGTGGACACTTTAGTGTTTCAGATATTGTTTTGGTTGGCAACCTTCCCGATGCTTTGAGAGAAGATGCCGAAATGTATGCAGGATGTGTTGCAGGAGCCATTCAGAAATCTGACTACCTGCGATTGATAGAAGATAAAGGCTTTGCAAATATAAAAGTCCAAAAAGAAAAGCCTATTACCATTCCTGATGATATACTCAGTAAATATCTTTCCCAGGATGAGGTAAAAACTTTCAACAAAGGAGGAACAGGAATTTTCAGCATCACGGTTTACGCAGAAAAGCAAGGGACAATGCAAGAAAAGCCAAAAGTAAAACTTTCCGAAATTTCAACTGCAAATACTTGTACGCCAGCGAACGGATGCTGTTAGATCAAAAACCGTCAGTCTGTCCAAAAACATTCATTTACGGGAATCCTGTCCTGAGCAAGACACGCAGCGAAGGAAGTTTCCCCCACAAACAAAAAAAAGCTTCCCAGAAATGGGAAGTTTTTTTTTGTTTGTGGATGACTCAAACTTTTCCAAAGATTTGAGGATTTGGAAAAATCAATCGTTTATGAATCGGGATATTGAGCAGAGTCTCGGGAAACATCAATTTCTATCGTACTCTTATAAACAGCATAGAAAAGCTTATTTCAGTGCAAAATTGGGAGTTAAACTTAAGTTTTTAAACAGACTACCGTTGCATTGCATTTGACCTCAACTTTTTCAAAATGAAAAACATCTAAACATATGATCCTTAAAAAATATATTCTTCTAATTTTAGTTGGGTTTTCCATTTGGAGTTGTTCCGTCAATGATGAAAAAACAACCGGTGAAATAATAGGGAACTGGAATTGGATCGGATCTTCCGGAGGGATTGCCGGAACTACTGAAACACCTGAATCCACGGGAGACAAAAGAAAACTGGAAATTTCAAAAGATTCAATTAAAAGCTATTTAAATGGAGAGTTGAATTTGAAAACAAAATACACAGTTGAAACAAGGGAATCACTTTTGTTTAATGAACCACGCAAAATGATAATTTCAGGGAGTGGGTTTAAACAGATAATCGATTTTGATGGAGACGACTTAATTTTAATTGGCGATTGTAATGATTGCTTTACAAGTGGATATAAAAAAGAATAAAACCACCAAAGTTTACGCGCATTGATTGGGCACAAACAGCTAAACCCTTTAAAGTCCCTTGGATGCCCTATTAGAATCAGCAACATTTGAGAGTAAATAAAATGACATTTCATTTATAATTATGTTAGCGGCAAGGTTGATTGCGTCCCACATTATACAAATGCATTTATTTTTAAATTGATTAATTATTAACCAATGTGAAGTACACGAATAATATTATAAAAAACAACAAAGATAAGAATATCGAAAGAATTTATTTCCCAGAATTAGACGGGCTAAGATTTTTTGCGTTTTTATTAGTGTTTGTCCATCATCATAGTTTATTCTCAAATATAAATACAAATGGCTGGATAGGTGTTGATTTGTTCTTCGTTTTATCCGCTTTTTTATTGACAAAACTTCTAATTGCTGAATATTACAAAACCCAAACAATTAGTTTTAAAAAATTTTACATAAGACGAATATTTCGCATTTGGCCAATATATTTTCTATTTATCGGATTTTCAATTGCTCTATTTCTATTCTCAAATGGAGCACCATCAAACTATATTGGAATGAGAATTATTGGGTTATTTGCTTTTTCTGATAATATTATGACAGCCATTTATGGTTGGAATCCTCTGCCATATACGGCACATTTATGGACAATAGCCTATGAAGAACAGTTTTATATTTTTATTCCCATAATTATTCTATTTTTGGTTCGCTCATCTTTTAAGACAAAGGTGATTTATATAATCTCAATTTATATTTTATTCAATTTAATCAGACTGACCCTAATTGCAAATAATGCAAATTCAACTGCAATAATCGGTATGCTTCCAATTACTCGCTTTGAGTCAATTTTCATGGGCATGGTAATTGGTTTTAACGGTTTTGACTTTTTGCTAAAAAAAGTCAAGCCATTATTATTAGGACTGATTGGCATCTTTTTTTTCTTATTAATATACTTGTTCCCTTTAGATAATATTTCCTATTGGATTATAGCCCAATATACATTTGTTGGAATATCCACTTCAATGATATTATTTTCTGTATTAAACAGTGATTTTTTAAAAAAAATATTTTCGAATCAAATATTCGTATTCTTAGGGAAAAGGTCATATGGGTTGTATGTTTATCATTTTTTGGGAAATGGAGTTGCGTCCTATATGATAACACATATTTCGATTTTACCTTCAAATTCTTTTATCTCATTTATTTATTCATTGTCTTTTACGGTTATTTTATCAATAATTTCTTACAAGGTTGTTGAAACACCGTTTTTGAATTTGAAGAAGAAATTTGAAGTAATTATTTCGAGACCAATTTAATATAGTGACTAAAAACACGACTACAGACAAAGGCTATATTTAATGCGGGTTGAAGTAGTAAATTGAAGTGAACAAAATTTGCTAAAGATAATAGCGGTTTATAAGCGAAGTGCAATAAATACCACACTAAACATAACCGCAACCTCAGCCTTTTGAAATTTGAGCAATGAATCAATCCCAAAAGTTATTAGCTATTAAGGTTATCCACACCTTGATTTGGTTATTCTTCGTAAGTCTGATTTTTTATATTTTATATTCAGGGATTTTCAACAAAATAAATTCCTATACCTGGATTGCCATAGGTTTGGTTATTGGAGAAGGGATTATTTTGGTTTTATTTAAAATGCTTTGTCCATTGTGGTCTTGGCCAGAAAATACTCTGATTCAACTAAAGATAATTTTGATATTTTTTTGCCAAATTGGTTAGCGCTCAATAATAAATTAATTTTTACCACAATTTATCTTATAGGTTTAATAATCGTGCTAATAAGAGTACTATTTAAAATATAATTAAGAACGGTGTACAAAACCGTATAAAAATATCGCCGTGACAGCAATAATATCAAGGCTTGGTATCCGCTTCAACTTATATACCTAAAATCAAGCCAGCAATCGGCCACTGTTCTTATACAAACCATTGTAGGGCATAATGACCCGTCCTGAATAAAGGCTACATAATTCAAAACAGTTATGTAATCTAAACATTCCTTTACAAGAAGCCTGTCCTCTACAAGGCTGCGGCGAAGGAAGCTTGCGCTCA
>Ga0307487_1001321_pt1 | contig 17576 bp, 21 predicted proteins | sample CBIW12metaG_FD_203665 | JGI IMG/M metagenome (GOLD analysis project Ga0307487, IMG submission 203665) | Sea-ice brine microbial communities from Beaufort Sea near Barrow, Alaska, United States - CBIW 1.2 | ecosystem: Environmental > Aquatic > Marine > Coastal | place: USA: Alaska | collected... | reverse complement strand
GGTCTCGGCAAGCTCGGCAAGCTCGGCAAGCTCGGCAAGCTCGGCAAGCCCGGCCAGCAATGCAGACGGAATGGGGTCGGCGGCAGGTTCAACTGGCGATGGTGGGGGCAACGTCCGGGATACGGGGGACACCGCAACGCACTGGACGCCACCGGCAGGTCTCGGCAGCATGCCACCGGAACTCGCCGTTCGGGTGCAGGACCTGCTGACCAACCAGCACAAGCTCATCGGCGAACTCGAACAGGCTCGCAGCCTCACGATCAAGCACCTCGCCGCGGTGCGGTCCGTGCCTCCGGAGCGGGATGCGCGGGCGTCCGTCTATCTGGATGTGGCCGGTTGACCAGCACGTACCATACGTAATGCAACATACCTTGGGAATGTTCTCAGGAACTCCTTACGCATCTGTCGGAGCGGTCGATAGCAAGGAGTGAGCAGGGATCGCTCAACTCTGGGCCATGGATTGGCCGTCTAGTCTTTCGTCGACGAAGCGGGTACTTATGTTGGATTCCGTGACCTCCATGGCCCTCACGAGCGCCATGGACGGCCTCGCGCTGCGCCAGCGCACCATCGCGAACAATATCGCCAATATCAACACCCCCGATTACCACGCCAAGGTCGTCTCGTTCGAGAGCGCACTGGCACAATCGGTCGCTGATGGTGACGGCGTTTCTGCCGCCACGACCGAGCGTTCGCTCGATCCGACGCTGCAGAACGGCAACAACGTGAATCTCGACACCGAGACCCTCGCCAACATCGATGCCCTGCTGCGGTATCAGTTCGCCACGAAGGCTTTCGAAGTGCCGGTATCGTCCATTCGTGCCGCGATGAAGACCGCCTGATGACCGACGCCATCGGCATCGCCGGCAGCGGAATGACGCTGCACCGCAAGTGGCTCGACGCCATCGCCGACAACCTCGCCAACGCCAACACCGTCACCGCGACCACCGACGATGCCTTTCAGGAGCGCTACATCGTGGCGCAGGAAGGTGCCGGCAATGTCGGCGCGAGTGCGAGCGCCGCCTTCGGTGGTACCGAGGGAGCCCTGGTCTACGAGCCCGAGCACCCGTTGGCCGATGTTGACGGTTACGTGCGTTACCCGGATATCGACATGGCCAAGCAAATGGGAAATCTCATCATGGCTCAGCGTGGCTACCAGGCCAACGCCGCCGTTGTCGACCGGGCCAAGTCCGCCTATGAAGCTGCACTGCAGATCGGACGTGGCTGATGCCGCTCAGCGCCATAACAGCACTAGCCGCCACGCCCGCGCTGTCGGGCGTCATGGGCAGCTCCGCCCCGGCTGCCACGCAGAGCACCGATGGCTCCGGCTTCGGCACTGCTCTCTCGGGCGCCGTCGACAACCTGCAGCAACTGCAGGGAGCCTCCGACACGCTGGCCATTCAGGCCGTCACCGGGGACCTCAATGACATTCACACCGCCACCGTCGCGGCCACGCGCGCGCAGGTGACCATGGAACTTGTCGCAGCCGTGCGCAATAAGGGAGTCGACGCCTTCAACGAGATCATGAGGATGCAGGCCTAATGCCCCGCCAGGTCACCAGCGCCTTCATGCGCTTCGGAAACACGATTCGCGAGTTTACGATAGCTCAGCGCACCGTCGCCATCATCGGCGTCGCCGTGCTCATTCTCGGCGTCGCGGCCCTCAGCGTGTGGGTCACCAAGCCCGCATACACGCCGCTGTTCTCCGGCCTCAGCGGCGAAGACGCCAACAGCATCGTCGAGCAGCTGCGGGCAGACGGCGTGGAATACCAACTGACCGATGGCGGCGCCACGATCCTGGTACCCGAAGCGAGCGTCTACGATGAACGAATCAAGTCGGCCTCGGCCGGGCTGCCGACGTCGAGCACCGGGGGATATTCCCTGCTCGACACGATGGGCGTCACCTCGAGTGAGTTTCAGCAGTCGGTCACGTACAAGCGGGCGCTCGAGGGTGAACTCGCCAAGACCATTCAGTCGCTCGACGGTGTGAGAACCGCCTCGGTGCAGCTTGCCATTCCCGAAGACAGCGTCTTCGTGTCGGAGCAGAACGACCCCACTGCGTCAGTTTTCGTCGAAACGCAGAATGGTGTTTCGCTTTCCAACGAGCAGGTGCAGGCAATCGTTCACCTGACCAGCGCCTCGATCGACGGTATGACATCGTCTGACGTGGCCGTCGTCGACTCGACCGGATCCGTGCTCTCCGCCGTCGGCGTCGGCGCGACCGGAGGCACCGACCAGCAGGCTTCTGACTATGAAAGCCGTGTGCGCACTGCAGTGCAGGCCATGCTCGACAAGGTCGTCGGCGCCGGCAACGCTACCGTCGTCGTCGCCGCCGACATGAGCTACGAATCGGCTGAACGAGTCGAGGAATCCTTCACCGCTCCCACCGAGAGCCTGGCTCTCAACGAATCCGTGGACACCGAGACGTACTCGGGAACCGGTGGCAGCGCCGCCGGGGTGCTCGGTTCCGACACGGCAGCCGTGGCCGACGGCGCCAGCGACGGCACATTCTCAAGCGAGTCGACCACCCGCAACAATGCCATCAACAAGGTCACTGAGAGCCGCAGCATTCCGGCCGGAGCCATCACCCGTCAGACGGTCTCCGTGGCCGTGGATTCCGATGCCGCCGCCAATCTCAACGTGGCCGACATCACTTCCCTTGTCACGTCGGCAGCCGGAATCGACACGGTGCGCGGCGACGCCGTCACCGTCGAAGTGATGCCGTTCAACACCGCCGGTGCTGCGGCGGCGGCCGCAGCACTCAAAGCCGCAACGGATGCCGCTGCAGCCGATCGCTTCGCCGAGCTTCTGCGGGTGGGGGTCATCACCGCCGGAATCGTGATCACGCTCATCGTCAGCCTGCTTCTGTATGCACGCCGGTCACGTCGCCAGAGGCGGGAATCGGTCGAACTCGGTGATCTCTCCGAAGTGCAGAACGCGCTCGGTGATGCGACGGCACCGTTGTCGGTCAAGGCCTCTCCAGCTTCCCTGTTCCTCGAACAGGGCGGCGACACCCCGATCCCGACGCCGGCCCCGACCCCGACCCGCGTCGCACCGACCGTGGCCTTCGTTCCCAGCGACACCGACCTGCGCCGCGCTGAGATCGATTCGCTGGCGCAGAACGACCCGCGTGGCACCGCAGAATTCCTGCGCGGATTCATGGATGAGCGGCAACGCGCATGATCGAAGCGCCCACCATGCTGAGCGGCACCCAGAAGGTTGCCGTTGTGCTGATGAACATGGACCGCCAACGCGCGACCGAGGTCATGAAGCAGTTCAACGACGTCGAGGCCGAGGCCATCGCCGCCGAGATCGTTCAGCTGCGCGATGTGGACCCGGCCGTGGCCGAATCCACCCTCAACGAGTTTTACGATATGACGATGACGGGCCGCCGCCTGTCACGGGGCGGGCATGACTTCGCTGCCGGCCTGCTCGAGGCATCGTTCGGGGCCGAGCGCGCGGCCGGAGTCATGAGCCGGGTCGCCACCTCGATGGCCGGCAAGGCGTTTGAATTTCTCGACCCCTCTGATCCGTCCGACGTGCTCAACCTGCTGGATGGCGAAATGCCTCAAACGATCGCCCTCGTGCTCGCGCATCTGCGGCGCGACCAGGCATCCGCTGTTCTTGCCGGTATGGATTCCAGCCTGCGCACCGACGTGGCGCAGTGCATCGCCACCATGTCAAGCGCGACCCCCGAGGCAATTCGAGTGGTCACAGACACGCTTAAACTGCGCACCGGCACGATCGTCGCACGCGAAAATACCGAGGTGATCGGGGGCGTGCAGCCGCTCGTCGACATCATCAACCGTGCGGATGCTGCCACTGAGCGCGCCCTGCTGGAGAGCCTGGAGGAACGCGACCCGATCCTGGCCGAAGAGATCCGCTCCCGCATGCTCACCTTCGCCGACATCGTCAAGCTGGAGAGCCGCGACGTTCAGCAGGTGCTGCGTGGCATCGACACGAACATTCTGGCCATGGCTATGAAGGGAACCTCAGACGCTGTCGCCGAGGTGATCCGCGACAATCTCTCCGAGCGCAACCGTGACGTGCTCGACGACGAGACCAAGAGCCTGGGGCCGGTGCGCCTGAGCCAGGTCGAAGATGCCCGCGCCGAAATCGTACGCGCCATTCGTGACATGGAGGCGCAGGGCAGCATCACCGTGCAGCGCGGCGCCGAGGACGAATATGTCAACTGACACCGGTTTTGGTCGCATAGATTTTCCGCGTCTTCGCGACGAGGAACAGGACCGCGCCGCCGAGCAGTCGCGGGCCGAGGGCCACGCCGCCGGCTACACAGAGGGGCTGCGTCTGGCAGCAGTGGATGTCGCCCGGCGCGCCGACGAGATCGACGCCGAGCACGCCGCGAACGAACGATACAGCGAAGCACAGGTCGAGCACGCGGTGAGCCTGCTCGCCGCCGCCGCCCGTGCCCTCGACGAACGCAGCATTCCGCTCATTCAGCAGGCCGAAAACACCCTCGTGAACACGTCGCTCGAGCTGGCTGAAGCCGTTCTGGGGTGCGAACTCAGCCGTTCCGAACCGTCGGCCCGCCGTGCGCTGGACCGCGCCCTGCGCCAGCCCGATCAGCTCGACCGCAGCGAGATACACACCATTCGGATGCACCCGGATGACCTCTTCATTCTGCGCGAGCAGACCCTTCCGCTGGACAGCATTCGTTTCGTGGCCGATTCACTGCTCAAACGCGGCGACGCGATCACCGAATTCAGCGATGGATTCCTCGATGCCCGCATCGGCACCGCCTTCGATCGGGCCAGGGCCGCTCTCACCGGGGAAGCCTCATGACAGTCTCGTGGCAACCTCGACCACAACAACTGGCACAGGCCCTGAACGCCGCGCGCCCCGAGCGAGTCGGCATCGTGTCATCCATCGTCGGCCTCGGTGTCGAGGTGCGCGGCCTGCGCTCGGCGATCGGTGACGTCGTCACGCTCGGCGCCCGACCGGGCCACGCCGGCGTCGACGCCGAAGTCGTCGCCACGACCAAGAGCGGCATCAAATGCATGCCGCTGGGGCGCATCACCGGTCTGCAGGCCGGCGCCCGCGTGCGCCCGGCCGGCACAACCCTGCTCGTGCCGACGGGGCACGGTCTGTTCGGGCGCGTCATTGACGGCCTCGGCCGCCCGATCGACGGAAAGGGACCGCTCGTCTCCGACGGCGCGGTGTCGCTCGAACACGACAGCCCCTCTGCCATGCACCGCGCTCGCATCACGACACCGCTCCACCTCGGGGTGCGGGTGCTCGACACCCTCACCACGGTCGGTCGCGGTCAGCGCCTCGGCCTGTTCGCCGGTTCCGGCGTGGGGAAATCGTCGCTGCTGTCGATGGTCGCTCGCGGAACGGATGCCCAGGTGTCGGTCATCGCGCTCGTGGGGGAGCGCGGGCGCGAGGTGCGCGAGTTTCTGGAAGACGACCTCGGTCCGGAAGGCCTGGCCCGTTCGATAGTCGTGGTCTCCACCTCGGACGAACCCGCAATGATGCGGCTGCGCGCCGCGTTCACTGCGACCCGCATCGCTGAATCGTTTCGCGACCAGGGCGCCGACGTCATGCTCATGATGGACTCGCTCACCCGCGTGGCTATGGCCCAGCGTGAAATCGGGCTGTCCGTCGGCGAACCACCCGCCACCCGCGGCTACCCGCCCTCGACGTTCTCGGTGCTGGCCCGGCTGCTCGAACGCGCTGGAACCGACAAAACCGGGTCCATCACCGGAATCTATACAGTGCTCGTCGACGGTGACGACCACAATGAGCCCATCGCCGACGCGGCACGGTCAATTCTCGACGGTCACGTCGTGCTCGATCGCAAACTGGCAGTCACCGGTCACTTCCCCTCGGTCGATGTGCTCGCATCCATCTCTCGCGTTGCGTCCCGAGTGAACTCTCCGGAGCGCACTGCGATCGCGACGACCCTGCGCAAGGTGATGGCTGCCCGCCAGACCGCTCAGGATCTGCTCGATGTTGGCGCCTACCGGGCCGGAACGAATCCGCTGGTCGACGCCGCCGTCGACAATGCCCCGGCGATCTCGGCCTTCCTGCAGCAGCGAATGGACGACCAGACTCCCAGCGAGCAGGCCTGGGCGCAGCTCACCCGGCTGACTCGAGCGTTCGGTGCGGTCGCATGAGCCGCCACTTCCGCCTCGCCGGGTTGCTGCGACTGCGCAAGTTGCAGCAGGACCAGGCTGCCCTCGACCTGGCCGAGGCGAATGCCAGGGTGGCGGAGCTTCAGGCCCGTCACGGACGTGCCCGGTCCGCGCTCAGCGCCCTCGGCAACTCGCCGCAGACCGTCGCCGCTCTCAACGCCATGGCCGCCGCGCGTTCGTCGTCGCGCAGCATGCTCGCCGAACTGGATGCCCTCGGGCGCAATCACCAGGAGAGTCTCGACGCGGCCCAGACCACGTACAACGCGGCGAGAGCGCAATCGGTCGCACTCGAAAAACTGCACGATCGGCACGCCGCCGCGCTGCAGGCCGAAGACCTGCACGCCGAGCAAACTGTGCTCGATGAAATAGCCGGGGCCCGGTGGCACAGCAACCGCACCGACAGTCAGAATGAGGGGGAGACACCATGACGATGATCGCGGCCATGGGCCGAATCAGCCAGATCCAGGCGACACTGCTGCAGCTGTCCCACGTGTCGGCCGAACGGGTCGGCACGGCGTCGGCAGCGACGAACGCGGCAGCATCTGCGGCGGCATCCGCTTCGGCCGGCAGCTTTGCCGCGTCCCTCACGGCGGCCCTCGGCACCGGCGCAGCCAGCGCCGGCAATGGCACGACCGGTACCGATGTGGTCGCATCGGCCGAGAAATACCTCGGCGTGCCCTACGTTTTCGGCGGCGAGGACTACAGCGGCATGGACTGCTCGGGCCTCGTCCAGACCGTGTATTCCGATATCGGAATAGAACTGCCACGCCTCGTGTCCGGCCAGATGAAAATGGGCACCGAGGTCGCGTCCCTCGCTGAAGCCCAGCCCGGCGACCTCATCGTCACCGGCGGCGGAGACCACATCCTGATTTACGCCGGTGACAACAAGGTCATCCACGCGCCGTATCCGGGCCGCACCGTCAGCCTGCGGGACGCCTACATGACGGATGCCGACATCACCACAATCCGCCGCATCATTCCGACCACTACCCCGCCCCAGGGCGCCGGCTCCGCCGACATGCTCAGTGCTGCCTTCGCCACCTTCGCCCAGCAGAACACAGCAGTGTCGGGAAGCACACTATGACTCTCAGCCTCGGTCAGTATGGGGCAGCCGCCGCGCCGGCTGCTGCGTCAGGTGCATCGTCGGCGCGCGAACCCTCGACCTCGTCCGGCGCCAACGCGTTCGGATCGATCATGGAAGACACTCTGGCCGATCGCGCGGTGGCTTCGGCTGCGGCTTCAGGCCGCGAGCCGAAAGTCGACCGTGCCCGGGATCGAGCGGCTGAAGCGATGTCGACCGGACTTGCGTCAGCCGCCGCACCCACGGTCGCACACACGTCATCGCGCCCATCGACCGGTACCTCCGCCAACGCTGCCGTGCCGGTTGATGTTTCCCGCCTCGGGAGCGCAGCAGCCGAAAGCGCCGCCGTCGCGGGCACGGCCGGCGACGGTACGGCTGGCGACGGTACGACGGCGACGGGCGCTGTACTCGGTGGCACCGCACTTGGTGGCACCGCACTCGCAGCGGCACCAGCGACGGCGACCGGCACGGCGACGACCGCGTCGGCGGGCACGAAATCCCCAGAGGGCGCTGTCGCACCCGACGATAACGCGCTCACCCCGGCCCAGACCATAGCGGCAGCAGCAGTCCCGGGTCAGGCCCGCGACACCCCGGCCAACCGAACGGCAGCTTCGGTTGCCGCGACGGCGACCGTGGCTGCAGTCGCGACCGCTGCCGATGGCGCGGCGTTGCCCACGACGGCATCTGCTGCGAAGGCGTCTGCTGCAACCGTGCCTGCTGCAACCGTGCCTGCTGCAACCGTGCCTGCTGCAACCGTGCCTGCTGCAACCGTGCCCGCTGCAACCGTGCCCGCTGCAACGGCTGCAACCGCGGCAAGCGCGAATCCTGTGGTCGGCGCAGCGACCCAGCCCGGTACGGTCCAGTCTGGAACCGGCCAGCCCGGTACGGCCCAGCCAGGTACGGTCCCGAATGTCACTGTGGGCACCGACGGATCGACACGATCCCGGGTGCTCGACTCGGTGCGTCTGGCCGGTTCCGACACTGTCGCACCGGGCGGATCCACGATGTCGTCAACTGTGTCGACGGCTATGCCGGCCGCCGTACCAGCAGCCGCACCGACCGCGGCGCCCACTCTGGTCGTCGCGCCGGCAGCTCCCTCGGTGCCACTGGCCACGCAGATCATGAAGCCGCTGTTCTCGCTCGCCAACGCTGGGACCGGCCAACACGTCTTGACCGTTAGCGTGACACCCGACAACCTCGGCCCGGTCACGGTGCGCGCGCACGTGACGGGGGAGAGCATTCGGGTGGAGCTGTTCGCTCCCACCGATGTGGCCCGCGATGCCCTGCGCGTGATCATGCCCGATCTCCGTCGCGACCTCGCCGGTTCGGGGCTGAGCGCCCAGCTGGACCTGTCCGCCGAGAGCGATGCCGGCGATCCGGCCCAGCCGCGCTCCGCTGGCGACGATCGCGGTTCCGACGCTCGAGAGCCCAATCGGCGCAGTGCCGACGGCCGAGTGCCGGATACTCCGCTGGGGAACAGACCGCCCCGATTCGGGTCCAACCACACCATCGACGTACTGGCTTAGAAGGAGAATAATCGTGCCAATCGACGCCCTGGCGGCCACCGCCGCCGCTCCAACCCCTACGTTCTCGTCAACGACGACGACGCGAACCCCCAACCAGTCCATGGACTCGGAGGTGTTCATGTCGCTGTTGGTGACACAGCTGCAAAACCAGGACCCGAGCTCGCCGATGGACACCAACCAGATGATCGCCCAAACCACCCAACTGGCCATGATGGAAAAACTCACCGAAATGGCCACCGCGAGTGAAGAGGGCTTCTCCCTGCAGATGCGAACCTCTGCGGCCGCGTTGGTCGGGGAGACGGTCACCTACGCGGACGAGACCGGCGGCGAGGTCTCCGGTCTGGTCTCGTCGGTCTCCTTTGCCGGCGCCGTGCCCATGGTCACCGTCAACGGTGAGCCGGTAAGCCTCGACGCCATCTCGGGCGTGACGAGCGCCGCGGAGGCGACCACCCCGGCCTGACGCGCCGCCAGATTCGCGGCACTCTGCGCGACTGGCGTTTCCCCCTATTTCCCCTCCTGCTTCACCTCATGCTTCGTTTCTGAAAGGCAGCATCCCATGCTTCGTTCTCTGTACTCCGGCATCTCCGGTCTTCGTTCACACCAGGCCATGCTCGACGTGACCGGCAACAACATCGCCAACGTCAACACGACGGCGTTCAAGGCCTCAGCCACCCAGTTCCAGGACACTCTCTCCCAGCTGACCCAGGCCGCCGGCGGCGCCACCGCCACCACCGGCGGTACGAACCCAGCCCAGGTCGGCCTCGGCGTGCAGGTCGCCGGAATCTCCACGAACTTCGCCCAGGGCTCATCGCAGTCCACCGGCAAGACCACCGATCTCATGATCTCCGGCGACGGCTTGTTCGTCACGTCCCTCGGCGGAGAAACCCTCTATACCCGCGCCGGCTCCTTCGACTTCGATTCGGCCGGGCGACTGGTCTCACCCGATGGCGCCATCGTGCAGGGCTGGGGTGCGGAAAACGGCGTCGTCGCCGACGGCGGAGCGGTCGGCAACATCTCGCTGCCCGTCGGTGCCATTGTTCCCGCAAAAGCCTCGATCGGCGCGACCTTCACCGGCAACCTGCCGGCGGATGCCGCGACCGGCGCCACGCTCGTGCGCACCGTCGAGGTTTACGACGCCCTCGGAACTTCCCGCACGGTCTCGCTCACCTTCACCCGCACCGAATCCTCAGGCGTGAAAGGCTGGACCGTGGCGGGCACAGAGCCACCTGCTAACAGCGTCTCACTCTCGGATGACGCAACGTCCGGCAACTTCATCGTCTCGGACACCCTTGTGGTCGACGGAATTGCCATGGACTTGAGCGGGCTCAAGGGCTTCTCCAATCTCACCACCGTGACCGGCGCCACCAACGAAGGCAACGAGGCGGGGACGCTCAACTCCTATACGCTCGGCGCCGACGGCACCCTGGTCGGATTGTTCAGCAACGGTGAGCAGCAGGCGATCGGCCGGATCGCCCTCGCCACGTTTGTTAACCCCGGTGGGCTCGAGAAGGCCGGATCTTCCGCCTACCGTGCCACGTTCAACTCCGGTGCGGCCGAACTCGGCACCCCGGGCGCGTCCGGCCTCGGCTCCCTCACGAGCGGTGCGCTCGAGATGTCGAATGTCGACCTGTCGCAGGAATTCACCAACCTCATCGTCGCCCAGCGTGGCTTCCAGGCCAACGCCCGCATTATCACGACCTCCGACGATGTGCTGCAGGAGCTCACCAACCTCAAGCGCTAGGGCGCAGGCTAGACACGCTTGTGGGGTCCTGAGCCTGGCGGACCCCACAAGTCTGTCCGTTAGGTCTGGCCTGTCCGTTGGGTCTGGTCTGTCCGTTGGGTCTGGTATGTCGCCCGACAGGAATGTCCGGTGGGCGACGTAGCTAACGTGACGGGGGTGACGACCGACAGTAGTCGATGACGTCTCCCTCGAGTCGTTCGGGACAGGATGAGCACATGATCGTACTTACGCGGCTGAATGACAGTCACTTTGCGATCAATCCCGACTTGATCGAGCGCATCCACGCAAACCCCGATACCACCCTGGTCATGGTCGACGGTGCTAATTTCATCGTCACCGAACCCATGGAAGAAGTGATCGAGAAGATCGCCAGCTACCGCGCCCACGTGATTGCGCTGGCGTACGACCCGAACGCCGGGGACCTGCCACGGGGCCCCAGGAAGCTCTAGTGGATCCCGCAACTCTGATCGGTCTGGTGCTCGCCTTCGGCGCGCTCCTGGCAATGATCACGCTCGAGGGTTCGTCGGTCATGGCCATTCTGCTGCCGGCGCCCATGGTTTTGGTGTTCGGTGCCACCATCGCGGTCGGTCTCGCCGGCGGCACGATGAAGGACTTCATTTCTGCGTTCAAAGCGCTGCCAGGTGCCTTTCGTGGTAAGACCACACCGCCCCAGGCGGTCATCGACCAGGTCGTCGGACTGGCGGAAACGGCCCGTAGTTCTGGCCTGCTGGCCCTCGATCAGGAGGCTGACAACGTCAAGGACCCGTTCCTTCGCGGCGCCCTGCAGAACATTGCCGACGGCACTGACGGTGACGAACTGCGCATGCTTCTGGAAGACGAAATCGCGACGCGGGCGCGCTCCGACCGAAACGCGGCCAAGTTCTTCACCGGCCTCGGCGGGTATTCGCCGACCATCGGCATTGTTGGAACCGTCGTCGCCCTGACCCACGTTCTCGAAAACCTCGAGACGCCAGCGACCCTTGGCCCGATGATCGCCACCGCGTTCGTGGCGACGCTGTGGGGGCTGCTGTCGGCCAACTTCATTTGGCTGCCGATCGGCTCACGCCTGCGCCGACTGGCCGACCTGGAAGTTGACCGCATGACGCTCGTCATGGAGGGCGCTCTGGCCGTGCAATCCGGCAGCCAGCCGCGACTGCTCGGCGAGCGTTTGCGTGCCATGGTTCCCGCCGAGCTGCTGCCGAAAGTCGGCGCCACGGGCAAAGCGGGCTCTGAGGATTCCGCCGGCAAGAGCAAGAGCAAGAGCAAGAGCAAGAGCAAGAGCAAGGGCAAAGGAAAGGGCAAGGACAAAGACCTTCCCGCAGCAGCATGAGTGTGCGCGCCAAGCGCCGCAAGCTGAGCGAGGAAGAAGACGTCCATCCTGACGAACGGTGGATGGCCTCCTACATGGACATGGTCACGGTGCTGATGTGCATGTTCATTGTCCTGTTCGCCATGTCGACCGTCGACCAGGTGAAGTACGAGCAACTCGCCAACTCCCTGGCCACCGGTTTCGGAGCCGTGGAGGTGGGCAAGGTCGATACCGCTGAGGGAGTCGTTGTTCCGGCCGACCTCGTCGACAGTGAGGGTGAATCGCCCACCGAGGTCACGCACTCGGCCGAAGAAATCGACCCGGCCGCCACCCCCACCGAAGCAGCCGAACAGGAGGTCACCAAGCTTGAAGAACTCAGGACAGCCATCTCGGCAAGCCTTACCGCGGCGGGAGTGGCCGATCTGGTGCAATTTCACATCACCGACCGTGGTCTGACGCTGGGGCTGATCGGAAGTGAAACGTTCTTCGCACCGGACAGTTCCCAACTCACCGCGGCCGCCACCGCTGTACTCGATGCCGCAGCTCCGACGCTCGTGGAGGTCGGGCAGAAAATCTCGGTTGAGGGGCATGCTGACAAGCACGGCCAGTCCGCGACCTTTGCCTCCGACTGGGAGCTGTCGGCGAGTCGGGCCACACAGGTGTTGCGTCGGCTCGTGGAGCAGGGCGGAGTGACCGGCAATCTCATCTCCGCCGTCGCCTTCGGATCGGCTCAGCCGGCGACCACCGGATCCAGCCTCGCGGACATGGCCCAAAACCGCCGGGTCGACATAGTTGTGCTGTCGAGCCAGCCGGACAGCGTGCGGGCGCTCATCCCGGAACTGGCCGCTGAGCACTGACCAGCCGCATCCGCTGCCGACATTTCTTACATTGCCGCCGAACCGGTCGATAGTCCCAACGTGACAGTCCAGGATCAGGTCGTTAGCGGTGCGCCCGCAAAGGCGGCGAAGAGCGTCGAACTCTACGACTTCCGTCGTCCCACCACTCTCGCTCGGGAACACGCCCGCGTTCTGGAACTGGCCTTTGAGACTTTCGCGCGGCAGTGGGGAACCCAGCTGACTGCACGCGTGCGCGTGCTCTGCACTGTGACCTGTGAGCAAGTGGTCATGGCCACCTACGATGAATACGCGGGTTCCCTGCCGCCCAAGACCGCCATGGTGCTGTGTACGATCGCCGACCTCGCCGCCCGGGCGGTCATCCAGTTTCCCACCGCGTCGGCACTCACCTGGGTGAACCACATGCTCGGCGGCAACAGCAGTACGCCGGTGGTCGCGGAGCGCAACTTCACCCAGATTGAGCTGGCGCTGATTCGTAAGCTGATATCGGAAAGCCTCGAAGACCTGCGCTATTCCTTCGGACCGCTGCTCGTGGATGATATGGGTGTCGAGGCGGTCCAATACAACTCACAATTCGCCCAGGCGGCTGCCACCGGCGACCTGATGGTGGTCGCGACCTTCGCCATTCGGGTGGAGAAGGTCACGGCGACGGCGACGGTGGCGATTCCGTCCGCGGCTCTCATGCCCCAACTCGGCGAAGCCAACCCCACGAGCACAACGTCGAATGCCGCCAGATTTCTGCAGACGCAGATCGCCGCCGTGCCCGTCGACGTGTCGCTCCGGCTTGAGACGGCACACGTGTTGCCCAGTCGCATTCTGTCGTTGGCCGTCGGCGATGTTTTGAACGTTCCCCATCCCCAGCACCGCCCACTCAATCTGACCGTTGAGGGCCAGCCTCTGGCACGGGCGGCCGTCGGAGCGAACGGCTCCCGGCTGGCCTGCATCGTCATTGATACCGAGGAGACCACTCCATGATTTCTACCCAATCCATTTCCGAAGGTGCCGTCGACGCCCTCATCCGGGTGCTGCCGACGACGGTGCCGTTGCAGGCGGTGCCACACGACGGCAGCGCAGAGCTGAAGTCGCGCGTGGGCTCAGCGGTGGTCGCCTCGTTCGTCGGCACGACATCCGCTGATCTGGCCGTGGTTCTCAGCGACTCGGCCTCACTCGATGCCGCAGCCGGCGCGAACTCCCAATTGGTCTCCAGCCAGGACGTTCTGCGGCCAGCCCTGGAGAGCGCCTCCGGCGTCCTCGGAATCGGCGTGCTCGGCGACTCACGGGTTGAAGACGCATCGGCGCTGTTCGCGGCTGAAGACACCCAGGTGTTCGAACTTGGCGCTGGCGGCGTCGTGACCGGATGGTTCGCCATTCGGGTGCGCCAGAACGGCGTTGTCGGCGGGGCCGGATCGTCGTCGGACCGCGGCGCCATCGGCAACCTCGGACGCATCAACAACGTTGAAATGTCGTTGACCGTTGAGATCGGGCGCACCCGCATGTCCGTGCGCGATGTCCTGTCACTCAAGCCGGGTGCTGTCATCGAACTGGATCGTTCTGCGGGAGCACCGGCCGATATCCTGCTCAACGGTCGACTGATCGCCCACGGTGAAATCGTCGTGGTTGATCAGGACTACGCCGTGCGTATCACCCAGATTCTTGATGTCGCGGATGGCCTGTCGTAAGTGGACACCCTTATTGTTGCGGTGCGAGTCGTCCTCTCACTGGGCGTCGTGTTCGCGCTGCTGTGGTTCCTGCAGCGACGCCTGTCGCGCGGAACACTCGCGAAGGGTGTCACCAAACCGGTAACTGTCGTTGGACGTCAGCCCATCGGTCAGAAGGCATCCGTTGTCGTCGTTGACGTCGAGGGGATACGCCTCGTTCTCGGAGTGACCGAACAGACCGTGACCATACTGCACGAAAAGTCCCTCGCGCCCGCGACAACCTCAACCCTTGATACCGCTATCTCGGCGTTGGGTGGCCCCGCCGCCGAATTCGCCCGTTCCCTCGCCGCAGCCGAAGCGGATACGGATGTGGATGCGGCGATCGCCGACACCCCGCCCGCCGCCTCTGCCGTGCCCTCGGCCCGACTGGCCGGGTCGATCCTGTCGCCGTCGACGTGGCGGCAGACCGCCACACTGCTTCGGCAGGGACGGTGACTACCGGGGTCAGGCGCACGCTGAGCGCACGCCTCAGCATTCTGATTCTGTCGGTCGTCGTCATCACCGCGGCCCTGTTGTGGCTGAGCGTGAGCGTCGTGCATGCCCTGCCGGTCGACCCGGCCATGCCGGACGGCCCCGTTGACCCGACCCTGCCGACCGACCCGACCGACCCCTCCGACACCGGTGGCGGCGGCTTGAGCGTGGATATCAACGGTCCAGACGGTGCGCCCTCCTCGGCGATCGTCACCCTGCTCGGCATCACCCTGCTGTCGGTCGCGCCGGCCCTGCTTCTCATGATGACGAGTTTCACCAAAATTTTCGTGGTGCTCGCCATGACCCGCAACGCCCTCGCCTTGCCGTCGATTCCGCCGAACCAGGTACTCGCCGGGCTCGCTCTGTTTCTGTCACTGTTCATCATGGCTCCCGTACTGACCGACATCAATACCAGCGCGCTGCAGCCCTACCTCGACGGCTCCCTCAATTTCACCGATGCGCTCAATCTGGGTTCGGAGCCCCTGCGGCAATTCATGCTCGCCAATACGCGCGGCGAAGACCTCGCCTTGATGACCAGAGCCGCCGACCAGCCCAACCCCGACAATGCCGACGCGGTGACCCTGTTGACGCTCATTCCGGCGTTCATGTTGTCTGAACTGCGTGCCGCTTTCATCATCGGGTTCGTCATCTTCATTCCGTTCCTGGTCATCGACATCGTCGTCTCCGCGGCGCTGATGTCGATGGGCATGATGATGCTGCCGCCCGTCATGATTTCGCTGCCCTTCAAGATTTTGTTGTTTGTGCTCGTCGACGGCTGGGGACTCATCATCACAAGCCTCATCGGCAGTTATCAGGTCCCGACATGAATACCAACATGGTGCTCGACATCGGCCTGCAGGCGCTCCTGCTCGCGGCCAAGCTGTCCGCCCCGGTGCTCATCACAGCACTCGTGGTCGGATTTTCGATCTCGCTGCTGCAGTCAATCACCCAGATTCAGGAAGTCACCCTGTCGTTTGTGCCCAAGGCTGTGGCCGTTGCCCTGGCCTTGCTCATCTGCGGTCACTGGATGATCGCCGAGTCGGTCGCGTTCACGAACCAGATATTCGAAAAGATTCCCGCGCTTCTCGGCGGAGCCTGACGTGGAGTTCAACCTCAATTTCGCCTGGATCGAGGCGGTCATGCTCGCCGGTGTGCGCATTGTGGCCTTTCTGGTCATCGCGCCGCCCTTTTCCTTCCAGGCGATTCCCGCGCGCATCAAAGCGATGCTCGCCGTCGGTCTGGCGCTGGCCGTTTCGCCCCGAGTCACTGCAGACTACGTTTCGCAAGACACCCCTGGCTTCATCGGCGCCCTGATCCTTGAATTACTGGTCGGCGCCACGCTGGGCTTTCTCGTCTATCTAGTCTTCGCCGCGGTGCAGTCCGCCGGCGGTCTTATCGACATGTTTAGCGGGTTTCAGATGGCCCAGGGTTTCGACCCGCAGTCGATGGTCAACGGCGCCCAGTTCACCCGACTGTTTCAGATGACCGCTCTCGCATTGATGTTCGCTTCCGGTGCCTACCAACTCGTTCTCGGCGGCCTGTTTCGCAGCTACACCGCCATCCCGCTTGGCTCCGGCATCAACATGGCCGCCCCGGCACAGGCGTTTGTCACCGGCACCACCCAGATGTTTCTCGCGGCCGTGCAGATCGCCGGGCCGCTGCTCGTGGTTCTGTTTCTCGCGGATGCCGGTCTCGGCCTGCTCACCAGAGTCGCGCCCGCGCTGAACGCGTTCGCCCTGGGCTTTCCGCTCAAGATCCTCATCACACTGAGCCTCGCTTCAACGGTCTTCGTGGCCCTGCCGCGCATCGTGTCATCGCTCACCGGGCAAGCGCTCGATGCGCTCATGGGGGTGAGGTAGTTGTCCGACACTGATTCCAGCGAAAAAACCGAGCAGGCCACCCAGAAGCGCATGAAGCGGGTGCGCGAAAAGGGTGAGCTGTCCAAATCGCAGGATGTCACGGCCTGGCTCGGCGTGGGCGCCGCCGGCCTCATGATTCCGACCACGATCGTGGCGGCCGGCGTCGCGGGCACCGATCAGCTGTATCTTGTGGGCGTCCTCGCCAACAATCCGGATCCCAGTGTGGCGGTGGAAGCTCTCGGCAACGGACTGGCCTCGCTGGCCGATATTCTGACCCCGTTTTTTCTCGTGGTCGTCGCTGTCGTCTTGGGCGGAGCCGCGCTGCAGGGCGGCATCCATTTCAAAAAGTTCACCGGAAAATTCGAGCAGTTCAACGTGGTCAAGGGTGTCAAGCGCGTCTTCGGCACCCAGGCGCTCTGGGAGGGCGTGAAGGTGCTCGCCAAGACGGCCGCTGTCGGGCTCGTGCTGTACTGGGTGATTCAGTCACTGATGCCGGTGCTGCTGACAGCCGGTGGCCTGCCGGTATCGGAACTGCTCAGCGCAGCGGGCGGCGGAGCGGCCGCACTGCTGCAAGCGGCCGTTGCTGCCGGCCTCCTGCTCGCCGTCGCCGACGTTTTCGTCATCATGAAACGCAACCGCAAGAAGACGATGATGACGAAAAAGGAAGTCAAAGACGAGAACAAAGCCTCGGAGGGCGACCCGCTGATCAAATCCCAACGCCGGTCACGACAGCTGATGATGAGTCGGAACCGCATGATCGCCTCGGTCGCCGACGCCAACGTTGTGCTGGTCAACCCCACCCACGTGGCCGTCGCGCTCAAATATGAGCCGGGAAAATCGGCGCCGCGGGTGGTCGCCAAGGGGGT
>Ga0307487_1001320_pt1 | contig 17576 bp, 16 predicted proteins | sample CBIW12metaG_FD_203665 | JGI IMG/M metagenome (GOLD analysis project Ga0307487, IMG submission 203665) | Sea-ice brine microbial communities from Beaufort Sea near Barrow, Alaska, United States - CBIW 1.2 | ecosystem: Environmental > Aquatic > Marine > Coastal | place: USA: Alaska | collected... | reverse complement strand
CGCCGGCGAGCTCACTGTCGGCGAGCGCATGCGGAACCGGGTAGGGCTGCTTGCCATCGTAGGTATGAGTCTGGCCGTTGATCGCGATCGCGCTCGGGCCGACCACGGTGCGTCCCCCGGTGGTGCCCTCGTGGGTCACCCGCCCCGCGTGCATCACCTGCGCGACGATTTGGCCGCCCGCCGCGTGCACCCCGGCGGCAACCTGCCTCCACCCCTCGAGCTGCTCAGGCGTGACCAGACCGGGCTGGCCGGGGAAACCCTGCCCGGCGTGGCTCGGGTAGGTGCCCTCGGACACAATCAGACCGAGCGAGGCGCGCTGGGCGTAGTGCTCGGCCACCATCGGGCCGGGAACGCCCGCTTGTCCCGATCGGGTGCGGGTGAGAGGCGCCATGACCAGGCGGTTGGTCAGGCGTAGCTCGCCCAGGGTAGTGGGGGAAAACAAATTCACAGCGGATCTCTTTCTGTCGGTCGGTTTCAGGTGCAACATCGACCGGCACGCACTATTCCTCCCTGAGAATGCGCCGTGTCGGCCGGTGCGCGAGGCGGGCCAATCCGGAAGCCCGTGTGCGCCGAACCACTGTCATGACCACCGTTCTTTCCCGCAGCCCCGGCCGCCACGTACGCGCGGCCACCTGGCCGAGCACGACCGCGCGGCCCGAAACGGACCTGGCGACGAGGTACGCCCCCTTTCCCCTCGACGCGGATGCCCGCCATTTCGGTCTGACGACGAGTGTCATGCGACTGGGTCCCGGCGCGGTCTCGGTGGCGGTGCGACACGGGCGTCGTACGGACAGCGACACGGCCACGATCCTGCTGCACGGCGCGGCCGGTTCCTGGACGACGTGGACTCCCCTGCTGCGGGCCGCCGGCCACGGCGACATGGCGCCGACGGACTCCGACCTGACGGACCTGATCATCCCCGACCTCCCGGGTTGGGGCGACTCTGGCCTGCCCACCGACACGTCGGAGCTCACGATCGAGACGATGGCCGCCACCGTCGCTGACATCGCCAGGGCGTTGGGGTACAGCCGGTGGACCATCGTCGGTCATTCCATGGGCGGCCTCATCGCCCTGCAGCTCGCCGCAGCCGAAACCGGCGCCACCGTTTCGGTCGGGCTCATTTCCCCCACCACCTTCTCCGTTATCGACAGCGTGCGCCATCCCGTACTCCGGTTCGGCCTGCTCCCCGGTTACACGACTCTCCTCCAGGTGATGCGGATGCTGTGCTTCGCCGGAACGTGGGGACACGCCCTCGTCGTCGGTTTTGCCCGCCTGCGCCTGCTGCGTGCCCTGGTGTCCCCGCTGTTTCGCCACCCGGGCCGGGTGCCGGCCTCCGTCATTGCCGCGCTCGCCGTCGAGGTACGGCCCCGCGGTTTCAGTCTGGCGTCCGCGCGCGCCGGCAGCTATGACGCCGTCGCGTCGTGGTCGCGCATCGACTGCCCGGTTCGCGCCGTCACCGGTGACCGGGACGTTTTCATCGCGCCGTCGGATCGCGACCGCCTGAGCCGGGTGATCTCGGACTTCAGCCTGGTGACCCTGACCGGCGCCGGACACTTCGGTCACATTGAGCGGCCCTTCGATATTGTGCACACGCTCGGCCTACCAATAGGCCGCCAGATACGGTAATTGCTTGCTCTCCATCCCTCGAAAGGGGGATAATTAATACAATCCGGTTGTGTGCACGTGTTTAGCACCGCTTTCACCGTCCCGGCACCATGCGTGACGATGGAAGGCGACTCATGGGCTCCCTGACCTATGACCGAGTTGTAGTGGAATTCGACGACCGGGTGCTTGCGCACCTGCAGCTCGTGATCATTCAGAAACTTCGCCGCGGCGAGAGTTTTCTCTTGTCCTGGCGTGACGCCGCGGTCGTGGGAGACGGTCGCAGCTCCGCGTGGCTGCATCCCTCGATCCCGCTGTATTTCAAGTTCTCCGGCGGACACGCACCGAGCATCAACCCGCATTGGATCGCCCAGCTCACCCGCTCTGCGAACAGTTCGCAAGGACTGATCGTCACCGGTGAAGACAACTCCGCGGTGGAACCCGACAAGGCGTTGCGCACGGAACCGGCAACGAACATTCGTGCCGCGGCACCGTCACGTGCGACGAAGGCCAGCATGCGGTAGTCGGCGGCTACCGCGGTACGACGCCGAACCGGCGGTGTGCGAGCGCCGGGTTCACGGCGCGCACCGCCGCAATGCGCTCCGGCGACAACCAGCCCACGGCCACGTCGGTGGTCTCGCCGATCGTGACGATCTCGACCCCCATCGGGTCGACGATCATGCTCTGGCCGACGCCGATCGGCGGCGCCTGATCGGCGGCGACGACGTACGCCGTGTTTTCGAGCGCCCGCGCGGTGAGTAACACGCGCCAGTGGTGCTCCTTGAGCGGTCCGCGCATCCATTCGGCCGGAACCAGAACGACGTCGGCTCCCGCATCCACGAGTCGCCGTGTGACCTCGGGAAAGCGGATGTCGTAGCACGTCTGCATGCCCACGGTCAGGCCACCCACCTCGAAGGTCTCGGGATGCCCGATCTCGCCGGCCAGCACCACGTCGGATTCACGCTGCCCGAAAGCGTCGTAGAGGTGCAGCTTCCGGTACGTCGCCACGAGGTCGCCGCTCGGGTCGACGGCGACGAGAGTGTTGGCGAACCGCGTGGGATCGTCGGTCGCTTCGAGCATTCCGGCGACGATGAACACGGTGAACTCGCGCGCCAAGTCTCCTATGGCCGACACGAAACGGCCGTCCAGCGGCTGGGACGCGGCGAGGGACGCGGGGCCGAGCGGCACTTCACAGAAGGCGGAATACTCCGGAAAAACGACGAGACTCGCGCCTCGTCCCGCCGCAACGGCAACGAGGCCGCGCATTTCGGCGAGGTTGGCTGGTTCATCGGTGCCCGGGCGAAACTGTGCCACGGCGACACCGACTCCCGTCTCGGAACGCGGTGAGTCATTGCGGGGGTGCGCATCAGCCATGCCGCCAGCCTAGCCGTCGAGTCGAGGGATCAGCAGAATCACAGACCGATCGCGGGTGCGCAGGTTACAGTACGCAATCCACAGGAGTTCCCAGTCGACCAGACCATACTGGTCAATCGCACCACCACTTTCGAAATGACGAGGTAGCTCATGGCCAACACCCTGGTGATCATTCCGACGTACAACGAGTGCGAAAACATCGGACTCATCGTCAACCGGGTTCGCTCGAGTGTTCCCTCCGCCCATGTCCTCGTCGTTGACGACGCGTCCCCCGATGGCACGGGTGCCCTCGCCGACGCACTCGCCACGGCCGACGACAGCGTGCACGTTCTGCATCGTACGGAGAAGACCGGGCTCGGAGCGGCGTACCTGGACGGCTTCGGCTGGGCGCTCTCGCATGGCTACGACCAGCTCGTGCAACTGGATGCCGACGGGTCGCACCTCCCCGAACAGCTTCCAGGACTGCTGACCGCCGCCGCCGCGGCCGACGTCGTCATGGGATCGCGCTGGATACCCGGCGGAGCCGTGAAGAACTGGCCCTGGCACCGCCGCGCCCTGTCCCGCGGCGGCTCGATCTACTCACGCGCCCTGCTGCGCCTGCCCCAGCACGACGTGACGGGCGGCTACCGCGTGTATTCGGCGCATGCGCTGGAGAGCATGCAGCTTTCCAGCCTGGAGAGCCTCGGATACTGCTTTCAGATCGATATGCTCCTGCACGCCGTTCGCGCGCAGCTCACGGTCGTGGAGGTGCCGATCACGTTCGTGGAGCGCACGCTCGGCTCGTCCAAGATGAGCGGTCGGATCGTGCTGGAGGCCATGATGCGGGTCACCATCTGGGGGCTGACCGGCATGGGCGTGCGGCGTTCCCGCACGTCCGCAGAGACGGCCCCGCAACAGTAGCCCGGGGCCCTGGTGCCTCGTCGGGACGGCGCGACTGGTTTCGGCGACGCTCGTTCCGCTATAGAATTGCCGGAATAGTTAGAGTCACTTAGACCTTTACCGCCGGGATGTCCCTCATGACCGCAGAAAATCACGCCACGCTGGCCGTGTCGACGGTGATTTTTGCCCTGCGCCCGGACGACGCCTCCACCCTGAAGACGCTCTGGCTGCCGCTCGTTCGCCGCACCAGAGAGCCGCACGAGGGCCAGTGGGCACTCCCCGGCGGCTGGCTGCCCGATGAGGAGCAGCTCGCTGACGCGGCGGCACGAACGCTGCAGGAAACCACGTCCCTGTCACCCACCTACCTCGAACAGCTGTACACGTTCGGGGATCTCGGCCGCTCACCGGGCCACCGCGTGGTGTCCGTCGTCTATTGGGCGCTGGTGCAGTCCGACGAAGCGGCCAGGGCCGCCGAGGGAGACAATGTGCGCTGGTTCGCCGCCGATCGGCTTCCCGGCCTGGCCTTCGACCACAACAGGATCGTGGAATACGCCCTGTGGCGACTGCGCACCAAGGTGGAGTACTCACGCATCGCCCATGCCTTTCTCGGCGAGACGTTCACCCTCACCCAGCTTCGCGAAGTTCATGAGGCCGTGCTGCGCAAACCGCTGGACCCCGCGAACTTTCGCCGCACCCTGGAGTCATCGGGCACCCTCGTCGACACCGGTCGACATGTTGCCGGCGCACGGCATCGCCCGGCCCGGCTCTACCGCTACGACGGCTCGGATGCCCATTCCGACCACGGTCCCTCCGGGGCGCCTGCTCCACCACACGCCTGAACCGCACCACCCCGCCAGACCCGCATTTCCCGAACGAGCAGTCCCCCAGCACTCAGGAGAACGCCATGACGAATCCGTCGGTAGATCGCACCATTCAGCTCATCAGCACGGGCGCCGCCGCCGGCAGCACCTGCAGCCCCGACCTGGCCACCGACCCGTGGGAATTCGACTCCGCCGCGCCCTCCTACGGGCCGGGCTCCTCGATGGGCGACGTCATCCCCACCGGGTCGCCCCGCCAGGGCGAACTGCCCGAGGACTACCGTCGGGCCACGCCGGAGGAGCTGGATTCGCGCATCCGCGCGGCCAAGTCGACGCTTGGTGACCGTGTCGTCATTCTGGGCCACTTCTACCAACGCGACGAGGTGCTCCAGCACGCCGATGTCGTGGGCGATTCGTTCCAGCTCGCAACGGCGACGAAGAGTCGCCCGCAGGCCGAGGCGATCATCTTCTGCGGCGTGCACTTCATGGCCGAGACCGCCGACCTGTTGTCGGGGCCGGAGCAGGCCGTCATTCTGCCCAATCTCGCCGCCGGCTGTTCGATGGCCGACATGGCCGATCTCGATTCGGTCACCGAGTGTTGGGAACAGCTCGAAGACCTGTACGGCACCGAACCGGATGCCTCCGGCCGTGTTCCTGTGATCCCGGTCACCTACATGAATTCCTCCGCCGCCCTCAAGGCGTTCTGCGGTGAACACGGCGGAATCGTGTGCACGTCCTCGAACGCCCAGACCGTGCTGGAGTGGGCGTTCGAACGCGGCCAGCGGGTCTTGTTCTTTCCCGACCAGCACCTGGGACGCAACACCGCCAAGGCCATGGGGGTGCCGCTCGAGCAGATGCCGATGTGGAACCCGCGGAAGGCACTCGGCGGCAGCACCGCCGCCGAACTCGATGCGGCCCGCGTGATCCTGTGGCACGGGTTCTGCAGCGTGCACCGCCGGTTCACGGTGGACCAGATCGCCCAGGCCCGCGTGACGCACCCGGGGGTTCAGGTGGTTGTTCACCCGGAGTGCCCGATGGCGGTCGTGGATGCCGCCGATTCCGCCGGATCCACCGACTTCATCGGCAAAGCCATCGCCGCGGCTCCCCCCGGGTCGACGTTTGCGATCGGCACCGAGATCAACCTGGTGCAGCGCTTGGCCGCCCAGCACCCCGAGCACACCATCTTCTGCCTCGACCCGGTGGTCTGCCCGTGTTCGACCATGTACCGCATCCACGCCGGTTACCTGGCGTGGGTGCTCGAGGGTCTGGTGGGCACCAGCGAACGCCCCGCCGAGGTGCTCAACCGCATCGAGGTCGCCGCCGACGTTGCCGCGTACGCCCAGATCGCCCTGGAACGGATGCTGGCCGCCCGGCCGCCCCTCGCGGTCACCGCGCCCGCCGCCGCCGCCGAGCATCTCGTCGCCGGACAAGTCTGATGGCCTCGGTCGTGGTGATCGGCAGCGGCCTCGCCGGGCTCACCGCCGCCGTTCGCGCGACGGATGCCGGCCACACCGTGACGCTGGTGACCAAGGCCTCCCTCCCCGAAAGCAACACGAAGTATGCCCAGGGCGGCATCGCCGCCGCCCTGTTTCCGGACGACTCGGTCGAGGCGCACATGCTCGACACCCTGCGCGCGGGCGCGGGCCTGTGCGACGAGGACGCGGTTCAGGTTCTCTGCGCCGAGGGGCCGGCCCGGGTGCGGGACCTGATCCGATTCGGCGTCGACTTCGACCATGACGAATCGGGAATATCTCGCGGGCTCGAGGCCGCGCACTCGCGTTCCCGGGTGCTGCACGCCGGAGGAGACGCGACCGGGGCCGCCATCCAGGCCGCCCTCGTCGCGACCGTGCGCCAGCGTGCCGCGGGCTCCGCACCGGCCGGCACCGCGATGGTCATTTGTGAGCAGACGATGCTGATCGATCTTTCCGTGCGATCGGGTCGCGTCGTCGGCGTGAATGTGCTCGGCTCGGAGGGCCCGGCACGAGAGATACGCGCGGATGCCGTCATCCTCGCCACGGGCGGTGCCGGCACGCTGTTCCGCCACACCACCAACCCGAGCGTCGCCACCGGCGACGGCGTGGCCGCCGCGTGGCGAGCGGGGGCATCCGTGGCAGATCTGGAGTTCTACCAATTTCACCCGACCGCCCTTGCGGTCGCCGGCAGCCCGCTCGTATCGGAGGCCGTGCGCGGAGAAGGCGCCGTGCTGCGCAACCGACGCGGGGAACGGTTCATGCTCGGCATTCCGGGCGAGGAACTCGCCCCGCGCGACGTCGTCGCCCGCGCCATCGCCCGCGAAATGGCCCAGCAAGACGGCGAACCAGTGCTGCTGGACGCCACCGGTCTCGGCCGGGACCTACTCGAGTCACGATTCCCCACCATCACGGCAGCATGCCGAACCGCCGGACTCGATTGGGCCCTCGAACCCATTCCGGTGGCACCGGCCGCGCACTACTGGATGGGCGGCGTGGTAACCGACGTATGGGGTCGCACGACCCTGCCCGGACTCTTCGCCGTGGGTGAGGTTGCCCGCACGGGCGCCCACGGCGCCAACCGTCTCGCCTCCAACTCGCTGCTCGAAGCCGCGGTCTTCGCCGATCGCGCCGTTCGCGCCCTGTCCGATTCCGTGCAGACGGGTTCCTCGCCGGGCCACGGCACAGACATCGCTCCGTTGCCGGCACACGTGATCTCCGGCGCGCGCTCCCTCGCCACCGTCGGCCTGAGCGCCGCCGAGAACGTCGTCGTGGCGACGGCCCCGGTGTTCTCACGCGAGGCCCTGCAGAACGTCATGTGGGAGAGTGCGGGCGTGCACCGTTCCGGAGCCGGCCTCGAACAGGCGGCGACCACCCTCGCCGGGTGGCGAAGCAGCGACCCCGCCCACGCCGACGTGCGGCAACTCGAGGATCGCAACCTGCTTGACCTCGGCCGGCTCGCCGTGGAGGCAGCCCTCGCCCGCACCGAATCCCGCGGAGCGCATCACCGCGCGGACTACCCGCTCACGCGCACCGATCTGGCCCGTTCCCGGTCGTGGGTCGCCCACCGACCGTCGCCCCTGCTCGCGCGCACATCCGCACCCCACGCACCGAAGACCACGGCCAGGGAGGCCATTGCATGCTGACCACACACGCCATCGACACCGTCGTGCAGGCCGCCCTGACCGAGGACGCCCCGTGGGGCGACCTCACCTCCGAGGTGCTCATTCCCCGCCTTGCCGTGGCAACCGCCCGGTTGCAGGCCCGGGAACCGGGAGTGTTCAGCGGCGGACAGGTCTTCGCCGCCGCCTTCCGCCTCACGGACCCTGCCGTTGTCGTGCGGCTGCTCGTGGCCGACGGCGACGCCTTCGACGCCGGCACGGTGCTCGCCGAGGTGACCGGCCCGGCGCGCGGGGTGCTGCAGGCCGAACGCATCGGACTCAACTTCGTGCAGCGGATGAGCGGAATCGCGACGCTGACCGCCCGGTACGTCGCCGAGACGGTCGGCACCGCGGCCCGCATCGTGGACACCCGCAAGACCACCCCGGGCCTGCGCGCCCTGGAACGCCACGCGGTGCGGGACGGCGGCGGCCGGAACCACCGATTCAGCCTGTCGGACACCGTGATGGCCAAGGACAATCACCTGGCCGTGATCACCGCGGGTGGACAAGACCTCACCACGGCGCTGCGCGAGGTGCGCGGGCGACTGTCCCACACGACCCATTTCGAGGTGGAGGTCGACCGCCTCGACCAGATCGAGGCGGTCCTGGCCGCCGGGATCGACACGATCATGCTCGACAACTTCTCCCCGGATGACCTGCGCGCCGGCGTGCGGCTCGTGGCCGGGCGCGCCCTGGTGGAGGCGAGCGGTGGCGTGAATCTCGACACCGTGCGCGGCATCGCCGAATCCGGCGTCGACATCATCTCGGTGGGCGCCCTCACCCACAGCGTGCACTCGCTTGACCTCGGGCTCGACGTCGTGCTGCACGCCGAGGCCTGATTCGGCGTGATCTACCTCGACAACGCGGCGACGACCCCGGTGCGCCGCGAGGCTCTGGAGGCCATGTGGCCGTTCCTCACCGGCAATTTCGGCAACCCGTCAAGCCACCACCACGTCGGTGAGGCGGCCGCCGCCGCGCTGAAGCAGGCCAGGCAGAGCGTCGCGCGCTCCCTCGGCGCCCGCGCCGGAGACGTGGTCTTCACGAGCGGCGGCACCGAGTCCGACAACCTCGCGATCAAGGGCCTCGCCCTCGGCAATCTGGACACCGAGGCGCCCGGCCACCTCATCACGACGGCGATCGAACACGAGGCCGTGCTGGAGACCGTCGATTATCTGCACCGGCTGCACGGTTTCGAGGTCACGCTGCTGCCCACGGATGCCCACGGCCGGGTGCGTGCCGACGACCTCCGCGAGTCCCTCCGCCCGAACACCCGCCTCGTGTCCGTGCACTACGCCAACAACGAGGTCGGCACCGTTCAGCCCCTCGCCGAACTCGCCGGGATCGCCCGCGCGGCCGGCGCCCGGTTCCATACCGACGCCGTGCAGGCCGGCGGCTGGCTGCCGCTGGATGTGACCGCCCTCGGGGTGGATGCGCTGAGTCTCTCCGGCCACAAGCTCGGTGCGCCGCCCGGGATCGGCGCACTGTTCGTGCGCGGACGGTTGCCCCTGGAGCCCCTGCTGCACGGGGGCGGTCAGGAACGCGGCAAACGCAGCGGCACCGAGAACGTGGCCGGCGCGGTGGCCTTCGCCGTGGCGCTCGAGCTCAGCCTGCGGGAACGCAGCGAGACGGCGGAGCGGGTCGCCCGGCTGCGGGACGAGTTCATCGCCACCGTGCTGCGCCGGTCGCCCACCGCCCGGCTCACCGGACACCCCACGGAACGGCTGCCCGGTACGGCGTCGTTCGTCTTTCCCGGAACGAGCGGCGAGGCGGTGCTGCTCGAGCTCGAGCGGCGCGGAATCGTGTGCTCCAGCGGATCGGCCTGCGCGGCGGGCAGCTCAGAACCGTCGCACGTGCTCACGGCCATGGGCTTCGCCGCCGAGGTCGCGCAGACGGCGGTGCGGTTCACCCTGTCGGCGAGCAGCTCGGCCGACGAGGTCGCGCTGGCCGCCGCGTCCGTTCACGATGCCGTCGCCGCCGTGCACCGCCTCGGCGCCTAAAGCCAGCGCGGAGCGACCGGGGTGCCGGGGCGGTTGCTGGTGACGTTTGCGCCCGGGCGGCCGGATGCCCACTGGGTGAGGGCGGGCAGGTCCCCGGTGACGATGAGAGGATCTCCGGCGTCCCGGTCACCGAGCACGAGTCCGTCGCCACCCGTCACGGCGAGCTGCAGGCCCACGTGCTCGCCGCGGGTCGTCCACGCGGCAACGATGTCCTCGAGGATGCGTCGCAGCACTCCGGGGGGAATGTCGGTGAAGCCGGCCTCCGTGCCAAGGTCGACGGCGTGGATCCACAGCTCACGCGTGCGCATCCAGATCGTTTCCGTGGCCGGGACCGTGCGTCCCTGTGCGGTCTGCACCTCGGCCGACCATTTCTCTTCCGGCAGGTTCGCCCAGGCACTGTCAAGGAGCATGCCGGCGTGCATGCTGAGTTTGCGCAACGCGTCGGCGGGCAGCGCCGCCCCGGAGACGATCTCCGCGTCGCGGACCGCTCGGCTCTCGTACATGGGGATCTCGACGCCCGTCTCCGCCCAGGACACGAGCCGTGCGATCGCCAGCGCGTTGTACCCGACGTGTGCCACCACGTGGCGGCGCGACCAGTCGGGCAACAGCGAGGGTTCGTCGAGTTGGGCATCGCTGAGTGTGTTCAGCTGCTCCTCGAAGAAGGTGACGCCTTGACGAACGATGGCCAGCCTGGCTTCAGTGCTCATGAGGCAACGCTAGTGGACTGCCGGCCGGGCGCTGCATCTGGCCGGGCGTAATCCACCGGCGGCAGGTGCGGATAAAATAGGATTCCATCGTTCGAGTGCGAGTGTCGCACGCGCGATTCGCGTTGGAGAACACATGAGCGAGGGGATCCGAATGAAACAGTCCACCGTCAGCGTGATCGGGCTGGGGCCGATGGGGGCGCCCATCGCCGACAACTTGATCGCCTCCCCCGCCGCGGTCACGGTGTGGAATCGAACGGCCGCAACGGCGGCTCCGTTCGGTGCCCGCGGCGCCCGGGTCGCGTCCACGCCGGCGGATGCCGCCGCCGACATCATCCTCTCGGTGTTGCCGGACGTTCCGCAGTTGGAGGCCCTCCTCGACGAGGCCACGTTGGCCGCGTGGGGCTCCCGGCGTGCACGCCTGGTGATCATGAGCACGACCTCACCGGCAGACGTGCGGCGCCTGGCCGTACGGCTCGAGCCGTATTCCATCGCGGTGCTCGATGCCCCCATGTCCGGCGGGGACCGGGGTGCCCGCGAGGGTTCCCTGAGCATCATGGTCGGCGGCAGCGAGGCCGATTTTCTCGAGATCAAGCCGGTCCTGGAATCGATCGGGACGACCATCCGCCACATGGGCGCGGTGGGCGCCGGCTCGCTGGCAAAGTTGTGCAACCAGGTCGTGGTGGCCGGCACACTCACGGCCCTGGCCGAGGCCTTCAGCCTGGCGGCGCGCAGCGACCTCAATGTCGAGCATCTCGCGGAGATCCTCGGCGGCGGGCTCGCAGCGAGCGCGGTGCTCGACCTCAAGGGCGAGAAGCTGTTGCGCCGCGAGTATTCTCTCGGCGGAAGCGCACTGAACCAGCTCAAAGACCTGCGGCACGCGCGCCGGACCGCAGATGAGGCCGGCGCCCGGGCCCCACTCCTATCGTTGCTTGAAGAGCTGTTCAGCGAGGTCGTGGAACGCGATCTGGGTGCCCGCGACCATGCGGTCGTGCAGGAGCTCTTCCGCGACGACACCGTCACGCACTAGGAGCTGCGCTGTTCGACGGCCCGGCGCTGCTTTTGCTATTCACGGCGCCCGCGGTATCCTAGATCCTGTAGGAAACATGATCTAGACAGCGGAGTACGAATCATGAGTCGAGCACATCGCCCCAGCGACGACAGTCAGGCGGTTCACCGAACCCACGGACCAGGGCGTCCCTGATGCGCCCGCCGGCGCGGTCGACGGGCTCGGTCGCGTCCTGGACGTCCGACTCATGCACCGAACAGCGATCGGAGGGATGCCCGACGACGCGAGCCGGGGCAGGCCGACTCGGCGCACAGGTTTCATACCTCTATATAGGGCGTCCCCTGCGGCACGTCACCGTGGTGATGCCAAACCTGACCGGGGATACCCGCAGGGGCGGACGGGAGGTCGTCCAGGTGCCCTAGTTCTTGCCAGCGACCGCAGATTCATCCCGATCCACTATTCATCCCGAACCGCATTAGGAGATTAACATGGGAACTTTCCCCGAAGAGAAAACAGTCATCGTCACCGGGGCAGCATCACCGCGTGGAATCGGGCGGGCGACAGCGCTGCACCTCGCCGCTCAGGGCTGGAACATCGGCATCATCGACCTCGACGCTGAGGCATGCACGACACTCGCTGCCGAGATCCAGCAGACCTACAACGTTCAGGCCGCCGGCGCCGCAGCCAACGTGACAGACGAAGCATCTGTTCGCCGCGCCATTGACGAGCTGGAAGCGGCCCTGCCGCAAATCTGTGCGCTCGCCAACATCGCCGGCGTCGCCTCGCCGATCCCCTACCTCGATCTCGACGCGGCCGAATGGGATCGCGTGCTCAACGTGAACCTGAACGGCGTGCATTACGCCACGCGCCGAGTCGCCGAGACGATGGTGAAGAACGGCGTCGGACGGATCGTGAGCCTGTCGTCGGTGTCCGCCCAGATCGGCGGCGGCAGCTACAGCAAGACTCCGTACTCCGTCGCGAAGGCCGGCGTCATCGGCCTGACGCGTGCCGTTGCCCGCGAACTGGGCCCGCACGGAATCACCATGAACGCCATCGCCCCCGGGCCCATCGACACCGACATCATGGGCGGAACGCTCAGCGATGAGCGCAAGCGTGAACTCGTGCAGGGACTGCTCGTCGATCGGGTCGGCGTTCCGGCCGACATCGCCGCGGCGGTGGAATTCCTGATCAGCGACCAGAGCGGATTCATCACCGGCCAGACGCTCAACGTCGACGGCGGCATGTACATGCACTGATCCAGCAGCGCAAAAGCCGACCGTAACGCCCTCTCTGCCGGGCGTTGCGGTCTGTTCGCGTAGCGTCCCTGGCAACGAGCACACGTGAGTACCAGAGGACGGATCGATCCAGCATAAGGTTGAGCAAGTGCCCATCCCGATCAATGCCCATACCGCGCGCGTGTTACCCCCGCCCGCGGCGGGCAGCCCCTACCGGGTCACTCGGGGCTCTGTCCCGACATATCGACGAGGGCGCGGCGTTTTACCTCTTCGAGGTGCGTGCACATCGCCTGCCTGGCCCGCAGCGGATCTCCGGCGGCGAAGGCCTCGAGAACTGCCGAATGCTCCGCGATAGCGAATTCCGCATCGGTCACCCCGAGTTCGCTGAACAGCCGAAACCGCTGGTTTTGAGCGCCCAGGGCGGTGAACGCAGAGAAAATGAACTGGTTTCCGCAGTGCTCGGCGATGAGGCGGTGGAAGCGCTGGTCGGCCTCCCAGTACTCCCGAAAATTGACAAAGGACGCTCCCCGTGGAGCGCGTCGCAAATCCTCAATCGTCTGCTCGAGCGCGGCGTAGATTTGCGGCGTGAGACGCTCGCAGGTGCGCTCGGTCGTGACGGGCTCGATGACAAGCCGGGCATCCATGAGCTCGGCAAGTTCCTCCGTCGTTGCCACCGGGGCAACGCGGTACCCCTTGAGGGCGACGCGACGCACCATCCCGGTCGCTTCCAGGCGTGCCAGGGCCTCTCGCACCGGGGTCGGCGACACATCGAGTTCCCGGGCCAGGCCGTCGATGCTGATGTTCGCACCGGCTTCCAGCTCCCCATCGATCAGGGAGGCGAAGACTTCCTCGTACACGTGGTCGGCCAACACCTGCCTATTGACAGTGCGATGCTTTTCGGGTTTGACGGGCATGCACAAACTCTAGCCCGCCAAATGACGCGTCCATTTCCCCCACGGGCGTCGATCACCGAATTGACAGGCTAGGAAATATCCTGCACCCTATAGGAAACATGATCTGAACAATGGAGTGAACTCATGAGCAAATCAACCAGCAAATCCCTTCAGCAGACGCCAGTATTGCGAGGAAGAGGCAAAACCCTACGGAGACGCCTTATCCCTGGGGGAATCGTTTTGGTGAGTGCGCTCGTTCTCACCGGTTGCAGCGGAGGCTTCGGCGGCGACGTCGCCAAGGCTGACACCGATTCCACCACCAGCGGCCCGAACCTGTCGGCACCCCCGGAAATCACGGGCGACGTCGTCACTGAGGGTGACGAGCACGCGATCAAGTTCGGCATCGGCCTCAACGACACGTCGCCGCAGTACCTCTCCGTGGAGTACTTTGGCGAAATTCTGGACCAGCGCACGGACGGCCGTCTCAACGTCGATATCTTCCCCAATAGCCAGGTGGGTGACGACAAGGAGATGATGTCCGCGCTCCAGTCCGGTTCGCTGGACATGACCTACCCGTCCACGTCTGCGGCGACAACCCTCGTGCCCGAGCTGCGTGTCTTCGACCTGCCGTTCATGTTCCCGACCGCCGAGGACGCGGACGCAGTGGTCGACGGCCCCATCGGCGACGAAATGCTGGCTCGCTTCGACGGAACCGGAATCAAGGCCCTGTCTTGGGCCGACAACGGCTTCCGCAACTTGACCAACAGCAAGAAGGCCGTCGAGACGCCGGCCGATGTCGCAGGCCTGGACCTGCGAGTCATGGAAAATGCCCTGCAGATCGATGTCTGGAAGGCGCTCGGCGCCAACCCCACGTCCATGGCGTTCGGTGAGGTCTTCAGTGCGCTCGAGCAGGGCGTCGTCGACGGGCAGGAGAACCCCTGGTCGACGATCTACAGCTCCAAGTTCTTCGAGGTACAGGGATTCGGCTCTCAGACCGGTCACGTCTACACGCCGTTCCTCATCATGATGAGCCAGCAGACGTTCGACGACCTCAGCGCTGCCGACCAGAAAATCGTGCAGGAGGCGGCCAAGGCCGCCGGTGACTACGATCGGGTCATCAACCGCGAGTACGACGATTTCGCGAAGGCTGAACTCGCCGCCGCAGGAATGGTCATCACGGACCTGACGCCCGAACAGCTCAAGGCTTTCCAGGACGCTACCCAGCCGGTATACGACACCTGGGGGCCCGAGATCGGCTCCGAGCTCGTGAAAAGCGTTCAAGACCAGATCGAAGCCCGCTAGCTCACCAGCTACAGGAGGGGGCGACTCCGGTCGCCCCCTCCTGTTTCGTGTGCCACAAGAAATTTTCGTTTTGCCACAAGAAATGAGGAATCATGGCGAAAAAAGCTGATGAGACAGCCCAACCCGGCGACGATCCGGGTGAAACGCTGTCCCTCGAGGATGAATTGGCCGAGACCGAGCGCCAGGCTCGCAAGGCCATGCCGGTGCCGTTCCGCCTGATCGATGACGCGCTCCGGTTCGTCATGGTGGCGCTGCTCGCCGTGCTCATCGGTACGGTCGCGGTGAACGTCGTGGGTCGATTCATCTTCCACAATTCGCTGGCGACCTCCGATGAGCTGTCTCGATTCCTCTTTATCTGGGTCATCTTCCTGGGAGCGGCCCTCGCCCACCTCCACGGCGAACACATCGCCGTGGACCTCGTCGTGACCCGACTGCCCCGCGCATTCAAGCGGCCGGTGATCGTGCTGCAGGAACTTCTCATCGGCGTCGTGCTCGTGGCACTGTTGGTGAGCGCCCAGCGCGTCATGTCCCTCTCGCTCGGCGACTCGCCGCTGCTCGGCGTTCCCCTCATCTGGGTGAATGCCTCCGTCCCGGTGTGCGCCATCGTCATGCTCATGGTCACGGCCTACCGCATGGCCGGAGCCTTTCGCAAAACCAATCCCCGTGAGATGAGCTAGCCATGCTGTGGATATTCCTGGGGGTACTGTTCGTCGGAATCATCGTCGGCATACCCATTTCGTTCGCCATCGGCCTCGCCGCCGTTGTCATGATGGTCACCAGCGGCGAAAACGCCGCCCTCCTGGTGGAACAGGCAACCAACGGTGTGAACAGCTTCCCGCTATTGGCAATCCCATTCTTTGTGCTGGTCGGCGAGATCATGAGTCGCGGTGGCATCGCCACCCGCTTGGTAGATTTCGCCCAGGCCCTGGTCGGCTTCATGGCCGGCGGGCTCGGACAGGTCAACGTCGCGGCATCCATGTTCTTCGGGGGAATCAGCGGCTCGGCCGTGGCGGACACGTCCGCCATCGGCGGCATCATGATTTCGCCGATGAAAAAACAGGGCTACACGGCCGGTCACGCGACCGCGATCACTGTGTCGTCCGCCGTCATCGGCATCATCGTACCTCCGTCGATTCCGCTGATTCTGTACGGAATCGTCACCGGCACGTCGATCAGCGCCCTGTTCATCGCCGGCATCATCCCGGGCATCCTCATCGGTATCGCCCTTATGATCGCCACGTACCTCACCTCGCGGCGGGCCACGGGCGGGGCCAGCCGCCAGAAGTTTTCCGGCGTGGCCCTGGCCACGTCCTTCAAGTCGGCGTGGCTGGGACTGTTGCTGCCGGTCATCATCATCGGCGGCATCCTCGGCGGCGTCTTCACGGCCACTGAGGCCGCGGTTGCGGCCGTCGTGTATTCTCTCGTGATCTCCCTGTTCGTATACAAGGAGCTGCGAGTGCGCGATCTCTGGCCGATTCTGATACGCACCGGTCGCCTCTCCGGAATGGTGCTGTTCTTGCTCGCACTGGCGACACCCGTGGCGATCCTGCTGACCAAGTCGATGGTCCCGCAGACGCTCGTGGCCGCGGCGAGCGATTTCTCCACGAACCCCTACGTGATGCTGATCCTCTTGTGCGCGATGCTCGTTCTCGTCGGCGTCGTCATGGACCTCACCCCGGCCATGGTGATTCTGGCGCCCATCATGGCACCGATCGTCATCTCCGTCGGGGTCGACCCCGTGTACTTCGGCGTGATCATGTCCCTCGTGCTCGGCATCGGCCTCATCTCGCCGCCGGTCGGCACTGTGCTGTACGTGGGGTGCGCGGTCGGGAAGGTGAGCATGCATGAGCTGCTGCGCAACATGCCACCGTTCTACCTGGCCATGCTGTCGGTGTTGGCGATCCTGATCGCCTTCCCGCAGCTCGTGCTCTTCCTGCCGTCTGTGGCCGGATAGCCACGCGCTGGCGACGACTGCCCCGCACCCCGATCCTCGGGGTGCGGGGCAGTCGTGCGTGTGCCCGGCGCTCCTCGTGCGTCCCGATGATGACGCTTTGAGCGCCGAGGGCATGACAACCACCATCGACGGTGTTTTCGTTGATCTGACCGGGTCCCTGGCTCGGTCTGGTATATCCGCGGCGTCGTTCGCGGAGCTCTCCGACGATCAGTCGGAGAACACCCACCGGGCCATCGCCCGCCTCTCCCGCGAGGTCGCCAAATATTACGCGCTGTCGGCCGCGAACGTCGCCACCCGCTCCGACTGGCAGCTCGGCCGTGAGGGCATCGCCCGCAAGAAGGGCTACCCCAGCGCAGAAGTGTCTCGACCAGCTCGACAACCGGGTGCAGGGACAAGACTGCGGAGGTGGCGGCGGCACGAAGGCGGATACGCGTCGTCTGATCGAGGCCGGAACCATGGCCACCGAAGCCGAAACCGCCCGGGCCCGCCAAAAGCAGGCCGAGGCTCACTCTGTTGAACGCCCGGAGGCACCGCCACTCGAGGTGCACGTGCCGTGGTTCGCGCCGCTCGGCACCGCCGTCACCGACGGGACCCTCGGCACGGACGCGGCGACCGCCATCCGCCGAGGCCTCGGCGAACCCGCCATCGGAGTGACCGAGGCGATGCTCACCGATGCCGT
>Ga0307487_1001318_pt1 | contig 17588 bp, 13 predicted proteins | sample CBIW12metaG_FD_203665 | JGI IMG/M metagenome (GOLD analysis project Ga0307487, IMG submission 203665) | Sea-ice brine microbial communities from Beaufort Sea near Barrow, Alaska, United States - CBIW 1.2 | ecosystem: Environmental > Aquatic > Marine > Coastal | place: USA: Alaska | collected... | reverse complement strand
TTAATCTTATTGAACACCTCGTTTGCCTCCAAAAATTCCGACTCAATCCCCATAAGAACTTCACCGGTTCCGTGCAACCCCGGTTTCATGCTTGGCTTTGCAAGCCGCACGAAAACCTAGTTGTTATGTGCAGGCTTTATTCCGCCAATACTTTTCGTGGGTCAAAAATCACGTTTAATGAACTTAATTTGTCCTTTTCCAATTTATAAATTCCGCACGTTTCTATTTTTGCTTTTCCTGACATATCTATCTTATAAATAACACACACATCATTTTCATTAGAAAAAATTTGGTCAATTTCGTATTTGAACCTCATTTTTTTCATATCCTCAATATATTTGTCTGCTCCATTTCTTTCGCCAAGTGGTCCCTTAAATGAAAAATCATCATTTAGGCAGTTTTTTGCAGTTTTAAAATCCTCAACATTTAAGGCTTTCAAAAATTTTTCTACAATTTGTTCTTTTGATTTCATTCGTTTAATTTTTATTTCCGACAATTGATTTTTCTATTCCTACTACTTGAATTACTTGCGTATTACTTATAGGAATAAGTTTGATTTTATTTCCGAACTCCTCAATAACTTCTTCTACCGATTTTTTGAAAGGTTCGTTTGTATGATGTGGCAAAGGATAAAATTCAACAACATTCAAAGCATTATAGTTTGTCAATTTTTCCGCTTTTGTTTTGTCATCCATTTTTTCAAGATATTTTATGTTTTTTGACATAATTACAGAACCTGCGGAAGCTCCGATATAAATTTTTCCTTTTTCGATTTCTGAAACTATAATTTTATCTGTTTTAGATTTTTTGAGTTCTTGCAATAAATAAAAAGTATTTCCGCCTGAAACATAGATGAAGTCATTTTTTTCAATCGTTTCTTTAATTTTTTCTTGAGAAGCGGTTGAAATCTCTAAATCTTGAACAATTAAACCAAGATTTTCGAATGCTTTTCTGTCGTTTTTTACATAATCTTTATATTCTTCTGGGATACTAGCTGTTGGAATAAAAGTAATTGTTTTTCCTTTTATTTTTTGTCCGACAAAAGGCTCTAAATATTCAGCTACATCAACAAATGATGATGATAAGAAAAGTTTTTTCATTTTTATTCAGTTATAATTTCTACTTCTTCTGGAACTATAAATAATATCACACAACCTTTATCTGTTTTTACAGAATGTTTAAAAGTTGGTGGTGTGTAAAGATAATCGCCTTTTACCAATTTTTGTTCATTAAAAAATGCCTCGCCTTCCATTATAAATGCCTCTTCGCCTGCTGGATGATTATGATATGGATATGATGAACCTGCATTAAATTTCAGTAGAAATGTTGGTGCTCTTTTTTTGTCTTTGCTGTAACGTAAAACTTTAACAAAAATTCCGTCTGTTTTCACTCCGTTTTCGACCAGCGGTTTCCATTCCTCTTTTTCGCTGTTCGTTATATAATTTTTCATATTAGTGTCCATAATTTTGTTGTTTTATTATTTCTTGATAATCCGTATTTTAAAATTTTGGCAGAATGTTCGTTGGTTTGGTCAGCTTGCACATAACGGTTTGTATATGAGCTGTGGCGTGTTTTAGCACGAACCTCTCCAAATATAGACTAACTTTGGGAAATCCGTAGATTTTCCAAATAAACACAGACCAAGCCATAGCTTATATACTTTGTTAGGCTACGTTTTTCTCACGTTTCTTTCAATTTATTTTTTTCGTATTCTATGAAGGTTGGTGTATCATATATTTTTTTCTGCCTGATTAATCTTATAACATCGTCTTGTGACATATTTTCGGGAATTAACTTTTCTAATTTTCTTATAGCTGAACTTGGTATTCCGAATTCAGATAGAATAGTCAAATTGTCTCTCAAAAAATCATTTTCTATTAAATTTGCAAAATAGCTGTAATTGCCCGAACGGAATCCTCTTTCGCTGCAAACGAAATTCTGAAGAGAGTTTATTACAGATAACCATTTTGGAACTTTATATTCAAACCAATGCTTTAAAGTTTGAAAACTTTGTCGTATTGCTTCATCCATTATTTCTGAATCTTCTTTGCCCTGAAATTGTTGAAGAGTTTTCAAATATGCAAACGTATTATTAACTAAATTCCAAATATTTTGATTGTAACCATAAATTTGAGTTACAGTAATTAAACCTTTTAAAGTCATTGGTCGAACTGACTCTGTTGGTTTCAATAAGTTATTCCAAGCTAATCCAAGAACATATGTTAATTGTTCTTTGGTTGGGTAATTATTCCAAGCTATCAAATGATACTTATTATTAATATCATCTCTTAAAGTTTGAATAATATTTTTTTGACCAAAAACTTGAACTCCATTACTTTTTATAACCTCTTTTTCATCATTTGGAATTTGTTTTAACGCTTGATATTGTTCTGAATTAGGATTTATTACTTCATCCTCATCTAAATTTATTAAAACTTCATTGGTAATTGGGTTTTGCTCATAGAAAGGTATATCAATAATTACCTGTGTGTTTGGTGGTACAGGATTAAAATTAAATATAGTCCCTGTATAATGAATCATTAACCTACCGGCTCGACCTTTAATATTTGAGTAATCAAAGAAATCAATTGGGGTTTGATTACCTTTAGTTTTATCAAAGAAAATTATATTTTTTGCACTTGTGTTAACACCTTCTATTATTGTCGTGGTACAAAATAAATAGTTTAAGAATCCTTGGTTAAAATAATCGATGACTGAAGTTGTGATATGTTTTTGTAACGCACCATCGTGAATTCCGATTCGGTTTTGCAATAGTTTGATTAAACTCCATTCTTTCGAAATATTATCGTTTATCCATTCAACAATATCAAGTTCTTCATTTAATGGTAATTCTTCCTTTCCTATCAAGTATAAACAGAATTTAGCTGACAAATATCTCACTCTTGAAGGCGAAGAGCAATAAATTATAGATTGCTGGTGCTTGTTTGACAAGAGTAAATCAAATAGAATAGTTTCTTTAAACTCTTTAAATTTTCTTGGCTTATCGAATTTTTCTTTATATTCTGAATATATATCGACTGATTTAACATCTACGAGGGAAGATTTAGTTTTGTAAAAAATCGCATTGTATTTTTCTTCAAATCCTTCTGAAATATTGTCAATGTTTGGTCCTAATAAATAGAATTTGCTATTGAATGTTTTCAATATATAATGAAGTGCATTATTTAAAGAATCAGCTCTTTCATCATCCCGCTTTGAACTCAATTTATAGAATTCATCGATAATTATAAATTCAATATGTGGGAATTCTTTATATTCATTAACTCTTTCAGCCGTAAATAAATAGATATTCCCTTTTTCTGTTGAGGATTCTTGAGAAGTTCTGACTATAAGTTTGTAATTCTCATCGTATTTTTTCAGCTTCCGTCTTGTCTCGTCAAGTAAAGCTAAAGTTGGCTGAATAATTATTATATTTTTAAACTTGTTCGACGCAACAAATTCTTCAATTAACAGGCTTTTTCCAAAACTTGTAGGTGCGCTAACAATTACATTTTTATCAGAATTTAAAAGTGATAAAAGATGTTTTTGGTCTTCGTGCAGGTATTTGTTTAAATTGTCGGAATAGTGATATACTTGACGGATTAATGAATCTGTAGAATCTAATTGTAAGTTTTCTTTTGTCAAGTAAGGATAGAATCCGACTGCTTCTATTAAATCAGTCAGCACATTATTTAATGTTGGTTCAAACTTTTGTTTATCTTCTAAAATATTTACAATAACTTTTTGAGCCGATTCCTCATTTTCAATAATTAATTTAGAACATCTTTTATAAATATCAAAAGTTTCCTCGAAATCGAAAGATGGTGCATTCTGTATTTCTAAAAGTAACTCTTCCATCATTCTCCCAATTTTTGTATTAAGGATAGTTTATTATGTAATCCTTTTACTATCTCTACTTTATTCTGAACTGGAAAAAGTATTAGAATAATATTTAGTTTTGTTTTTAAGGGATGATTATTGTTGTCGTCAAAATATTGTTTTAATTCTTTCATTTCGTCCAAATATTCTTGGATAAAATCTGCACAATTTTCATCTGAATATTTATTAAATAATTCGCAGTTATATGTACATAATAACGGAATATTTATTGAGTCGAGTTGGTCGATTAGTTTTGAAGATTTGCCCATCAAATCTAACCAATAATCTTTTTCTGGAATGTTGTCAAAATGTTTGAGTTTTTTAGATACAATTAAAAATTCAGAATTTAGATAGTCACTTTTAAAATGTTCCTCAATATCTTGAATTAAAGCTTTAACTCCAGCTTTCCCATCTTTATATAATTTGGATTCTCCAAGCCATAAGGTTTTGGAATCATTTTCAATATGAATTGCATCAAATCCGTGAACTGTGTGACCAAATGAATCTTTAAAATATATTTTTGAAAGTAAAGGAATTGTATTATGGAAATCTCTTAATAAAAGGTGTAAAATTAGTTCCCCAAATTCTCCTCTACGCAAATATTTATCTTCTACGTCATCATTGATTGAGCCATCATTATCGTAAAGGTCTTTGACTTTCTGAAAAGCGTCTATTTTATAAATTGATTTTGCCGCCTCTGTCAGTTTACTCAATATTTCATTATTAGGTGTATCCTCTCCATCGTGAAATCCGAAAGCAAATTCATAAATTACGTGTGATAATTTTTCGATTAAAGGCTTTGCTCGGTACTCAATATCTCCGTTATCATTGATATCAAAACCAACTAAAAATGTACTTAATTCAGTTTCATTTATTTTATGAGTAATTATTTTTTCAGAGTTAAATGGTGTACTCATAAGTTTTTTTTAAATGTAGCCTAACGATTTGATATCATCCATTATAGCTGATATCTATCCGAATACGCATGATATCAGCTGTAATGGGTGATATTTTTTATTTATTTCAAGTTAGGCCCTTTAGTTACAGATCCAATTTATCCAGTGGACTTATTATTTGATCGAATCCTTTGGTGGTTATATGGGTATAGATTTGTGTAGTCTTTGGACTCTCATGACCTAGCAAACTTTGGATGTACCGGATGTCTGTTCCTCTCTCCAAGAGATGAGTAGCGAATGAATGTCTTAACGTATGGACGGTGATTTTCTTTTTGATTCTTGTCTTGGATACCGCTGCTTTTAGGATGGCACTGATGCTCGTCGTTGAATACTTCAAGGGTTTTTCTGCATTGCTGCCTTGTCCTTCAAATAGATATTCATGTGGCCGTTCTTTTTTGATATATTCTCTCAGTATTAATAAGGTCCGGTTTGACAGCAATGTGTTCCTATCCTTTTTTCCTTTTGCTTGCTCCACTCGAATCTGCATCCGCTCAGAATCTATGTCTTTGATCCTCAAGTTGATTAATTCTGAAACCCTCAGACCTGCTGAATAGATAGTCATCAGGATAGCCTTGTGCTTTAAATTATTGACTGCTTTGAATATGGCTACTATTTCTTCCTCACTACAAACTTCCGGTAAGGTTCTTTCACGAATAGGCCTATCTACATGATAGTACTTTCGCTCACCACCCTTTACTTTTTCGAAATAAAACTTGATCGCATTAATTGCTTGATTTTGAAGGGAACTTGACACTTTCCGATCGGTGACTAAGTATCTCGAAAAAACCATAATCTCTTTTTCCCCGAGGGTATCTATTTCAGAATCAGGGAAATGATTTATGAATTCTTCAAACAAGGGTATGTAGGACCTCATCGTATTTTGACTATATCTCCTCTCCTCCAATTTGTTTATATATTCCTTGGGACATTTTTTATAAGTTGAAAAAGAAAGTGGGTTAGCCCTAGGATTACCTTCATTTTTTCTTTCCTGCTCGTAGCTATAGGTTAAACCTAGTTCTTCAATTTTACTTTTTATTTCTTCCCTCAAACTGTTCCGAATAGGGTATGGTCCACCACTTATTTTTGCTGTTCCACTGGTGATAGGGGATGGTCTTTATATACTTGATCAACTCTGTGAGGAAGCCAAAAATCAGTTTAATCCTACCTGAATTAGTTCGGATTATCAAGACTTGATCCTTTTGAAGTGTCGAATGACTCTTAAGGTTGACCGGGATTTCTTCTGATTTGGTGATGGAATGCACACGATCTCCAAAATAGGCGATGATCTTTTCTAGGTTTCCTGGATAGTGGGGTATTTCCCAATGAAAGGATGATTTATTCCAGCGAACATAGGGTATGGATCTGATTAATTGAATATCCTGCTCATTCTTGGGCATCTTGAGTAGGATCTTCCGACCGATGACTTGAATTTCAATAAAAAATTTTTCCATAACGCTTAAAAATTTTGCGAAATACCCTCTGCTCAAATACACGCAAGTCTATACGAGTTAAAAAAATTATAGGTGATTTGAGATACCACTCCTAAAAAATCTTCTGATAAACCTCCTCCAGCTTACTGACTGGCATCACTTCAATTTTGTATTTATTTAGATCTAGGCCGTGGTCTGTGTCTCCACAGACCAATTAACGTATCACACGTATCACACTTTTCTCAAAACATCTTCTGATAAACCTCCTCCAGCTTACTGACTGGCATCACTTCAATTTTGTATTTATTTAGATCTAGGCCTTGGTCTGTGTCTCCACAGACCAATTAACGTATCACACGTTTCACACTTTTCTGAAAAAATCTTCTGATAAACCTCTTCCAGCTTACTGAATTGTATCACTTCAATTTTGTATTTATTTAGATCTAGGCCGTGGTCTGTGTCTCCACAGACCAATTAACGTATCACACGTATCACACTTTTCTGAAAAAATCTTCTGATAAACCTCCTCCAGCTTACTGACTGGCATCACTTCAATTTTGTATTTACCAAGTTCAAATCCATTGATTTCATACTTTGAAAACAATTATTTTTTTAAGCCTTTATAGGTAGGCAGCCTTTACTTCTTATCATTATCTTAAAATATCGGCAGCAAATCAGGTTTGTTGCCGATAATTAGATTCAATTTAACTCCGCAAGTTTAGCACTTTGTGGCATTAATATGAGTTTTTGCCATTCAATTAAACCAAAAGTGTAAAGTACTTTTCTCAAACTGGAACACCACATGCAATGGTCTGTGCGCTGTGATGCATCTCCATAATCTAATTAGTTTGGACTCTCAGAGCTTAGCAGGACTTTTACTCTATTTACTGCTACATCAAAAAAAATTGTAACAAAAGGCCTACTGAATTATAGGGTGTTTTTTGGTCACAGATGGATACTAGCTAATAGGATGGCATAAAAAAAACGCACCTCTTAGTGTTAACTAAATGAAAGGTGCGTTTTGTTATTTGTCTCTGGTTAATTATAAATCAAGCTATTATTTCTATAATCTGTTTTATTTAAGTACCAGTCAGCACGTGAATTTCCGCTACTTTGTACCCAATCTGGAAACATCTTATAAGCTTTGGTTAAGTCTTGAGATTCAATAACCCAATCAAATTTCTCTGCAATATTGATAGCGGCAGGCAGATTATTATCAGTTACAAAGTATCGCCCTCTTTCAGGAGAAGAATCATCGCTTTTCTGTCCGAAATAAGATGTGTCAAACAAATCTGAAGGTTCATAATTAGGGAGGTGTACTTCCTTACCACGGTTTCCCGGTGCGCCATTGGTTGTAGTTTCTACGATAAGGAATGGATTAAAGTTACCAATATTCAACTCGTTAAATTTGATTGCATTTTTAACGAAAACAATTTCTAGGACAACTGAAACAGGTTCGATATATGGATACTGTGATTGCGTATTGACACCTGTACCTCCAGTAGTTTTCGGCATGATTCTGTAAGCATCATCAAAAACTATTACGGTGGCTTTGCTTTGGCCACTCTCGAGGCCGTTGCTTGCAATATTAAATACAGTATTGTTTTTAATATCGTATCCACTTACAGAAACTACGTCGCTAGGATTAACTGTTGGCAGAGTAAAACCAAATCCATTGTGATAAGAAGCTCCGAACGCTTTAAGCTTAATGGTGACAGTCATGCTCTCCACGACTTCTTGGTTGTTCTTGACAATATTAAAATCATAATCAAGAACCATATCGTTTAAGTCATAATCTCCTTGTCCAGGCCATAAATCCTCAAATGCTAATGTTCCACTATAATCTATCGTTGGATTGTCACCGCAACCTTGAATTGTTTCTTCCAAAATGACCTCGCCTGGAGTTTCAACTACTAACCTAAAAACATCAAGACCTGTAGATTCAGAAGTAAAATCGATTACTTGATCAAGATTTAATAGATAGGTATCACTTTTAATAATAACATCATTTTTATATAGCGTGTAAATTGATGACTTCTTCATGTTGTCACCACTATTTTTTATTGTGAAAATCACATCCGGATCAGCGCATATGGAAGAAATCTCAATTTTCGGCTTATTCTGTGCAGGAATCGAAACCTTGCATTCAAGCAAGCTCACAGCTCCAACAGCTGAAAGTAATCTACCATTGAGAATACCACCTGCTCCCATAGATACGGCTCCAGGATTACCAATTAAAGTTCCACTAATAGTCGTGGAAGCAGCCATAGCAACAGCGCCAGTTGCGAGCCAAAATACATTTTCCGAGGAAGCTCCATTAATTAAATTGACCGTAGCACCTGCACCGGTAGTAAATGCTCCTCCAATTTTGAAAATAAACTGAGCATCGGGATCCCCTTTCGCATCTAAGGTGAGAATACCACCTATAGATGATGCTCCTGCTATAGCGTAAACTCCCGGAGTTAGCGTCTCAGAACCGAAGGCGGGGGCATGGGCCGAATTTGTAGTGACAGTATTACTTAATTGAGTAATAATATCTTTCAAGTCCGAGGCTGCCTGTAAAGTGCTATTATTAGCATTTTGAATATTGCCATTCAGTACTGAAGGTGCTCCAAAGCCAGTTACTGCGCCTAAATTTGTTCCGATATCCCCTGTAATATCTGAAACACCAACGTTTGATACTGCTCCTGAACTTGAGTAAAGAGTGAAGTTTGCTATTGATCCAAGGTTAATTTCAGCAACAGCAGTTTTCCTTGCTAATTTATTGTTATTGTTAAAATTATATGTCACCGAACCATTGCTGTCGATTTCTAAGTTCGTTCCATTGGCTCCATTATAAATAAGCCTCAGCTCGCTCATATAGGAAGGAATTGTGATTCTCGTATTTACTGTTCTGGAACCATCATCTGGATATCCTCGGAAATACCTTGCTGTGCCAGAGCTATCAGTTATAATTAGGGGTTGGATTTCTCCTTCACTCGGCAAAACCACAGAAATACTCAAGGTCTGGGTAGTCTTCCAATCAAAGCTTGAAGGAATAACAAGATCGCCTATCGATTCAATTGTGGAATTTGGATTATTAATTGTTTGCGGATCGATACAGCCGTTAAAAAATAGGGTAATAACCAGCAATAATATTGGGATGATTTTATTAGGTTTCATAAGATATGTTGACTTGATTCTGCAAAGTTACTTCTTTTTTTATAGAGAAAAGCATTGTCATAATTCCAAAAGCATTTTTATGTAGATGAATTGCATTTTATTAATGTTTAAGAGTCATTTAGCAGCTAAAATTATCTTAAAAACCAACATTGATTATTAACGCAGAAATCGAGACTAGGGATTTAGTAATAATTCTCAAACCAACAAAATTTTATTTATAATAATATTTTTCTTTAATCTCGTGAGGCTGCTGAATTCTCAATTATAAATAGGATTTATATATGTTTTTATAGAATATTATTTTTGTCCGAATTCATTCTAGTTGTCAAATTTAAGCATAAGATAAGTTGGTGGTAACTTTTGTCACATTAAAAAAACAATAACTTTTTATAAAGCTCGAATGCGTCTACCAATTCATAATCCTACAGTAATGCAGGGTGAAATAAAAGGCGACTATTCGAGTCCTCACTGGGTGATATTTTAAAATGCGACTGCTTCTGGGTTTACTTATTGATTATTTTCTCTACGCACAGCTGCTCCGAGGATTATGAATTGTATCAATCCTTGGATCTTTTTTTTTTTAAAAAACAGACTTAAGTAAGCCTAGAAAATTTGGTTACTGACAAAGTGCCGGATAATTAATTAGCATATTGTCCAATCGAATAATTGCTTCTTTTTCTAATATTCAGCAGTTAACAGTATATCAATAGATCTTTTTGCATAAGGGAAATAGTCTACACGCTATAAATAGGTTGCAATACTAGTTTGATACGTTTAAAATTTTAGCGCTAGTGTCATAAATCAGACTTACTTCCTCTTTGGTCTCACGTTATGTTATGAACAGGTACCAGCTCCTGCTCTATTTCTTCAGGTACACCTTTATATTCTATTGTGTAGTGGCTGACTTTAGAGATAAATAATACCTCAATCCTCCTAAAAAATCTTCTGATAAACCTCCTCCAGCTTACTGACCGGCATCACTTCGATTTTGTATTTATTCAGGTCTAAACTTTTTACCGCGTATTTGGAGACGATGATCTTCTTGAAACCTAGCTTCTCCGCCTCTGCGATGCGGTTTTCTATGCGGTGATCTGCTCTTATCTCACCACCAATGTCGCCGTGGTCTGTGTCTCCACAGACCAATTAACTTATTACACATATCACACTTTTCTCAAAAAATCTTCTGATAAACCTCCTCCAGCTTACTGACTGGCATCACTTCAATTTTGTATTTATTTAGATCTAGGCCGTGGTCTGTGTCTCCACAGACCAATTAACTTATCACACGTATCACACTTTTCTCAAAAAATCTTCTGATAAACCTCCTCCAGCTTACTGACCGGCATCACTTCGATTTTGTATTTATTCAGGTCTAAGCCCTTCACAGCGTATTTGGAGACAATGATCTTCTTGAAACCTAGTTTTTCCGCTTCTGCGATGCGGTTTTCTATGCGGTGAACTGCACGGATCTCTCCACCCAAACCAACTTCCCCCGCAAAGCAAATCTGCTCGGAAACCGGGGTGTCTTCATAACTGGAAATCAAAGAAGCACACACAGCTAAATCCAATGCTGGATCATCCACGCGCAGTCCGCCCGCCACATTCAAAAACACATCTTGCTGTCCGAGTTTCATCCCGCCACGCTTTTCCAAAACAGCCAAAAGCATATTCAATCGCTTAGCGTCATGTCCCGTGCTACTTCGCTGTGGAGTTCCATACGTCGCAGGACTGACAAGCGACTGGATTTCGATCAGCAAAGGTCGATTTCCTTCCATCATTGCTCCGATAGCCACACCGTTCAAGACTTCTTCCCGCTGGGTCAAGAGGATCTCCGATGGGTTGGCAACAGGTCGAAGCCCTTCCACACGCATCTCGTAGATTCCAAGTTCATGTGTAGATCCAAAGCGGTTCTTGGAGGTTCGCAGAATTCTATAGCTCATGTGCCGATCTCCTTCAAACTGCAACACAGTATCGACCATATGTTCCAATACTTTTGGTCCAGCGATAGAACCGTCTTTGGTAATATGACCAACCAAGAATACTGGCGTTCCGGTTTCCTTGGCGAATTTCATCAATTCGGCGGTGCATTCACGCACTTGAGAAACTGATCCAGCGGCAGATTCTATATGTTGACTGGTCAATGTCTGAATAGAATCTATCACCAAGAGATCTGGTTTAAGGGCCTCTATCTGGTGGAAAATCTGTTGGGTGTTGGTCTCTGAAAGCACGTAGCATTCTGGGTTTTTTGCGGTCATTCGATCCGCACGCATTTTAATTTGCGCTTCACTTTCTTCTCCCGAGACGTAAAGAATCTTTTTACCGGTTAAAATTAATGCTATCTGAAGCATCAGCGTTGATTTGCCTATTCCCGGTTCGCCACCAATCAGCACCAACGATCCGGGCACAATTCCTCCACCCAGCACTCGGTCTAATTCATCATCTCCAGTGACATACCTCGACTGCTCCTCGTAGTTGACATCTTGGATTTTCTTTGGAACGCTAGCTTTTTTTGTGGTTGAAGAAGGTGGTTTCCATGATCCTTTTCCGGACTCTTCTTTTTGAACCACTTCTTCTACGTAGGTATTCCATTCTCCACAGATGGGACATTTGCCTAGCCATTTAGGACTTTGTGCACCACAGCTTTGACAGAAGAAGGTAGTTTTTATTTTAGCCATTTTTGGATTTGGAAATTACGATTTTTGATTTACGAGGCTTGGTGAAGCTTCAGAGGTTTTATTAAGTAGGAAGCTTTTCTGTCTAAAAACTTTATAGGTGATCACTGATCTTTCAAATTTGAAAGCCCACTTGACCTCTTTAAAAAGGCAATTAGCCTAAATTGAAGCTCGGCCATTGAATCTAACACATACATGTAACATGCGGGCATTCATAAAACTTTAAAACAAAGTTTAGCATTTAACATTCCCGAGAGAATAATTTAATTAGGCTGAAAGTCCAAGATACCAAAGCACAGCTCAAAGTGCTGGGTAATGGATGGTAAATCAGAATTCAAAAGCTCTGAAAGAACGAGATATAACTTTCGAATAATAAAATTCATGTTCATTTATTAAAACACCTATCACTTAGGTTCGAGAAATGGATTGTGGGGACAGTATCCCCACAATCCATTTATTTGTAAAAGATGAATTTGGAACTCCGAAGTTAGGCAAGCACAAAAGAGAAATTCATTCCTTTCCAAGACTAAGAACTCTCAATTTTTTCAATTTTAAATTCCTAATGCGCCTGAAGCCAATCACTTCCTGTTCCAACTTCAACCTCGATTGGCACTTCCAGTTTGATCGCATTGGACATCAGGCCGGGAATGTTAGCTTTCAGGATTTCTACCTCATCCTTATGCGCATCAAAGACTAATTCATCATGAACCTGAAGAATCATCTTGGATTTTAGACCTTCTTTTTTCATCCACTTATGCACATCGATCATCGCTACTTTGATCAGGTCGGCAGCCGAACCCTGAATCGGTGCGTTGATGGCATTTCGCTCTGCGTAGCCACGCATGGTTGCATTTCGGCTATTAATATCACGTAGATATCTACGTCGACCTAGGATCGTCTCTACAAATTCATTGGCGCGAGCCTTTTCTATCGCTCCGTCCATATATTGCTTTACTGCCGGAAATTCATTGAAATATGCATCGATGATTTCTTTTGCTTCTCCTCTGGGAATGGATAATCTCTGAGAAAGTCCAAAGGCAGAAATACCGTAAATAATCCCGAAATTGGCTGTTTTGGCTTTCCTGCGCATATCCGAAGTCACTTCTTCCAGGGGTACCTGAAAAATCTTTGCAGCGGTTGTGGCGTGAATATCACGTCCATTATTGAAGGCTTCGATCATAGATTCGTCACCCGAGAACGCTGCCATAATGCGCAACTCAATCTGTGAATAATCCGCCGCCAACAACACGTGATTTTCATCTCTTGGCACAAAAGCTTTACGAATCTCACGGCCTCTTTCCGTTCGGATAGGAATATTTTGAAGATTTGGGTTGGTGGAAGAAAGTCGGCCTGTTGCTGCCACAAACTGATTGTAAGTAGTGTGAATTCTTCCAGTTTTTGAATTGATCAGTGTTGGCAAGGCATCCACATAGGTGGACTTCAATTTTACCATCTGCCGAAAATCCAGAATGGACTGGATGATTTCGTTATCTGCAGCTAATTTGCTGAGCACTTCCTCACCCGTAGCATACTGACCTGATTTGGTTTTTTTGGCTTTTGGGTCAAGCTGTAATTTATCAAAAAGTACTTCTCCCAATTGCTTTGGTGATGCGAGATTGAAACGTACCCCCGCCATTTCATACACTTTATTTTCCATCTCTTTACTTTCTTTTTCCAGCGAAATAGACATCTCTGCAAGACTCTCTGTATTTATCCTTATTCCCTCAAACTCCATCTCAGTAAGTACCTCGATTAGCGGATTCTCCACCTCGCTGAATAGCTTCTCAAGGTTACTTTCTTTTAAAAGAGGATCAAATTCTGATTTCAATCTCAACGTCACATCTGCATCCTCAGAAGCATATGCCGTAGCTTCGTCCTCATCTACATCCCGCATGCTTCCCTGATTCTTGCCTTTTTTGCCAATCAGCTCTGTAATGGAAACAGTCTTATAGTTCAGGTAATTTTCCGCTAGCCAATCCATTGAATGTTTAGCATCAGGATCGATCAGGTAATGGGCAAGCATGGTGTCATAAAGAACTCCTTTGACCTCCACTTGATAATTTTTTAAAACCAGCAAATCATATTTGATATTCTGACCGATCTTAAGAATAGCTTCATTTTCAAAAACTGGCTTCAGCAACTCCAATATCGCCAAAGTCTCTTTTCGATCTGCCGGCAAAGGAATGTAATACGCTTCGCCAATCACGTAAGAAAAGGATATTCCTACCAATTCAGCTTCCATTGCATTAATAGAAGTTGTCTCCGTGTCAAAGCATAACTTAGACTGAAAAAGTAAGAACTCTACCAATTCTTTAATTTCTTCGGTTGACTTAATCTTATGATAATTATGAGTGTTGGTATCTATTGTATCAGGAATTTTAGGTTCTGTGGTAGTGACAGTCTCTTCCTCAAACTCTATTTCCGAATTGATAGTGGCAGCTGAGGAAGTATCTCCAAATAAACCCAGTTGGTCATTTTTTTGAATGGTTGCTTTTTCATTGCCATTTTTAAAGACTCGGGATGCTAATGTCTTGAATTCCAATTCGGAGAAGATAGCTCTGAGTTTCTCCTCGTCAATACCTCCGTATTCAAGATGGTCTTTCTCATAGGTGATCGGAACGTCGCATTTGATGGTAGCCAGTTCTTTGGAAAGTAAGCCTTGCTCAGCAAAGTTCTCTACATTCTCTTTCTGTTTGCCTTTGAGGTCTGCAGTGTTTTTTAGCAATTCCTCCACCGATCCGTAAGTTTTTAAAAGCTTGACTGCTGTTTTTTGACCTATTCCGGGAATTCCGGGAATATTATCTACCGCATCTCCCATCAGGCCGAGTATGTCCCTTACCTGATCGACATGTTCGATATCCCATTTAGCACAGATTTCCTTTGGTCCCATGATATCCACTGCGTTTCCCATGAAGGTAGGTTTGTATAGAAAAATATGATCATCCACCAGCTGACCATAATCTTTGTCAGGAGTCATCATATATACCGTGTAGCATTCCTTTTCTGCTTGCTTAGCTAAAGTGCCAATGATATCATCCGCTTCGTAGCCGTCCAATTCCAGAATGGGAATGTTGAATGCCTTCACAATTTCTTTTACCCATGGAATAGCTACTCCGATGTCCTCCGGTTGAGCTTGTCGATTGGCTTTGTAAGCTTCAAACTGCTCGTGTCGGAAGGTCGGAGCTTTGGTGTCAAAAGCCACCCCAATGTGGGTAGGGTTTTCCTTATTGATTACTTCGAGCAGTGTGTTGGTGAATCCCAGCATCACTCCCGTATTTAGCCCTTTAGAATTTATTCTGGGATTTTTGCTAAAGGCAAAATGTGCTCTATAAATAAGTGCCATTGCATCAAGTAAAAATAGCTTATAGGCTTGTTTTTGGGACATTTTATTGTTTTTTAAAAGAGAATTTCAGCTTATTATTAAGTGATGTAAGTTACAAATTTTCCTTGGTTGGAGATCGAAATCTTCCTACTTGAACTTCGTGTCAGACATCAGTTGGCTATATAATTGATATTAGGTTTTGAAATTAGACCCCTGTCCACATGAAAAAATTACTCTTACTCCTTGTATTTTTCGCCTCGTCCCAATTCTTGATCGCAGCGCCTATTGCTAGTAATGATTCTAAGAAAGATAAAACCGAACTGACTGAGTCTCAAAAGGCCCGAGAAGTAGAAATGCAGACTCGACTGGATGAAATAAAATCAATGGATTTTAAATCTATGAGCAAGGATGAAATTAAGGATGTTCGAAGTGAACTTAAAGCAATGAAGGAAGAGTCAAAGAAAGATGGTGGAGGAATTTATATTTCTGTAGGAGCGATAATCATCATTCTCTTAGTTATTATTCTTTTAACCTAAGTCCAGTACATTACCACAATTAACCACCAACAAATTAAAAAGGCTGTCAAATTATTGTCAGCCTTTTTTGTTGCATTGGAGAAAATTTGAAAGAGTCAGAATCAATCCTGCTATTAGTACTAATTTGATTTTTAGTGAAATTAGTTGATTCGACGGGCTAATTTTTCTAATATTTTTTCAAAGGAGATTTAAATTTTTCTGAATTACAATTTTCAAATTGTGATTATACGGAATCTTGCCAGTAGAAAATTTCTAAGATTAAAGATCCAAAGAAACATCGAATTCTGGTTTTCTCCGGTCACTAGTGCTGAGCTTGCCGAAGCATTGGTCTTCCAACTCATAGACCAAAGAATTCGCTTACTGACAGAATAGCATTCCTACGGAACTTAAATCCTCTCTATAATGGATCAGGCTGGCTGTCTAAAAAAATTTTTACTTTTTTAGCTCTGAGATAAATTACGGTAAGGGGAATAATCCACAGAAGTTCATTGAAAATTAAGTGAAAACCTGTTCTCTTATTCCATCCTAAATCAGGTAAAAATCCAAATACAAAACAGAGGGCTAAAATTACCTTTCCCGCTATACCACCCAAGATTAAATACATCCAACTCACCGGATAGAACGAACCGAAAAATATTACTAAGCCCACTATTAGGCCGAAAGTACCATAATAGGATGGAGGAATGGCTGTGATGACCTCATCTCCCTGAGCCAACCAATATAAAAGGGGAGTGCCAAACCATTTGAAAAAGGCTGACCATGCGATCGTATATATTCCGCTCAGCATTAATAGGCCACGAAAATGCATGGGGAATATGGGGAAATTTGGAGTTTGATCCATTTGCTTGCTTATATTGACTATCGAACAACACTACTTTGTTCTTGTTTGGAACATATACAAAACTATTCAATGCATTCTAAAAACATACTCTACAATGTCGCTTTTATCTTTGTGGGAGCTGGAGCGTTCCTAACGTTGGGCTTTACTTTAGGTAAAAAGTCAGGTGAAATCACTCCAGCTACTGTGGAGGCTGCCTCTGAACTATTGGGAATTTCTTTCACAGCTAGCGAAGAGGATAGCATGATTTCTAATTTACAAAATCAACGTTCCAATTATGAGCGTCTGAGACAAGTCTCAATCGACAACTCGGTGTCCCCTTCCTTGATTTTTAATCCCCTTCCTGAGGGTTTCAAACCTGACTTGGTTCAACGTGAAATGGATTGGGGTTTAGAATCAGATATAATTCTCCCAGAAAAAGAGTCTGACATTGCATATTTACCTGTGCATCAGTTGGCTGTGTTGATTAAGAGCAAAAAGATAAGCAGTGAACGTCTTACGACCATATATCTCGACAGAATTGAAACCTATTCAGATACGCTTCAGTCGTTGATTTCCCTATTAAAGGAGTCTGCAATACTTCGAGCTAAAGAAATGGATAAAGAATTGGCTCAGGGAAAATACCGTGGACCGCTTCATGGGATTCCTTATGGAATAAAAGATCTTTTGGCAGTAAAAGGAACGAAGACGACCTGGGGTGCAATGCCCTACAAGGATCAGGAAATAGATAAAACTGCGGCTGTGGTAACCAAATTAGACGAAGCTGGAGGAGTGTTGGTCGCCAAATTTACCT
>Ga0307487_1001317_pt1 | contig 17588 bp, 14 predicted proteins | sample CBIW12metaG_FD_203665 | JGI IMG/M metagenome (GOLD analysis project Ga0307487, IMG submission 203665) | Sea-ice brine microbial communities from Beaufort Sea near Barrow, Alaska, United States - CBIW 1.2 | ecosystem: Environmental > Aquatic > Marine > Coastal | place: USA: Alaska | collected... | reverse complement strand
TATTTTTTCCAAAAGTTGTACCTCCAGTTTGATTTTCATCGACTTCTAAAGTGGTTCCTCCAATAATAAATCCTGGATTAAAAGTCAAATCTTTCTCGTTTGCCAATTGTAAATAAAATTCATTTAAAATACGAGAGGTTTCATAAATGGCTCCAACACCAACATCTTCGGTGAATATTTGCGAAGAATGTGCAGGATTCCCTGAAACCTTGAGTTGCCAATCGGCAGAACCTCTTCGGGATACTACAATGGTTTTTGGGTTATTGTCTCCATTTTCAAATCCTAGAGCAATATCTGCTCGTTTAGCACCTTCCAAAATATCTTTTTTAGATAATTCTAAAGGTTCTCCACTTTTCTCCTCATCACCTGTCATGATAATTTCAATGGACATATCGTCTAAAACACCAGCTTCTTTCAAGGCTTTCATAGCTAAAATAATGATAACGTCACCACCTTTCATATCTGCAATACCTGGTCCTTTCATTATCGAATCATTAAGCATGGTGTATTCCTGAAATGGGCTTTCCAACTCAAAAACGGTATCTATATGTCCTATTAAAAGAAATTTCGGACCTTTTTTTCCTTCTTTTGTAGCAATCAAATGTCCTGCCCTTCCATAGGCTTCTCCGGATGTTAACCGTGTTTTAAATCCGAGCTTATCAAGTTCTGATTTGAATAGTTCTCCAACTTTTTTAACTCCTTCAAAATTCATGGTACCACTGTTTATATTAACAGCTTCTTTAAGAAGTTTTATAGAATTTTGACTATGCTTATCTACTGATTTTACAATAGTTTTCTCTGTTTGGGAAAACACAAATGAAGTAGAACAAATTATTAAAAAGAAAACGACTTTTTTTGATATAAGTTTTAAAATCATACTTTTATTGGATTGAAAAAGTTTCACCTGGTAAATAAATATTTAAAGCAAGGTTGTGTGCTCCAAGTTTATCTTCGTGTATAGTCTTGGAATGCTCCGGATTTTGAATTACAAGAACTTGAGATGCTCCAACCACTTCTATCGATTTTCCATTTACTAAAATGGCTGTAGATTCGTCAATTCCAATACCAGTCATTTCAGGATGTTCAATAACAGCGCTTATTAATCGGTTATAACGACTTCGTTTTACAAAATGTTGGTCAATAATCACGTTTGTCAACATTCCTAAACCTGGCTTAATCTCGATATTATCCAATTGAATATTCTTAAAAGTGGAGGAGTAATCTGGATGTTTTAGTTCGTTACCAGTAATCATTAATTTACTCATTACTGCAGCTCCAGCACTTGTTCCTGCCACAAGACTACCTTTATCAAATGCCCGATGAATGGCAGCTTCAATAGCTGTTCCATCTATAATCTCCATAAACCTATTTTGGTCACCTCCAGAAATGTAAACGAGTTTTGCATTTTTGATGGAATCTAATTTGGAAGCTGTTAATACTTCATCTTTTATAAAATTTAATCCATAGATATTTTTAATTCCTTTATCGTAAAATTGCTTAGAAGCATAATAAACCGAAGAATCAGGCTCAATGCTTGACATGGGCAAAATAATCCCGTAACCACTTTTATCAATTCCAGACTCTTTGATGATTCTATCTACCATAGCTGATGACCTTGAACCACCACCTATTATAAATAGTTTTCCATCAATTTTTGTTTCCTGTGCAGTTATTGTATTGACATAAAATGCAACACTAATAAATACAAATGCTATCATTATTTTCTTTATCATCATTTTATAGTTTTTTTCCTATTAATACGTCTCCAGTATCTCCTGTAGATACAAACCAGACTTCTGGATTTGTACCAACTAAATTGGCTCTCCACAAGGTATTTGAATTTCGGTCTCCCCAATAAATTTTTTGTTAATCTGGTTCGTACGCTGAGCCATAAACAACGCTACTTATACCAACAGCTATTGTTGTGATATTGGTTCCGTCTAAATTAGCCGATTTTCAATTTATGGGTAACGTGTTTGTATCCAGACATTTCGTTTATATCTTATTGCTGATAGTTCGCTTTTGAATGGCATGTCATTTTATTTACTTCCAAATGTAACTGATTCAAAAAGAACCTCCAAAGGACTTTAAAAAGTTTACCGTTTATACCCAAATAGGGGAGTAAACTTCGATGGGGTTTTATGCCGCTATGCCCTACAGCCATTTCAATCCCATTGCCTCATACTTCACGGCCAGGAAATCTGGTTTTATTATTCTGTAGCAGACAAGACAAATTACAGGGCAATTATCAGTGTTTAGGTGATTTGGAATAAAATGAAAAACCCCGAAAATCCTGGGATTTCGGGGTTTTTAGTTTGGGTTGACACCTATTCAGTGGAGTCGGAGGTTTGCATAACCCCGGGTCGGCTCCACGAAAAGGTTAAAAAGAAACGGAATTAATCCTTCCTTTTTAATCAAATTTAGAATCGGAGGCATTCAATGTTGCCCGAAGAGAAAGTTTTAACTAATGTGCACCATCTACTAATGGAGTAGGTATTTGGTTTTCCTAGACCTCTTTGAAAAGTTCCTGGAAAGCTTTTTCAATTTCAGAGACTTCCTCAGGCTGAAGATTGGAAAACTCTTTTTCCCGGGATCTTTTGGACAACTGCCCATTATTTTGTTCCAGAAATCGTACCAGCTGGGCTACCATTTTGTCAGGCATTTCAAATTCATCATCCAACAATCTTTTAAACGCGTCATAGGCTGTGAGGTATTTGATTTCCTGGGGAATAATATTATCGATGGTATCATTAACACAATCATATAAAAACTCAGCCTGTTTGGTAGCATCAAAAAATCGATAATAATCAAAGGTTTCATTCAGCACCTGGACATTATGATCTGAAGTTTCCTGCCATTCAATGTGGTCCAATAAGGGATGTGAATAAGACTCCAGAACCCTTCTATAGTCATCGATATGGTCCAGTATTGAAGCTGATACCGGAAATATAAAACCTTGCTGAGAAAATTTTTTCTTTGCCAGGAGGTGATGGATGATGTACCGGTGAATTCGTCCATTCCCGTCTACAAAGGGATGAATAAAGACAAATCCGAACGCGATTTTAGTCGCAGCCATGACAGCGTCAAATTCATTTTCAAGGAGAAGTTGATTCGTGGCGAGAAGCCCTTTCATTAGCTTTGGTATATCTTCAGGTTTTGCTGAAATATGGTCTGGTATAGGTTCCCCGCTAGTCCGATCATGTTCTCCAACAAAACCTCCTTTTTTTCGAAAGCCCATTTCTGTAAATCGGCTATTTTCGATTACCACCTGCTGTAATCTTTCAAGTTCTTCTTCTGTCAGATCCTTTGCACCTGCTTGTCCTATGGCCTGGCTCCATCGCGCAGCCCTTTTGCTACGTGGACTTTCTCCCTCAATAGAAAAAGAAGCTTTTGAATCCTTTAAAAGCAGAAAAGCCGAAGCTCTTTGTATAATATCTTTATGAAACCCTTTTAGAAAATTGCTCTTTTTCTCCTTTATGGATGCTTTGGAGTCCTCAAGCTTCTTTGTTTTTCTAATTAGGGGACAAAATTGATTGGTGCCCGGAAGATTATTAAGGACCAGATGACGTTTGGATTTAGTTCCACTTATGGAATATTGTAGATCTGCATCAATAGCAGGGACATAGCTTTTTTTTGTTAGGGTTTCTTTTCCAGGAATCTCTCTTCCCAAGATCCACTCCAACAAAAACCAGATCCGTCGGCTATATTGCCCTGTAGGTTCAATATTAGTGAGCTCGTATAGATGTCCGTCTGGAAAGTATTTGGTTAGCGCGCTGAATACCAATAAATTGACACCTTCATATTTTAATGAAAATACCAGGTGTTTATAAAGTGCTTCAATTTGTGTAAGCTTTTTGTGATCCTCAGGTAAATAACTGGATGGAAAAACCCGCCAATCTTCAGTTTCATAGGATTTGTTTTGATCACAGATCAGGGTGATTGGAAGTTGGATAGGGACAGGTAAAGATAACTTGTCAATTACCGCGGCATATCCTACGATTGTTCCTTTCTCCGGTGTTTGCTTACCGTGAAAAACAGGTGCAAACGAATAAAAATGAGCGCTTTTGGACATAAGTAATAAAATATAGGCGCAATATATAAAAAAACACAGGTGCATCCTATAAAAAACGAGCGCTATGGAAAAATTTAAAAAATAACGAGCGCATCAGAGTCAGCGGACTCCACGAATCCTTGTTCTTCCAGGGAATCTATGTTCTTCCATTTTTCTGAATAATTTTCATTTTGGGCAATAGAAATGCCTGTGAACAGCAAGAAGGCTGATAGTATTATTTTTCTCATAAGTAGTTTTGACCTTATGATAAACTGAAAATTCTCAATGAAATTATAATAATTCGCCAAAAAAAACCTCAGCACATTTCCCTTTAACACGTTACTCCCCAGTGAAATGCTCAGTATTGCGGGGAAAGCGCTTCATCGAAAAGGTCTTGGACACAGGGAAAAAAGTTAATCCCTTCGTTGCTCTAATCCACGAATCCCGGAAAAACTCAAAGGTGGAACTGCTCCACTTCGGGAAGCACTTTTTTGCCTGAGTCCGCCAGATCTAGATTCCTTTCACGATTTGTACTTGCCGGAACCGGTTGGAACTTCACCTTGTTAATTGATTCACCTTCCAGACCCATTCTGCTATATACCATTTTTTGAGAAAGCAAAGTTCCGGAATTTAGAAATTAGCCGGCCTTATAACCGACTCATCCCAAAATTCAATATTTTAGGGCGGCCTATCCTAATTCTAAATTCCGGGTTAAAAGCATATCAAAAAATGGTAATGGCGATGGCCCTATAGGAAGTAAATCAAAACAGAACAGGGCTTTGTTTAGTTCAACCAGTATTCCCATTTTTTAACCTGAAAATCAAAAATGGAAAATGCTCCGGATATAAAAAGTAAATCATTTAAAAAAAATTATTTCAATTAATAATCTTTAGGTAACCAAAGCTTAAACTTAACTCTCGGATAGCTGTGACAATATATAATTCTTATTCATCCTTTTATTAGCAGTTTAATGAACTGCAGGTTTGGTTTCTCTCAATCCGAAAGTTGAAAAATAAAAGTGTTTTAGAATTCCTCAATTTTATTTTGAGAAAGAAAAATAAGGGTATTAGAGAATACTGTGGCTCTTTAAAAGTGGCAGTTAGAAGTGGATTTAGTGATTGAACTTTTTTTTAGGTTTCATAAAATACCCGGCGGTGAGCATCAAAGCTCCCGCCATCACACCCAATGCTGGCTTACTGGTGATGTATTGTTTGAACTTTGAAGGGGTCTGGATCTTTTCGACATACTTTATGAAACCAAGTTCACAGGCTTTATTGAAATTTATGTCAGGCAGAAATTTTTCCTCCCGTTTTTTGATGATCCTGTAATCGAGCAATTCCCTATAAGCATCCTCAAATTCTATTGGATATTCAATGATATCTTCGATCTCACCTTCATATTTCATGATGAGAAGGATCACATCGGCGGTTTTGTAGATATCCTTTTTTTCTTCTTCCATTTGTTTTCTATATCAAAAAATAAATTTAGTGTAATAATCTAAAATAGATTGAACCCTTAAGGAAAAATTATACGCTTTATTTCTGAAGGGTTTTCGTTTTGTAAAATTGGCATGAGGTAATAGCAATGAAAAGAAAACCGTCTATAATTCCATAAAAGGATCTCAAATATCCAAAGGGAACATAAATATTTTGATTCTGTTTCCAACTTTGGGTTTGCACCTTCGCTGCCGGCTACCAAGGCTCCAATGTCCTACTACACCACAACAATACTTTAAAGAAGAACTTTGAGTTTGCTTTGATGAAGACTAAATTAAGAAAACCTTTCTTATTTCCTGAAATTAGATTGAAAATTTTATGGGATTTAATGATAAACCTGGCATTTAAGCTAAGCTGCTATATAAAATGAATTTCAAAAAACCTTCCGAAAAGTGTTAAAAAACAGATTGGTGTTATTTGATGTTATTTGCCATTTTAATCCAACTCAATCAGCTTTAAAGAAACCAATTCATACCATTAAGCGTGAAATCTTATTTCACGTAAAAATTAAATAATATGTATCTTAAACAACTGAATAACAGTACATTTAAACTGTTTTTGTGTTGTGAATTTTCGAATTTTACTTCGTAAATAATGGGTGATATTTACAAATTTTAATGAAAATTTTTGTCCTAAAACTTTTTAATGGTCCGGGCAAAATTGCAAGAAATTTTTGTACCTGGAAAAACAAAAGTGGAATAGTAAGAGGATAACACGCTGCGCGATGTTAAGGTTTTTCCACTTTTTATAACTCATTGATTGTCAAAAATTTAAATATATTGTTTTTGAAAATTTACCGGATACAACGGGGATTTTTTAGTAAAAAACTTTCGGAAGCTCCGGAAACAGGGAAAAAAATTAGGAAAAAATGGATATCGGGTATGAAAAGGAACGGTTTGAAAGCTTTAAAATAAAAGCTTCCGTTGCAAAGAAATTCAGAAAGTTTAGCAAGGGAATCTCTAAATCACAGTCAATGACCTTGCTGCTGATGTTGGAATTTTTTGAACATAACGGAATAGCACCCACAGAAACCTTAGGCCCAAAAATGCAAACCCTGGAAGGTCTCATCAAGAAAAGGATCAATGGAGTGATTGCCATATTAAAGGACATCGAAAAGACACAAACCAAACCAACTGCTGGAATGTTAATGGCACTTCTGGAACAACAGGAACCAAAAAAGAAACCCCTGATCCTGGAGAATAACAATTTCCGGGCAGATAAAGAATCCCTGCCTCCGGAGGCTTATAACAAGGATCGAACTTAAATCATAAATAGCATGTATATCAGAATAAGCCCTCAGAAATTAGGCGTGGAAAAGGAATATCTAATAAGAATTGATACTAACAGAACTAAACAATGAAAGATTTTCAGCATCCATTCCTCGAGAGTATTGACTCTCTGGAAAATAAGGTAGATCAGCGAATCAAAGAATATAGGGTCAGGCGAATCAAAGATCCTGAGTTTGTTATCCTTGACAATTCAGATTTCATGGAGATGTTCAGGATCAGTGCTAAAACTGCCCAGAACTGGAGGGATGAAGGGCTCATTGAATATGCACAGGTAAAGGGAAAAATTTACTATAAACTAAAAGATGTTCAGAAATTCCTGGAGCGCCATAAAAAAAAATGACTCTCGGGAACAGCCCGACAATTCCGAAGGAACTGTCGGGCTGTTCCCATTCAGCTGTTCATTGATGCACAACAGAAATCTTATGTGAAAAACCTCCGGTTCTTTTTATTGTTGAAGCTTCTTTACACCTGCGGAAAGACCAGATTGGAGGAGGATGAACTTCTTTTTATAGAATTCATTGAGGAAATAAGATGCCGGAAAACAAGCCTTGGCTATATTGAGTTTTTACGTGAGAAAGGGTGGCTGCTTTATAACGAAAAGACGGGATATTATTTGTTGAAATCTTTTGAAAGAATTCGCAGGGAAAACAACTGGAAAGTAAGCCTGGCCTTTCCAATAGACATTAGTTCATACAGGAATATAAAAGCAGTTACAGGAGCCGTTATTTATGGATACCTCCATAAAGATTTCTGGCGAAAATTAAAGAGGAAGAAAAGCGTACGATTAAAAGGCAGTACCTATCATTTTCTTTCTCCCAAATTAAACTATAAGGAAAAACCGGCTCCCGTTTCTGTATTGATTTAACGGATCAAGAACAATTGTTGTGGACTAATCAAATATATTGGTCAATCTGTATAGGAAGATTTCTATATTTTTCAATTCCCTGAATTGGGAATGCTCCGTTTTTCTTCTATAGTTTTTTCATGGAACAATTTGAAAGCATTCAAAAAATTTGGTTATCGGCCATTTGAAGAACTTTCAATTTCTTTTATTTTGAATTTATACTGTTATTGTAAATTTGAATAACGTTAATTTTTAAACAAAAATATGCTTATAACAACTTGGTTTTTAATGATCTAATGTTAAAATAATTCAAATTTAATTCGGAAAGGCGAATTCTTTTTGTATATTCATTTCCGCTTAAAAATGAATTGATAATTTCAATTGAGATTGGAAAATAAATTTTGAGTCGGATTTTCTAAAGTTTATTGGGGTAGATTTTAGAATTAGGAATTTATGGACGGGTGGGGCCGTCCATAAGTTTTTTTTGAATTGAATTTAAGTTTACTTCTGAAGTTTTATTAATAAATAAAGCAGGAAGGCTAAAAATAGGGGGTTAAACAAGCACAGTTTAATCGTGGATTTTCAAGATTTATAGGGATTATAAGCCGAAATTCTGCAATGGTTACGTAAGTGTTATTAAACCTCTAAAGAAGCAGGAATCTACAATTCCTGCTTCTTTATTATTTTGTGCCCAGTCCAACTATTATGTAGAGACTCATTTAACGAATCAAGCATAATTGTTGTGGACTCAGCCACTTTTGGAATAATCCGTTTTTTTTTACAATTATTACTGATTTAAAAAACAAATACTTAATTATTTTAATTGTTCTATATACCACGATCTCTCATTTGCTTCATTGATATATCCGGATATGACAATTAAAATAAAACACGACTTCTTCAAAAAATATCCTTGGGGGGATAGGGGGTGTGGGGCTGCGTTTAATTGAATGAAGCCGTGATTATTAATAAACCTAGCAATCATTGTTAATACCATAAAATAACGAATAAAGTAAGATTGTGGAAATAGTACAAATTGTGAAAGACTTGTAGTGTTTTGTACTACAAAAATTTAAACCAAAGAGTTATCTAATGCATACCGACATAATCCCACTTTTTAAAACATAAATTGTTTAGTATGAGTGGTTAGATTTAAACATTCAAGTCCGAGCTAATTTTTTAAAACCTATAATTTAGATATGAAATTATTATTTGACTACAAAGGGAACCACATTGCAAACGTGGTAAATGGGGAACTTCACGCAACGACAGGAAAAAATATCGGACATTTAATGCGATACTATAATTTCTTCATAGATATGAAAGGAAAATACCTTGGCGAAATTATCTATAAAAATAGGTTCTTATTTAATAAAAATACCGCATACCAAGGTGTCAATTTTGGAGTTTATGGTAATCCAGGAAATTATGGCTCAATCGAAACAATTTCTGGATATAGTGATATAGAAATTGAAATGCTAAAATAAATCCAGTAGCTAACATCTGTTACCGGCTATTTGCCGGTAACAGATGTTAGCTATTGCCTGTATGCATTTCCTAAATTTAGTGGAGCCATATAAACGGAGGATCAAACTACTAATTGGATTCCTCCACAACTTTTGTTCAGGTTACCATTAATTAATATTTATGAAAAACTTTCTTTTTATCGCTTCAGAAAATGATGCCCTCTACAATTGTAAAGTGGGTGGGGTTGCCGATGTAATTCGGGATGTGCCAAGGGAAATTGCAAAAAAAGGTGATAAGGTACATGTTATTGTTCCTTCTTATTCCAGGTTACATCAAACTGGCACCTTGATTTGCCATCTCAATTTTACTCTGAGAGGTGAACCCTATGTCGCTTATTTATATAAAGTAATACCCAAAGAAAATCATGAAAATATTAGTCATTATGTAATTCACCATCCGGAAATACAGGGGGGGGGATATTGGGAATATTTATCATCATGATCTTAAAGAGCCCTTTTACAGCGATACCATTAAATATTTTATTTTTTGTACTGCCGTAGCTCATGCAATAAAGCAACTGGAATTCGGAGAACTTGATATTGTTCATTTACATGACTGGCATACTTCAACGTTACTCCTTCTTAAAAGATATCATAAGGACTACTCAGATTTAAATGCAATCAAATTTGTGTTTTGCATACATAACCTGGCCATCCAGGGAATAAGGCCTTTTGAAAATAGTTTCTCCTCCTTGAAGACATGGTTTCCAGACCTCCCATACCAGGTTTTGGATTTAAGAGATCCCAGATATCATAATTGCTTTAATCTCATGGCAATTGGAATACGTTTTGCCGATGTTGTGCATACCGTTTCACCATCGTATAAAGAGGATGTATTGCTTCCAAGCGAACATCCTGAATTTGTGGGAGGTGAGGGTTTGGAAAAAGACTTAAACCAGGCAGATAAAGAAGGGCGGTTTTTTGGAATATTGAACGGATCGGAATATCCCTTGAAAAACAAAGTCGAAACGCACCCTTTTTATGAATTGATTATTTCTACTATTCTTGTACAGCTTCAACAGGAAGTTTTAAAATATAAATTTGATTTTCTGGCTCATACCGCACAAAAACTTTTACCCTATCTACAAAAAAAGCCTGAGTTTATTTGTTCAAGTGTTGCACGCTTAACAGAACAAAAATTTTATTTCTTTAAACGTTCCCCCGAGGCTTTGATACAAATTCTCCAGGAACTGGAAAAAATAAATGGGGTTTATGTCCTGCTGGGTACAGGAGCCCCGGAATATGAGCACTTCCTTAGAAAAATAAGTTATCAACATAAGAGCCTAATCTTTATAAACTTTCAGTCTGAAGATATAATTGATGCAATTTACAGGGAAGCCGATCTGTATTTTATGCCAAGTTTATTTGAACCTTGTGGTATAAGCCAGATGCTGGCCATGCGCAATGGACAACCATGCTTGGCCCATAATACAGGGGGATTGAAGGATACCATTAGTAATGAGAAAACAGGGTTCACTTTTACCGGATCAACCTATGAGGAAAAGGTGATCGATATGGTTGCTGTTTTTGAGAAAGTTGTTAAAATTTTCCTCTATGAAAAAACTTCCTGGAAGCAAATAAAAAAGAATGCCCAAGAAATGAGATTTACGTGGGAAAAATCTGTGAAAGCATACTACGATTTGTTGTATAAAATTCCGAAAAAAACTGTTGAAAGAGCCTCTATCACAAATTTTGGGATACCTGAAAGTGGAAACGGTTTCTTAAGTGAATGCCCCGTTTTTAGACCAATTGATTTTGGCCCAAACTAATATTCCAATTCTATTTGACATCAAAATAAACGGCCTTTGAGATAAGTCCGGGAGTGAATAAAGGATATTCTTCCTTTCCAATTGCACCAATATTTTTGAAGAGTCCACAGCATTATTCTTGATCCAAAATCCTTTAACATTTTGCTTTCTAGTATTGATCACTCATATCACCACATAAGTGGCAATAAAAAGCAGAAAACTAAAGTTTCCCGCTTTTTATTGCCACTTATGTAACTATTAAGGATTATTCAAATCCTCTATAAATCTTTAAATTCGCGATTAAACTGTGTACTGTTTACTCCTAAAATTTGATCTTTTTCCTCCCCCCCAAAGTACTTAAGATCAAGTTTATATTTTTAATTAATCTCAATCTAATAATTTTTCTCAAGTCATACCAAGTAATGTACTTTTAATTATACAAATATGATAAATTTCATATATTCAAATTTCACCCAATTAGATCAATGATCCTCAAATTAAATTCTAAAATCTCCATAAATAAAAACGGGAAGCCGAAGCCTCCCGTTTCTTCAAGAAGATATTAATTTCACTACTAAACATTTTATGGAGGTCAATATCATTACAACAAGTGCAATATTTTGAGTTTCCGATTAGAGCGTATTTAATATCTTCTAAATTTGATATTTCACTCCTAATGGTACTGAAAAATCAAATATCAATTTCTGAACTTATTAAAAATAATTCTATTTTTTTCAACATAACTAAATTAACTCCCTACGAATTTTAAATCAATGATATAAATCATATTCAATAAATTTAACATTTTGCGGTTTAATATTGATCCTTCATATAATCCGAATTTGGTAGAGCTCTCCAGCTTTGATTTAAAAACTATTGGTATAGGTTCATAAATAAGAACTTGGGTTTATTTTTAAAAAAAGATGATATGTTAGGGAATACTTAGTGAAAATACTTCCTAACATATCATCAAATCTATTTGGTCGATTCCTAGCTATTTTTGGAACTGGTCTGATCAAAAACTATTACCAAGGGTCTGTGAATTTTTTTATTGTTTTTGGGGAGATTACCGGGGAACTCCCCTTTTTCGTTTTTTTTAAATTGGAACAGGTGTAATCAAAAAAACATGATCCAGGATCTTTTAATTTTTTTTATTTATTTTTGGCGAAATTACGGGTGAGCTCCCCTTTTCCATTTTTTTTAAAAAAGCATTGCGAATTTCTGTGTACCTTTCTGTACCTATTTGCTTTTTTTACTCCTAAAGCAGCGTAAATGCTATATTCTATATTCTTGTTTTGGGAATTTGTAAGATTTTTAATATTTCCCCTTCCACGGCCACCAAACTAAAAAACGAAGCGCTCAGGCATCAACTGTTATTTGTACAGAAAAATTACAGCGCCGGAATTCCGAATAAAAAAGCGATGGAACTGTGCATAAAATATCAAGAGTTACCAAATACTATGGTTTTTAGAAACGGAGCAAACCGTTTTCAACTAATTGACACGGTTTACCCTCTTTTCCACTTCAAAAAGCTGAAAAAACGGAAAACATATAGTAAAGGCTATATAGAGATTTAAAAAAAAATAAAAAAAACCAATTTAAACCAATGCAAGCGCGAGCGCTTTTGTTTGTATTTGTTTATTTTCCCTTTTATTTTTTTCGCCGAAACAACTTGTTCAACACTTGTTCAATAACCTGTATTGGTACTTGTTCAATTTTTGGTCTTGTGGGACTGTAAAGCTTCATTTTTGGGACTGTGGGATTGTGCTGTCCCAATAATTGAGGCCTAGTGGGACAGTAGAAGATCAAAAATTGGATCCTAAACCTTGCCAGTCATTTAATGTCAACTTGGAGTTTAGTAAGAAGTAAGATTAAAAAAAATCCTGATATTTATTAGTGATCCTGATGACAACAAAAATCTGCACTGTTTAAAAAAGTTAATATTTGTACACTATTAGTTTATATATTGGATTAGATTTAAACTATTATGGGTTTATCTATCTCCCAGAAATACAGACTAATTTTTAACTTTTCTTCAAATTATCTTTTTTGTCCTTTTTACTCTTAGCATCCAATTTTTCCCTCAACTCCTGCATATCATCACTTATCTTTCGATCTACTATTTTGGCATATTGCTGCGTCGTCCTTAAATCTTTATGACCCAACATTTTGCTTACAGATTCTATGGGTACCCCATTGGTCAAAGTAATGGTAGTGGCAAATGTGTGCCGGGCAAGGTGAGTAGTTAGAGGTTTCCTAATTCCGCACATCAAGGCTATTTCCTTTAAGAATGCGTTGGACTTTTGGTTGCTGAGTACCGGGAGAATTAAATTTCCGTTTTTTACTTCAGGATGATCCTGGTATCTATTGATTATTTCCTCAGATATAGGTAGTAAAGGAATGCTACTCAGGGATTTGGTTTTGGTTCTTTTTATCCCGATCCATTTTCCTCCGTCAATTCCGGTGGTGATATCATCCTGGCTCAATTTTTTAACATCAGAGTAGGCGAGTCCTGTATAGCAACAGAAGATAAACATATCCCTTACCAATTTCAATCGGTCAAAATGCAGGTCTTTTTCAATTAGTAGCTGAACTTCTTCTGCATTGAGAAATTCCCGTTCTACGGATTCAAAATGAACTTTGTAATTGAAAAAGGGATCTCTGTCCATCCATTGATTGGCCAGGGCGATACGTATAATTTTTTTGAAATTGTTGACGTACTTTAGAGCAGAGTTGTGATTACACTCCCTTTTGGTTTTTAAAAAATATTCAAACCTGGCGATAAATTGATGACCGATATCTTTTAACCGGAAATCATCGGCATTATAAACTTCATTGATGAATTGAGCTACATGATTATAACAGGTCCAGTATCTTTTGGCAGTACTTTTCGAAATATTTTTTTCGGAAAGCCGATCCATTTGTTCATTGTGTTCTTTAAACACCTCCAGAACCATTTTAGGTTTGTCTTTACCCTCGCCTTTTAATTCCTGCATTAAACTTGAGGCCGTGATATTGGCATTAGTGTCTGTTAGGTTTTGATGAATTCTATTTAATTTATTTTTTAAAACATCAATATAGCTGTTTCACTTCTGCCCATGATCTTCTGGGCCTTCGAATTCCATTTGTCCGGTTCTGTCCTTCTTCCAATACTCATCTCTGAGCGGTTAGAGTTCATTGTAATTCTTAAATAAATTTCAGATTCTTTAGTCTTTTGATTTAGATTTTTTCTTAGGTAAAAAACCAGGTGGTAACGCGCTTTCATATAATGGGTTTAATTTTATACAGAAATGTACACCTTTTTGCAGTATTTCAAAAAACTTTATGATTTTGTAAGGGCTTGTAAATAAAGCTTTTGAGGGGTAAAAGGTGTGCAATTTTTAAAGTAAAAAACACTCCCGTATTGCACACCTTTTATTTGATTTTTAATGCTATTATTTAACATCATTAAAAATGAAAAACCCCGTAAATCCTAGGATTTCGGGGTTTTTAGTTCGGGTTGATACCCATTCAGTGGAGTCGGAGGGTTTCGAACCCTCGTCCAAACAAGCAATAGAGAAGCTTTCTACACGTTTATTTTTCGATTGGTTTTCGATTTAAGACCGGCCGAAAACCACCAATCTTAAACTTATCCTCAATTGAGTTTCGAAACCGCATCAAGGTCCTGCGATTTCTATATTTACATTTTCGGTGTCTCAAATGTGGCCGCCGTAAATCAAGGCTTCCACGAGACATCTCGGCTCCCTACCTTGTAGGGATAAAGATAATCCTACTATAATTCGGATTATGCAGCCAAGGCGTAGTTATTCTCGCCGTTTAAAAAGTGTGAAATATGAGATTTAAGAGCTATATCCCAGCGCTCTACGTGCTTACAACTCGATTAGACCCGCTGTCAAATCCAAGTCGACCCCATAATTTAATGAACTTTTGTGCGTTCCCACCTTCGCAAAAACTCAGGCGGGCCGGGCTATCCGTTTCAATTCCTCGTCCCGATAAAAAATCGGGACTGCGGGATTTTCACTTCTATCCCTAACGCGGCTGCAAAGATACAGATTAAAATTTATATCTTTGAAGAACACTTAACTTATTGCAAAACCCATACCAGAATATGATAAAATTTGCCCTGATCACCGAACGCAAAACCCCACCGGACCGAAGGGTGGTATTCTCCCCAAAAAAACTGAAAGAAGTCGTTCAAAAATTCCCCGAGGCAATTTTTAAAGTAGAATCTTCAGCAATACGCATCTTTCCGGACGAAGAATATGAACAGGCAGGATTTGAGGTTTCTGAGGATGTTTCAGATTGTGATGTGCTGCTGGGGGTAAAGGAAGTGCCAATTCCGGCCTTGATTCCCAATAAAAAATATTTCTTTTTCTCCCATACCATTAAAAAACAATTCTATAACCGGGATTTGCTAAGGGAAGTTCTAAGGAATAATATTGAACTCTACGATCACGAAGTGATCATCAAAGAAAATGGCGCGAGATTGATCGGTTTTGGCCGTTATGCCGGTCTGGTTGGGGCTTATAATTGTTTTCGTGCCCTTGGTTTGAAAGATCGGATTTTTGATCTGCCCAAAGCTGAAAGTTTGTCAGACCTGAAATCCTTGCTGGCAGAATTGGATAAGATCAGCGTTCCGCCAATTAAAATTTTGCTCACCGGTAGCGGGAAAGTTGCGCATGGCGCAAAGGAAATTTTGGATCATTTGAAGGTCAAACAGGTTGAAATAAATGACTATTTGAACAATCAATTTGATCATCCGGTATATTGCCTGATCGATGTATTGGATTATAACAAGAAAAAGGATGGGAAAGCTGGTTCATTTAAAGAGTTTTACGTTCATCCGGAGAAATATGAATCAAATTTTATGCGATTTGCGAGGGTGAGTGATTTGTTTATCGCAGGACATTTTTACGGAGATGGCGCCCCGGTATTTTTTACCCAGGAACAATCCAATTCCCCCGAATTCAAGATAAAATTGATAGCCGATATTTCCTGTGATATCAACGAGCCAATAGCCAGTACCATCCGGCCTTCCACAATTGAAGAACCTTTGTATGGTTACGATCCTGAAACCGGGACCGAAGTGGATTTTCGTGAAAAAGGAGCAATCACGGTAATGGCAGTGGATAACCTTCCCTGCGAACTGCCAAAAGATGCCAGCGAAGGTTTTGGAGATATGTTCATGAAACACGTAATTCCTGCATTCTTTAACGGGGACAAGGACGGGATTCTAAAAAGGGCCAAAATGACCGAAAACGGCAAATTAACCGAGCGGTTCAAATATTTACAGGATTTTGTGAACGGAGAATTAAATTAATAAAGTGATAATAAAATTAATTTCAATTTTAAGTTTTGGTTTGATCTTTTCAGGGGGAGCATGTGCCCAAACCCTTGAAGTGATGACCTACAATATCAAATATGCAAATGAGAATGATGGTGAAAATAGTTGGTCGAAAAGGAAGGATCATCTCACTGACCAAATAAGGTTTTACGAGCCGGATATCTTTGGAGTGCAGGAAGCATTGCTGGAGCAACTGGAACATTTGAAAGGGAATTTACCGAATTACGAATATGTTGGAGTTGGGCGTGAAGATGGCATGAACAAGGGAGAATTCAGTGCGCTGTTTTATGACGTCAATCAGTTTAAGGTGTTGGAAGAGGACACTTTCTGGCTTTCGGAAACCCCTGGGAATATATCGGTAGGCTGGGATGCAGCTTTGCCCCGTATATGTACATTTGCCTTACTTGAAAATAAAAACTCCAAACAAAAATTTTGGGTTTTTAATACACATTTTGATCATATAGGTGATAAGGCACGGGAGGAAAGCACAAATTTGATCCTGGAAAAAATCCAAAAATTAAACACTGCTAATATTCCTGTAATTTTAATGGGCGACTTTAACCTGGAACCCGAAACTAATGCCATTCAATTACTTTCAAAAAAAATGAACGATAGCAAGGGCGTTAGCAAAAATGTGGTTTTTGGCCCTGAAGGTACCTTCAATGGCTATAACTTCCTGGAACCGGTAACCCGTCGGATCGATTATATTTTCATCAGCAAAGGCAATCTTGAAGTTTTAAAATACGCGGTTTTAAGTGATTCCTGGGATCTAAAATATCCTTCAGACCATTTGCCGGTTTTCGTGGAACTTCGGTTTTAAGGAAAAACCTCACTTTTAAGAAAAACTCGATTTCAAAAAACCCCCGCAGATTTTAATACCTGTGGGGGTTGAATTTTTGTTAGGAAATGGATCTACATGTTGATTTCAACTTGTTTTTAAAAACGAAAAACTTGCTGAAATCAACGTCAAACCCATATTGATTTCAATATTTGGTGAGGGTTTAGATCAAGTTTGAATTTGCTACTTTACGATCCATAAAGGCACATCCAGATCCTGATTAAAAAGCTCCTCGGTAACGCTTCCTACAAGGAAGGAAGAGAAGGTATTTCTGCCTTTGTCCCCAACAATAATGAGATCTACTTTGGAAGTTTTGGCTTTGATACGCAGTTTTTCTGCTACCCCGCTTTCTCTTCCCGGAATAATTTCTGTAGTTAAGTCACCTTTGTATTCAATCTTTTTTATGAATTTTTCATATTTTTCCTTTAAATGATTTTCTATCTTCAGGTCAA
>Ga0307487_1001316_pt1 | contig 17625 bp, 15 predicted proteins | sample CBIW12metaG_FD_203665 | JGI IMG/M metagenome (GOLD analysis project Ga0307487, IMG submission 203665) | Sea-ice brine microbial communities from Beaufort Sea near Barrow, Alaska, United States - CBIW 1.2 | ecosystem: Environmental > Aquatic > Marine > Coastal | place: USA: Alaska | collected... | reverse complement strand
TTAGCCCAAAACCATTTGGTCCAACCACCGCCCCTGCTATTATCAAACCAAGTAGTGGCGGTATTTTTATTCGATTAAGCAGAATAGGAGCCAAAAGAATGATCAGCAGAATCAATAGAAATTTGATCACCGGATTGGTAATAGGCAATTCGGTAGAAAAAATCGTATTCCAGTTCATATTACAACAGCTTGGAAACCTAGATTTCCTGACTAACTAAAAAGACGGTGTACCCTAAATATGCAATGAGAAGTAAGGCTGCTTCCCATCTGTCCAATGTCTTCTTTTTGCCCAAAAACATTGCAAGAAATAAGAATGCAGTTCCTCCTATAAGAATGTAAATATCTTGATTGAAAGCTACACTATAAGAAAGAGGTGAGATAAGGGAGCTTACGCCAAGTATTAAAAAAATATTGAAAATATTTGAGCCAATGATATTACCAATCGCAATGTCATTTTTCTTCTTCATCGATGCGACAACGGAAGTTGCAAGTTCAGGAAGTGATGTCCCCGCAGCAACTATCGTAAGTCCAATTATTTTTTCGCTGACGCCTAGCGTTTGAGCCATTGCCACTGCATTATCCACAACCAATTTTCCGCCAATGACCAACCCTGCCAACCCGACAACTATCAACGTCCAAATCTTTAACGTAGAATAGTCTTTAAGCTCGGTCATCTCTGAGCTAGGATCGGATTTGAGTTGAGTGAAGACATAGTACAAGAAGAAGGCAAAAAGAACTAATAGGATAAGACCATCTACATAAGAGAGTCCGAGGGGCTCATTTGAAAAATAGTTATTAACCAATATCAACAAGATTATTGCTGCTAGTAAAGAAAAAGGAATTTCTTTCCATACCGAGCTGGATTGCACTGCCAAAGGTGTGATCAATCCTGCTATTCCAAGAATAATAAATAGATTGAAGTTATTAGAGCCAATTACATTTCCAAAAACAATATCCGGATAGCCTCCCATAGATGCGACAGAATTCACTACCAGCTCGGGAGCCGAAGTGCCAAATGCAACTATGGTCAGACCGATGGCTAGATCGGAAATCTTATATTTTTTAGCTAATACCGATGCGCCGTCCACTAACCAGTCCGCACCCTTCACTAAAAGTAAAAGACCTGCAATAAGGATGAAACCTTGTAGAATCATTAATACGTTGATTTCTATTTGTCAGCAGTCAACCTGCTTAAAAATCGTGTAAAAATAGGCTAAAATTGATCATTGAACTGATCGTTTGAAAATATTTTTTTTAGAGAAATTGGTATTAAAAACAAATTTCTTATTCTGTCTATACGCTATTCTGCCAGTAAGCGAATTTTCTTTGGTCAAAGGGTTGGAAGACCGATGACCGAAGAAAAACCAGAATCAACTATTTATTTGGATTTTTAATGGTATAAATTTTATACTGGCAAGATTCCGTATAATCACATTTATTATTCACTATCTGACTAACTGTAATCTTGCCAATAAACCTATTTTCTCTGATTGGAAAAATGAAAGACACGCGCTTCGGCAAGCTCGGCATAAATGACGAATGACCGAAGCGGAGTAATAGCTTGAGTTTACCCAATTTTATAAGAGTAGCACCACTACACTGGTTGAAAAGCTGACAATTATTACTCACAAGTCGTATATCAGGGATTGAATACGTAAAAGTTCGGCTTATAAATAGTAACTATTAGCATAGCAAGAAATTAAATCACCTGGCATAGAATTTTTTGCTGGACGCTAAAAAATAAGGTTTCTGACACTACTAGGATAATCAGATTTATTATTACTTTTCGTAAAACTCTTTAAATCCAATAACTATGAAATTATTTTTATTGATTCTATCGGCTGCGATTTTGTTAGTGGTTAACTCTGGGTATGCTCAAGATGAAATGCCTGCTCATATCAAAGACCACATTATCTATCCGGTTTTGGACTTTCATGAATGGGTAGGTGTGTTGCCCATCAAAGATGCAGCCATGACATACAATCCAGAGTTAGACTACAAAGTCGCGTTGGATTTGTATGGAAAAATGAATGATTCGACTGAGATACATTCTGTAATTTTGGAAGTTGCGCGTACGTATAATCTATTGCGGGCCAATGGTGTTCCTGCTGACAAAATTCAAATGGCTGCAGTAATTCACGGTGGACTTGTGAGAGCAATTTTGAAGGAAGAGCAGTTTCAAGAAGATTATAAGGTGTCAAATCCTAATCTTGCTGCGATTAAAGCTTTAGAGGATTTGGGTGTAAAATTTTACGTATGCGGGCAAAGCGTGGTTTTTAATAATATTCCTCAAGAGAATATTTCTCCACTTGTGAAGCTAACCTTATCTGCTAAGACCACCTTTATCGCATTAGATCAGATGGGTTTTTCCTACCTGAACCTCAGTAACTGATTAAAAAAAATTCCCAGAAGCGTTAATTCTAGGACTTCAGTTTTGTGGTTATGTCATTAATATTTCCTTGCAGAGAAGCAATTAAAGTAGTAGAGAAGATATATTCTAGAATTTAGGCGCTGGGCACTTATATCAATTACAGCTAATAAGCGCCCTTTCTAGTCGAAGAAATGCGAATTCATTTTCAACGTCAATTTCAGCATCAGTTAATCAATAGTATTTACTAAAGTGTCAGCCCTATTTATTCATCAGTATCATTCTTCACACTGAGGTGTTTTCTCAATTTTGCTAAGGTCAAACCCTTTCTCTGCTATTCCCTGCAGAAGGTGATTGTACAGCTCCTCTGTAATGCTTGGAGTGCGTGATAATATCCATAAATACTTTCTGTTTGGATGTCCCACTACTGCATAAGAGTAATCCTGCGCCAAATCTATGATCCAATATTTGCCCTTAAATGGCCAAAAAAACTGCACCTTCAGCTTAGCATTTCCTGAACCTTCCTCTACAAAGGCTTTTCCTTTTACTGTTGTGGTTTTATTTTTTTCAGGCTTCTCACAGGTGTTTTCTATGATAATATACCCTTGATCTGTGGGTGTGTAGGTAGCTTTTGTGCAGGCACATCCTTTCTCAAAAGATTGTGGAATTGCTGCAATCTCAAACCAAGTCCCAGCATATTTCTTTAAATCAACTTCAGGAACTGTCTCAAGATTTTGTGCTTGGCTTTTGGAACTTGCCCATAGAAATAATCCAGTGGTTGCAAGTATAGGCAAGGCGGCTGCTAATATTTTTTTCGTGTTCATACTTATAGCTCGTTGGTTGTTCGAATTTTAAAGGGGGAATATTGACGGTTTTTGTAGCCATGAATCCCTGAAACTATCAATAAAAGAACCGCTCCAATCAAAGCAGCATATTGAAGAACCGGAATCTCATCCCAGTGTCTCAGAGCAATCCCAATCAATGCCCATACTCCAACTAAAGAAAACTCGCGCATATTCCTGGAGATTACCATGAAGATATTCAATAGAACTGCCACCACAATCATAATCACCGCCCAGTTTAGTTCAGAAATTCCCAGTCCACTCCAATTATTTTTACCCAGATATGCGGAGATATTTGCGATAGTTGCCACGGCGATCCAGCCACTATATAGGCATATTGGCCACCAAAGCCAGAAAATGGTAGCTCTGGGAGCATCCCATCTCTCCATGTTTGTGCGAATGATTATGGTGACCAGACAGGTGAGAATTCCTAGCATCACTAGCACACTGATTCCAGTCATTTCCATCAACCAGAAATAGATCCAAGCTCCATTTCCTATATTGGTTAATAGTAGGAATGGACCAACCTGATCAAGAAAATCTGAATTTAAAGTGCTGCTAAATGCTCGTTTTAAAAAGAATAGTGCTTGAGCAAAAAGTGCTAGAAATATAATCCCCCATATCGAAAAAGCATAGGCAGCTGGAGTGAATAAATTTATATATTCATCACTTAGAGAACTCATAGTATTGCCGTTCAATCCTTTCGCATTGATCCAATAATTCCAGAATATTATAGCGACAAGAACAAGCATATTCAGGATCGCATATATTTTGTGAGTTCTTTTCATGGTTTAATCTAATAAAGGTTTTACTTTTTGCAAAAGTGTTGGAATTAATTCAGTTACCGTTGGATGAGTTTGCACTGAATTTATTAATTTTTTATAGTTCATCTTCCCATATATCGCAGTTATAAAGGTTCCTATAATCTCGTCTCCGCCCGTTCCTAAAACAGAGGCTCCAAGGATTAATTCTGAATCAGCATCCACTATGACTTCCATTTTACCGAAAGTTTCACCCTTTTCTTTAGCTCTGGAAATCTCACTCATTGGCATTTGAGCTAATAATATATTCTTACCACTTTGCTTTGCCTGAGAGACGGTCATGCCGACCCTTCCCAATGGTGGATCGGTGTATAACGCATAGTTAATAACTCGGTCATGTAGAGATTTTTTCTTATCTCCGAAAAGTTGATTTTCTATAATTTCAAAATCGTTGTACGAAGTATGGGTAAATGCCCCCTCACCATTGCAGTCTCCCAAAGCGTAAATTCCCGAGATATTTGTTTCTAGTGTTGAGTTAACTTTAAAATATCCCCTATCATCTAGTTTAATACCTGATTTGCTGGGATTAAGCAAATCTGAATTGGGTATTCTGCCAGTGGCCACAAGCAAATGAGAACCTTGGATTTTTTTGTTTTTAGAATCTACCGTAAAGCTTATCTCCACTTCACCTGCCTTTTTGTTTTTTGGGTTGACATTTTTGACGCTACAGAAAACTTTTATCTTTTCTTTCTCCAAAATGTCTTTCACTAGATTAGAGGTATCAATATCTTCCTTTGAAATAAGTGTTTTCGAAGTCTCAAGGATGGTGACTTTGCTTCCAAATCTTTTAAATATCTGGGCAAATTCCAACCCTATATAGCTTCCTCCCAATATAATTAGGTGTCTTGGTATTTCTTCTAACTGGAGGATAGAGGCATTGGTAAGGTGTTCGATTTCCGCAAATGCTTCTGGAATCATAGCCCTTGCACCAACATTGATAAAGATTTTTTCGGCAGTAATAAATTCCAATCCAACCTTCAGCGTTTTTTCACCAACAAAACTGGCTTTATATTTTATTAGGGTGATGTTTGAAGATTTATCGATGAATTTTTGAATTCCCGATCTAGATTGATTTACCAGTTTATCCTTTCTGGACTTGATTGCACTAAGATTTATTTTCGCAGAGTGGTCTATTTCCACTCCAAGATCTCGCGAATTTGCAACCATCCAAGCAGCTCTTGCGCTAGCTACGTAGGTTTTAGTGGGGGTGCATCCAGTATTGACGCAGGTTCCTCCCAAGTATCCTTTTTCAACTAATGCGATTTTCCAGCCTTTCTTGTCTAGCAGTTGAGCCAGTGGATTTCCGGCTTGGCCTGAGCCAATAATTATTGCATCGTAGTGAGTTGGGTTGTCCATGAATATGCTTGTTTTGTGAAAAATCAGATAATGATTTTTCAGCGACAGACTTCAATTCATGCTAAGTCTAAGCCAAATCAAAAAATGAGAAGATTTGATCTTGGATGGTATGGGATTACTATGCTTTCAGGATTTGATTTATGACGTTGTTGTGAAATTCATTTAGCGCTTTTGTGTGAAAAAATGGGTAGATGTATCTATCTCTAAACCAAGAGTCACTTTTATAAAAAGTCTCATGAGAAACCTCTGTGGTCCCGTCATGAAGGTCCTTAAACCGTATAAATTGACTGCCTTCTGACTTTGAATTACTGAGGTAACTAGTTTTTATAATCCTTTGATTTTCATTAATTTCCATCACTTCATGCCCTACTGTCACATTAATCAATCCGTTGAAAATTTTCAGTTCCAATAAAATTAATTGACCTATTACCATCGGGTCAGAGTATACCTCACCTGACTTTACTTTTCTGTTTTTTGATCTGTCATAAAGCTCTTTGAACTTAATCATCTTTCCTGTCCACACCACTTCTGGTGGGAGACTAAGGTATTTCTGCCAAACCAAATTAATGGGCTTAGCCACCAAATATGTTTTTAAATGATGGCTATACAATGCCTCATCTTCGATATAACATCTGGGTGTCAGTTCCTCAATTTGGGTATTCATTTTTTTTGGGGGATAAAGGGCGTAATATTAATCAATTTTCTGGGATAAGAGTTTTAAATAGGATGGAAGGAAATGAGGTAATTCCATCGGCGAATAAAAAAGGGAGCCGATTTCAGCTCCCACTTTTTTTAAAATACTCTTTTTTCGAGATGTTCATCGAGATCGATTCGGTCAACACCTTCGGTCATCCAGCTTGGCGCTTCTTCACCCTTTAAATGATAATTGAAAAACTCCATCATTCTAACACTGTAGTCTTTTCTATTTTCCAACTTGCCAAGTCCGTGGTTTTCGCCTTTATAGGAGATTAAAATCACCGGCTTTTTCAACCTTCTCAGCGCAGAATAATATTCGATTCCCTGAGTGAAATCCACAGCACCATCTTTATCGTTGTGCAGCATCAATAATGGAGTATGGACATTTTTCACATGATAGACAGGACTGTTTCTTTCGTAAGATTCCCAATTCTCCCAAGGAGCACCTTTAAATCGGCCTTGAGAAGCTTCAAAAATTGACATGTTGCCTCCACCAGAATTCCAATAAATCAAATCATACATAGATATCATATTGGTTAATGGCGCTCCCGCTGCTGCTGCCTTGAACATATCAGTCTGTGTGATCAGAAAGGCAGTTTGATATCCACCCCAAGAATGACCATGAATTCCGATATTGTCCGGATCTATTACGCCAGTTTCTATGGCGGCTTTCACACCTGGAATCACGCACCAAACCGCAGACATCCCGGGATCATCCAGTGTATAAACGATGTCTGGAATAAATACTGCAAAGCCATTGCTCGTATACACATTTGGATTCCATCCGGTACCACTAAATCCTGGATTAGACCAGTTATTTTTCGTTTGGGAAAGTTTCTCGTAATAATAAACCACTGTTGGATACTTCTTGCCTTCGATATAACCAGCCGGTAAGAAAAGTGCCCCCTGAAGTGTGTCGCCTTTATCGGACACATAATCTACTAACCGCGTGCCTGCGGACCATTGGTATTTATCAGCATCAGGAGCATTCTTGGTTACTTGAGTCGGGGAGGTAAGAGTTGAGTTTGCGGCGTAGATCTGATCCGGAATATTGAAATTTTGCTTGGTATAGAAATACACATCTGCGTTCTCCGCCTTTTGAAGTGATCCAATACTTGCGTCTTCCCATAGTAATTGTTGTGGACCTGCAGCCAATCCTTTTTTTGCTGGCTTCAAAAGTGAAACGCCACTCCTTTTAGTCCATTCGCCATAGGTGCTGATGTATTGAGGTTTAGTCAAATCGATTCCTTTTTCCTCAGGATCCAGGTTGAACCGGTATTGATATCGGATCTTATCAGAACGGCCATTTTGAGTCAGGTTAATAGCTTTTTCTTTACCCGAAACAGGAATTTGCCATATATCCCAAGAATCTTTCAAAAGCACATAGTGACTGTCAGAACTCCAACCCAATGGGTTTTCCATAGGGTCAATTACGTTGTGATTGTCTTCTGTGTCTACGAATGTGACCGGCAGATCTTTAGTTATGTTTGTTTTACTGCCTGAAGCAATATCATATATAAAGAAATCCCCTTCATTACCGTACAGAAGTTTTCTTCCGTCTGTAGAGGCTCTAGGTGCAGAAGCATAAGAAGGCATATATAAATTGGTGAAAATCTGGCTTTTCTTTCCGGTTTGAAGGTCAATGATGAAATAGTCAGAATAGCTTTGACCATTCAAACTTCCATCTAACTCATAAGCTTGATCGTCTGAACCTAACGCATATTTTTGATGAGGAAGTATGCTGAGGCCTTGCATAGTACTGTCTTGGAGCTGAATATGCTTTTTGCCAGCTAGCTCATACATGCTATAAAAACTCTTATTCTTGTCCTGATTCTCCAAGATCAGCTGTCGGGATTGAAGACGGCTATCGTTCCAGTGCCAGATGGTCATATCAGGGTTATCGGTCTCATTTTCCTTCTCGCTTACTTTCCCAGAATCCAATTTTGTTAAGGCTTTTTTCAAATCAGCGATGGAGTTAACCGAAGTGTCATTCATAATTTTCTTCATCGCTTCAGATTCTGCTAAAGCCACCGAATCTTTATCTACCTCTTTTTTTGCATCCACTTTTTTAGCTAATTTCAGTGGATGAATACCATAAAAAAGTCTAGTCAGATCCTCGGACCACATAGGATTTCTGTTTGGGCTGATGGTGTACTCTTTCGAGAAATTTACAGAATCTTTCAACGGATCGTACAGCGTCACCTGAGGAGCAGTGAGGTTTTTTACCCCAACTAATTTCCCCTGTTCTTGCTTATACTTTTTGTCTTTGACCAACTTCAAAGCGGCGAACGCATCACCCTTTTCAGTCCAGTTGATAGATTTGTAGGTGGCTTCGTCGGAGTCCAATACCTTGGTGGAATTGTTGTTGACATTCAATAGATAGATGCCATTTCCTGACTGATTTGCCGCATCGATAGTATATGCGAGATATTTTCCATCCTTGTTAAAAGAGAACTCAGCTACGTTTCCGAAATTTTGTGCTTTCTCTGAAGCTAACTCATAAAGTAGAAGATCAGACCCTTTGGCATCACCGCTTCCATCCTTAGTGAGATTCACGGCGAGGTGTGAGGAAGCGTCATTATTGAATGAAAAGGTACTGACATTCTCAAAGGTTTTTTTGTCTTTACTTCCAAGCTTCATCAAAGTCAATTTGTCGTGGAGTGGCTTACCTTTTGACTTTTCGTTTGCTTTTTTCTCTGAAAAAGTCGAGTATTCTTTGAAAGCAATCCACTTGCTGTCCTCGCTAAACTCAATTGATGGAAAATTTGTAAACCCTATTTTGAAAGTTTGCGTGGAGTCAGGATCAGACACTTTCTGCAAGATCACTGTTGCATCGTCTTCCAAAGCAATTACTCCGTAAGCGACCCATTTCCCATTTGGAGAGATTTTGAACGTGCCGCTGTTCATGTAGTGCCAATTAGGAATGTCTTTCCAAGTAATAGGTTTTACCTCAGTATCTTGGGCGATGGCGGCATTGAATACCAATGCAAAAAGCAATAAAAAGGTGTAGAATTTTTTCATAATTTTTATTTTTAAAAATAGCCCTCAAATGCACTCTGTTTTCAGGGCTATTAAGGAATTCTATGTTCGGAAGTGTTCCTTATTATTTTGCCTGATACACTATTTTTCCAGCCACAATTGTCATAGCAACTTTGGTAGTAAGAATTTCTTCCTCAGGTATTTCCATGATGTTTTTGTCAAAAACTGTAAAGTCAGCAGCTTTGCCCACTTCAATAGATCCTTTGAAATTTTCCTCAAATTCCGCAAAAGCACCACTTAGCGTGTAGGCTTTCAGCGCCTCTTCGCGAGACATTTTCTGATCTGCCTCGTAACCATTTTCTGGAGTTCCTTCAAGGGTCTTTCGGGACACTGACGCATAAAAAGAGGGGAGTGGATCTACCGGTTCTACTGGAGCATCTGTACCGTTAGTTACCACTGCGCCTGATTTCATTAGCTTTTGCCACACATACGCCCCATCCACAATTCTCTTTTCTCCCAATCTATCAATCGCCCACGGACGGTCTGAACTAAGATGAATTGCCTGCATTGCTGCAATGACGCCCATCTCTCCAAACCTTGGAATGTCAGCTGGATCAATGTGCTGGGCGTGCTCAATTCGGAATCTTAGATCTTTGGCATTTGGATATTTGGCAAAAGCTCCTTCATATCTATCCAATACTTCCCGATTAGCTCGGTCACCGATGGCATGTGAGCAAACCTGAAATCCAGCTGGAATAGCTTTCTCGGATACCTCAGTGACTACGTCCATTGATAAAGTTTCGAAACCTCTGTAACCAGCTCTGTCCGAATAATCTTCCAAAAGCCATGCACCTCTAGAGCCAAGTGCTCCGTCACAGTGTAGTTTGATCGAGCGGACTGTGAGCATATGATCAACAGAATCGATCATTGGACCTCTTTTGTACCACTTTTCTAAAAGTTCTGGTTGCCCGCCAGTGAGCATCACATACTGACGAACGGTTAGCTTTCCTTCAGTTTTAAATTTCTGGATTAAATCAATCACGTCTTGCCCACTTCCTGCGTCATGGAAACTTGTGATCCCCTTTTCGCTAAGTTCTTTGAGGGCTAAAGTAAGGGCTTCCGCAGCTCTCTCAGGAGTCTCTTCGGGAATTAATCTAGCTACCAACCCTGATGCCCGTTCCGTAAGAATTCCTGTCGGGTTACCCAGCTCATCCAAGATGATTTCTCCGCCTTCCACCTGACTCGGTCTCTCTCCTTTTAAATTGCTAATTCCTGCCATCTCCATTGCTTTTCCATTTGCAAATGCAGCATGCCCGCTCGCATGTGACAGGTATACAGGATTGTCAGGAGAGACCTCATTAAGCTGATCGTTGGTTTGAAAGCCTTTCACCATTTTCTCCGGCTTCTCTATCCATTTATCTTGGTGCCAACCCCGACCAGTAATCCAGTCTCCAGGTTTTGCTTTGGCTACTGCTTCCGCTACCTTTTCCACGAGCTCATCATACGTTTTTACGTACATCAAATCCAGCTCAAGCTTATTGTAACCAATCCCCATTAGATGGGCGTGAGATTCGATAATGCCGGGAGTCATAGTTTCTCCGTTCAGATCGATTATTTCAGTAGTTTCGGCTTTGTATTTTTCGATTTCTTCGGATGTGCCTACGGCTAAAATCATCCCGTCTTTGATAGCTACCGCTTCAGCCAGAGGTTGATCTTCATTTACGGTGTAGATCACACCATTTGTGAAAATCATGTCGGCTGTTTCTGATGGTTTGCTGGAGCACGAAATGAGAAATATTCCCATTATCCCTAGTAAGTAAATGTTTTTCATGGATTTATATTATAACCCGAAACTAACTTTTTTCGGACAATCCAGAAAGCCAATCCTGTAATTAGCGCATCCAGATTTTTCTGGTTTCTATAAACTTACCTTCAACCTCAAGCCTAAGAATATATAACCCCGGAGCTAAAAATCCTGTTTGAATCTCTACTTCTGTGTTGGCAGGGATTTTTATGTCGGTTAAAAGTAATTGCCCCAACGTGCTGAAAAGTGAAGCTATTGCCTCTTTGTTGGTTAAGATAGTGATTGGTCCTTCACTGGGATTGGGATAAACCTTTACGAAAAATTCTTCTGGTGGAGATTGATTTGTTGAATCAGATTTCAAATAAATGACTCCTCCAGCTCCTGTACCAAGTAAAAGATCGGGAATTTCATCGAAAAGTGGAGGGAGAATTGCCAGCCAAGTCTTTCTTCCCAATCGAGTTGACTTTGTTTGATTGCCAATCTTTACCTGAATTTCTTGGCGGGCATCATCTTCCATAAAGTTGGCAATCTTCAAAATTTTGCCTTGCTGGTCAACTGAATATAGATCAGGTTGCTTTTTTTGAACAACTGCAAAAGTCAAATTTCGATTGCCTGGATTGTCCACATAATCTAAAAAATCGCTCTCTAAAAGCTTTGCTATTTTAGTATCTAAATCAATTTGGTAAAGACTCAAGCTTCCATTTTGAGAAGCAACTAAAAGATGTTTTTTATCTTTATAGTCAAAAAATTGCAAGAAATCACCTCGTTGAGGATCGAAGCCTTCTAGCGTAAATGGAGTAAATTCTTTGTCTTTATACCTAAATAAAAGTTGGGATGGAAAGTTGTTTTTGTATCGAATTCCTGAAATCAGCGTATAATCATTCCCCGTTGAGGTAGATGTTTTGATGATTTGAGCGTCAATCAGATTCAGTGACGAAAGGTTTAAATAATCTTTTTCCAAGAAAACGAATTTCGCAGAATTCATCTGAAAACGAGTTATCTCAGACCGAACTTCCCCCGATTGAGCGATATTGGCAGTTACCCAGAGCTCTCCGGAATTTTTATTTCCTTCAATAAAAATTCTTGCATTTTCTCCTAAATCCAGCAGCTGATTTTGAAGAAATCCTCGGTCTAAATTTCCGTTTTGGTCTAGCTTCACCATAGATTCTGCAAAGTCAATTCCATAATTAAATGAAGATTCATTGCTGTTTAATGAGATCAGCATATCATCTCCCAATCTTTGGCCGACATGAAAGATTGGGAATTGTGGCAAAGAGCCGTATTCCGGAAGGTCATTAGAGAAACTGGTAAATAAGGGATCTGTCTCAGTGCCATGATTTTGCAGATAATATAAAACACTGCATTCATCCCGTCCAAGTACCAAATCACTTATTCCATCTCCATTAAAATCTGAATATAATATAGAGTGACCTCCTGTATGCTGAATTCTATTAGCTTCTTTTTCGGTTGATTCGCGGCCAAACGGCTTTCCATCACAAGTCTGCCCAAAAGAGAACTCTCCACATCCACAGAACACGAAATTTCCCCAAAACACTTCAGGAAAAGCAAAGCCGTCAATGTCAGCACTTCCTTTTCTTTCAATACTGGTGTTTTTGTAAAATTCTAAATAGTCGCCAGCGGCAAAATTGAATGCGACCAGATCCAAGTCTCCATCTCCATCCAGATCTTGGATCAGTGGTCTGTCGAGGTTATTTACCTGAATATTACTAGACCCATCAATCTTCAAAAAATTCTGAGCTACAGACCAAGAAACTTGGTTGGCGGTAGAAGTATTTTTATACACTTTAATTCCAAGCGCTGTGGCAGTGAACAAATCTTTTTTCCCATCTCCGTCAAAATCCTCCAAAATCAGAAACCCTGAAATGTCCTCAGGGAATAGATAGCTCAATTCTGGAAGGTGAGTGAACACCTCCTTGTTATTTTCGAAGACAAGTAATTGTCGGGTATTGATGTCCCATGTCACCCATTCCTCTATGCCATCTCCAGTCAGATCAATGGTTTGGATTTGAGCTGAATTGATGCCTCCTGCAAAAGGAGAAGTGAGAATTTGTCCTTCAATTTCAATTTCCGGATGCTGATTTAAAGTATAAATAGCTTGAGCGTGAAGTTGAATAGTACTTAATAGAAAAAAGAAAATCCAAAAGTGGCGCATAGAAAATAGTAGGTCGAGACAAAATTAATATGTGAGTCTCAGGGCAAAGATGTGAATGATTGCTTTATTTTGGGAATTAATTAGCTACTAAACGATGAATATTTCTGACTTATATACCTTATTCAAGAATAGCACTGGCATCAGTACAGATACTAGGAAGATTGCTCAGGGAAATTTGTTTTTCGCTTTAAAGGGGCCAAATTTTGATGCAAATTCATTTGCAGCACAGTCTCTGGAAATGGGTGCTTCAGCTGTGGTAATTGATGATGAAAGCCATCATATTGAAGGCAATGAACACTATTTTTTAGTAGAAGATGTCTTGAGTGCTCTCCAGCAACTAGCCAATTTCCACAGGAGTCAACTCACTATTCCTATTATCGGCCTTACTGGTTCAAATGGGAAAACAACTTCTAAGGAGCTTTTGAATTCAGTTTTATCCACCAAATTTAAGACCGCTTCCACAGTTGGCAATCTTAATAATCACATCGGAGTGCCTTTGACTTTGCTTGCCATTAATGAAAGGCACCAGATTGCAATCGTGGAAATGGGAGCAAATAACCAAGGGGATATTGAAGAACTTTGTTTGATCGCTGAGCCTACTCATGGATTTATCACCAATATTGGCAAGGCTCATTTGGAAGGAATGGGAGGTCCAGAAGGGGTGTTAAAAACCAAAACTGAGCTATTCCAATTTTTGAAGTCGACAGGTGGAAAAGTATTTATCAACGCTCAGGATCCTATCTTATTTAACCTGGCAAAGAGATTTGAAGCACCCATATTATATCCGCGGAAAGGCGATTTCTGTGAAATTCATTTTGTCGAAGCCAATCCATTTGTAAAGTTCTCGGTTGAAGGAATACAGGAAGTCTGTACGAGTCATTTAATTGGGGCGTACAACTTTGGAAATGTTGCAAATGCACTGACAGTTGGAAAGTTCTTCGGAGTGGAAATGGAAAAATCTGTTGAAGCTATTGTGACCTATACTCCTTCAAACATGCGGTCTCAGTTGCTGGAAAAGAGAAGCAATCTGATCATTTTGGATGCTTACAATGCCAATCCATCCAGCATGGAAGTTGCTATCCGCACATTCGCAGAGATGACAGGCAAAAGACAGAAGATGTTAATTATTGGCGACATGTATGAGCTGGGTAGGTTTGCCGAAGAAGAGCATGCGAGGTTAGGCGAGATTATCAGCGAATATGAGATTGATAAGGTGTGTTTTACCGGTCAATTAATCGCTTCAGCTCTGTCGAAATATCCAAAAGCATTGTATTTCCCTGACCCTTTTTCCTTTAGAAATTGGCTTCAGGATAGTAGATTGGAGGATTATCTAATTTTGATCAAGGGTAGCCGTGGGATGAGATTGGAAGGATTGGTAGATTTTATCTAAAACATGTCAGAAAAGGGGATTAACTACTGATAGGATTGGTAAATAGTAGTCCTGAATATTCCTGGTAATAATTGCTTTTTCTACAAGTTGGTAGTTGAGGTCAATTGTTAGTCTTTATAATTGTATCTATTGACTTTCTGTGTATGATTTACGAAGATTTACTCCAATGATGAAATCAATCTTGCATCATTAAAGTTTACTTACTTGTCAATCCTCCGACGTTTACGATTTTCAACATTTAGCAAAATTTATATCATGCGCCCATATCTTACTTTTCTCAAAGACTTAGCTATTCACAATTCTAAAGAATGGATGGACGAGAACAAAAAATTATATCAGGATACCAAAGCGGAGTTTTTGGAAGATGTGACAGTGATCTTAAAAGGAGTAAGTGAATGGGAGCCTGAGATGTTAGTTTTCAAACCTAAAGATTGCGTCTTTAGACAAAATCGGGACGTGCGATTTTCGGCAAACAAAATGCCTTATAAGACAAACTTTGCAGCCTATTTTTCACCCAAAGGTAAAAAGTCAGAAGGTCCAGGATATTATCTTCACTTGAGTCCTGGATCGTCTTTCATTGGTGGCGGCATCTACAATCCCATGTCCGAAACTTTGAAAAAAATCCGTAAAGAAATAGATTATTCAGGAGGAGAATTAGAAAAAATCGAATCAAACAAGGAATTTCAATCGTTTTTTGGAAAGATCGACGGAGAAAAGCTCAAAACCAGTCCTCGTGATTATGATTCAGACCATCAATATATAGATTATTTACGATTGAAAAGTTTTGCCGTTCATTCACCATTGTCAGATAAAGATATAGAATCAGGGAATTTTATAAATCTTGCCTTAGACGGCTTCAGGAAGTTAAAGCCTCTTCAGGACTTTCTTTCAAAGGCAGTCGAAGAGGTAGATGATGGTGCCGGCATATTATGAAATGAGAATTTACAGACGCAAAATATTATAGTTTGGTCCCAGTCTCAAATTTTAAATCCCGCATCTTCTCTAAAGTGAAAGCTACTCCATCTTCTTTATTTGTTCGCGTGATTTCATCTGCTACAGCTTTCACCTCAGCTCGGGCATTTCCTACTGCAACTCCCCAACCTACCGATTGCAGTAAATCTATGTCGTTGTAATTATCTCCGAAGGCAATGACGGACTCCAAACCAAAGTCAGAGGAATTTTCGAGTATTTTCTTTAATCCTGTCGCTTTGGAAATAGCTCTGGGTGCAATCTCAAGATAGGTATCCGTTGACCGGTAAAGATGTAGTTCGCTGGAATGCTCCAAATGCAATTCGCCAAAAAGCCAAGCCATTTCCTGTGAATTCCCCATACACATCACCTTGTGGGCACCTGCAGTACCTTTGGACCAGAGATCTAATACTCGCTGAAAGTCTAACCAAGTACATTGCACTTTTGTGTTTTTTACCTCACGCTGTGACCAAAAATCGTCTTTCTGCTCATACCAATTCTCACCTTGGTATAAGCTCACATGAATGTCTGTTTTCTTGGTAATCTCGAGGATTTTTGACACCAAATTCAATGGAATACTTACATTTTCCAGCACATCGCCTTCCGCGCTCAACACGTATCCGCCATTGTAACTCACTAACGGTTGTGGGCTACGATCAAGGTCAACAAGTAAATGTCGCATGGCATCAGGCATTCTTGAGCTTGCCAAAATTATAGGAAAATCTTCAGGCAAAAAGCTAATTACAGACTTTAACCGAACGGATATTTCTCGGCTTGCATCAAGGAGTGTTCCGTCGATGTCCGAGCAAAATGCTTTTAATTTCATTGATTGTGATCTGACCAGTTGACATCACTCGCAAAGTTGGTAAATACTCCTAAACCGATGACAGCGACAAAAATAAGTATGGCCGCTAAGATAATCGCTTTCACAATTAATTCTGCTTTTGCCCAGGTTGCTTTTTCCGGATCAGTGTTTTTATCGGTTGCCCATACGATGAGCATAATTAACCCGACCAAAGGGAGTCGCCTAACCAGGACTGCTATTACCCATTCTCCTAGAGAAGTAGGTGGTTTTTTATACTCGTGTGGTAGCTCCATTTTTATTCTGTTTGTGAAAAGTCTTTGGTATCAAAAATATATTCCTGCATGGCAAAATTCTCAGAGTTGGCAGGATCAGTTTGAATAAATTGAACTGTAATTTGTTGATAATCTACAGCATTTTCAAAATCCCGGAGATAAATTTCGGCACATTTCCGAGCCAGAATTTCTGGTTGGTTACCCAATTTAATTGGATCTCCATTTTCTAGTTTTAGGAAAATAGTGGAGGTATTTTCGCCTTCATCAGATGATTTGTTAAGGCTCACATTTACTCCTTGGAAATCTCCCAGCATTCTGATCTCATCTGAAGGTAAAAATCCTTTGCCCATCATGCTTTCTATCCCTTTGAAAGCAAACTTTACAAGATTCTCAGGATTGCATGAGCAAGAACTGAAGGTGACAAGGAAAAATAGGAGGATAAAAATTTTGCTTCGCATGATGTGTACCTGTTTAAAAGTGGATCGTGCGAATTTAAGAAATCTCAGGTAGATCTTTTCGAAATGACTAAAACGGCTGGTTTGTCTTCTGAATTTGAAGGATTGTTCAAATCTGGATATGGGACGGAGTCAATCAATTTCACAGTATATTCTGAGGTGGAAAACTCCTCAGGAAAGCCACTTATTCTTTCGTTAGTGCTAAGCTGTATAGGATAGTTTTTGTCAGCAATTCTGAGCGTTCCTTCTAATACGATCATTCCTTCCCAAATACAATCTGCACCAGTAGGGCAGCGAGAGTCCTGAATATCCAACAGCGTAATAGCTATGTTTTTAGGGCAGTTTTCGAGCGTTTCATTTACTTCAATTTCAAACTCTTGTCCCAGATTGAATCCGTTGCAATCAGTGTTCTCATCGCATGAGAAAAGTAGTAATACGGCAAATAACAAAATAGATAGGTTGCGCATTGATTTTGAGTTGTACAGATGATGAACTGTATCCTATACGAAAAGGTAGAAATAAACGCTACAAAATAAAGTCGTAAACGGGTGAGAAAAAAAATAGGTGCAAAAACAAAAAGCTCCACATTTCTGTGAAGCTTTTTAAGTGGAGAATATCGGATTCGAACCGATGACCCCTACACTGCCAGCGTAGTGCTCTAGCCAACTGAGCTAATTCCCCCTTTGGGTTTGCAA